>Ga0209518_1001134_pt1 | contig 30359 bp, 25 predicted proteins | sample RifGroB1_FD_183993 | JGI IMG/M metagenome (GOLD analysis project Ga0209518, IMG submission 183993) | Groundwater microbial communities from Rifle, Colorado, USA - Groundwater B1 (SPAdes) (version 2) | ecosystem: Environmental > Aquatic > Deep subsurface > Groundwater | place: Rifle, Colorado...
GGGAGGAGGTTGCCGAGGCGCTGATGGAGCTGAAGACAATCACGCCCAATGATACATCGAGGATTATTGAACTACAGAATAACATCTGGCGTGCGGAGAGCTTTAACGCCTGGTTTGGTGAGTTGATTACAAGCGGTTGGGAAGCCGAGAAGGAAATCAGATCCATGGAGGGACGCGAATGAATGACACCATCCAGCAGGACGTGTCGGGAGAGGTAAAGCAGCAGGTGGTTACGTCTCCGCAGATGCAACAGCGAGACAGGACGTTTTCCGAGATTCTGGCCAGATCCGAGGAAGTGCTGGATCGGCAGATTGCCGGCAACATGACTACGGAGCCGACTGAGCCGACGGTGCAGGTGGTGGATGATCCTGCCCGGTTTAAGGTCCGCGTTAAGGTTGACGGCCAGGAAAAGGAACTGCTGGTTGCCGATGTGGTGACGGGATACCAGAAGAATGAGGTGGCTTCGGAGCGGTTGCGTAAGGCAAGCGAACGAGGACGAGAGCTGGATGCCAGGGAGGAAGCACTGCGCAACCTGGAGGCACAGATTAAGCTGCAGACGGTAAGTCTATCCCAACCTTCGCAAGGTGCTATCACCGTGCCGGAAAATGGGGACGACTTGCAGGTGCAGCTGAAGAGTGCCGTTTCAGATGCTTTCAGTGCGATGGTGGATGGTGATACCGAGGCGGCAACCAAGCTGCTGGTGGATGCGATTGTCAAGGGGCGTCCTGTTGTTACTGAGACTACCCCGGCCATTGATCCGCAGCAGATTGCAGCCCAGGTGCGCCAGACGCTTAACTCTGAGCAGGTGTGGGATAACTTCGTGCGGGACAATCCGGAATTCCGCGAGGAGTACGATGATCAGGGGACTGCCATTGTATCAAAGCAGCGAGAGTACGGTGACTTTATTTACGCTCGGGACTTTGCTCCCCTGGTTGAGCGAGGAGAGATCAGCTACCAAGAGGCGCTGATTAGTACCGCCAAGAGCGTGAGAGACACGTTTTCCCCTGGCATCCAACCGCCGCCGGTGCCGGAATTGACTGGCACCGAACAACGGCAGCAGCGCAAGCAGGCAATCGATAATATTGCGATTGCTGCAGGTGCCCGCTCTGCGGGTGCAGTTGAGGAAAAGGAAGAATCGCGGGCAGAAATATTGTCCAATATGCGCAAGGTGCGCGGGCTTCCCGCGTAGACAAAGAAAAGGACCGCCGTGAGGCAGGGCCGTATTTATAAACTATTTAACCGAAAACCAGCGTCGTGAGACGCGGGGAGGACATCATGGCAGGACAGTTGTGGGTTACAAACAGTCTGGGCGGGTATCTTTCGTCCAAGAATCTTTCCAAGGAGCTGCGCAACCTTGTGCAGCCCATGTGTAAGTTTCGTCAGTTTGCCGACGTGAAGGATGCTATCGGCAAGAACAAGGGCAATACATTTACCTGGGATGTTTTCAGTGATGTGGCTACTGCCGGTACGACGCTGGTGGAAACCAACACCATGCCGGAAACGAACATCACCATCACCCAGGGCACGATGACCATCGGTGAGGCCGGTAACTCGGTACCTTACTCCGGTGTGCTGGATGATCTTTCCGAGATCCCGGTGAAGGACCTGATCAACAAGGCATTGAAAAACGATGCCAAGAAGTATTTTGACAATGCGGCTGCATCGGCCTTTAATTCCGCCCTTCTGCGGGTTGTACCGACTGGTGGTACTGCTACTGACGCTGTTACGGTCTACAGCAACGGTACTGCCACCGGCACCAACAACGTGGCGTTCAACAAGGATCACGCCAAGGCGATTGTTGACGTGATGAAGGAGCGCAATATTCCGCCGTACATGGGTGACGACTACATGGCTATTGCCTGGCCTACGACCCTGCGGACCTTCAAGAACAATCTGGAAGCGATCCATCAGTATACCCAGCAGGGTTTTCAGATGATTCTGAATGGCGAAATCGGACGGTATGAAAATACCCGTTACATTGAGCAGACCAATGTGGCGAAAGGTACCTGGGCCGGCGCAAAGTCTGGATGGATCTATTTCTTTGGCGAGGATGCCACATCGGAAGGTGTTGCGGTTCCTGAGGAGATCAGGGGTAAAATCCCTGGCGATTACGGGCGTAGCAAGGGTGTGGCCTGGTACTACCTGGGCGGATTTGCCAAGAACCGTTTGACGGCTGCGGATGAGCGTATTGTCAAGTGGGATTCTCAAGGATAGTCCTTGGGTGATTGAATGAGAAAAAGCCGGGAGGGTTACTCCTTCCGGCTTATTTTAAGATGGATAAGGAGCACGAGATGGCAATTGACGATAGCATGATGCCTTCGAAGGAATGTGCCGGGCGTGATCTGGCTGATAAGGGTACCAGGACCGGCGTTACCGATACCTATGGTGCCGGCAGTGGGCTTGATACTGGCATTGTTGGCAAAACCAGCATTTCCGGCGATACCAAAAGCGACGGCAAACAGGAAGGGAGGAAGTAATGGCCCGTAAGCTCGACAGGACACGGCCCTTTGGGGAGATTTACGGCGGTTCCGGCGATGCACGCTATGAGCAGCACGGCATTATGTTTGATGCTGCCGGCGATGAGTTGCCCGGTTATGACGATGTGGAGATCCCGGAGCCCAAGGAAGTCGTCATTGTGCAGGGAGATGATACCGCTCTGCGGGCGGAGATTGCACGGCTGACTTCGCGCTTGGAAGCGGCACTCACCCAGCTTGAAGATGCCGATGGTGAACTTGAGGGGGTCCAGGGCCAGCTTGACAGTGCCAATGTGGAAATAAGCCGGCTTAACGATGAAGTTGCCCGTTTGTCCGCTCTGGTTCCTGTTGACGGTGTGACTACCGTTGGTTCTGAGGAGGTCAGTCTGGACAGCCAGCTGGATCTGCAGACTGCAGGCATGACAGGTAAGAAGAAATGACAGAGGCGCCTGGAGGGGTTGACGTGGATGAGGTGAAGAGTCTTATTGCGGAGCAGAACCTGCGGGACATGCTGAATGTTGCCGGGCAGACCCCTGCCGGCGCCTTTATTGAGGTGGGGGTGTATCAGGGCGGCTCTGCGTACCTGTTGAGCCTGGTGGCCCAGGATCAGAGACGCCAGCTCCACCTGTTCGATACGTTCGAGGGGATGCCTGAAAGCAGCGAAGTGGATAAGCACCAGGTGGGAGATTTCTCCGATACCAGCCTGGAGCAGGTAAAGGCGATCATTCCGGATGCGTTTTTTCATGTGGGCATGTTCCCTTATACGCTGCCGGTCAACCTGGGACGCATTGCCTTTGCCCATATCGATTGTGACCAGTATGAGAGCATCAGGGCGGCGTGTCTGTTGTTGCCGAGCAGGATGGTGACCGGGGGTGTGATGTATTTTGATGATTATGGCTGTCTGGAAGGTGCGACGAAGGCGGTGGATGAGTTTATGCCCCAGCGGATCGTGCTGCAAAACGGGAAGGCGATGGTGATCATACCATGACCTGGAGCCTTGACACTTCGAACGGTTTTGAATCGCGCAAGATCAAGTATCTGCTGCCACGGTATACCCGGGGGCGGGTGCTGGAGATCGGCTGCGGGATGGAGAAGGCGTTTCCTCATTTTACCGGGTATGACTCCGGGCACCATTTTGGGCGTGGTGCTGCGGATGTGGTGGGCGATGCTGGTGATCTGTCGCTGTTTAGCGATGAATCCTTTGATGCGGTGTTTTCCAGCCATGTGCTGGAGCATATGGAGGATATGCAGGGTGCGATCAATGAGTGGTACCGGGTGATCAAGCCGGGCGGGTATCTCTGCCTGTATGTGCCGTCTGCGAATCTGTATCCCAAATGCGGGGAGCCGGGGGCTAATCCGGACCATAAGCATGATCTGTATCCTGGGGATATTGAAGTAATGATGTTCGATATTGCCCTGAAACTACGCATTGGACAGGCTGGTGGATGGGATCAGGTGGAATGTGAGGAACGCGGAGAAGGAACAGAATATTCGCTGTTTGAGGTTTATAGGAAGCGAGATGATACTCACGTTTTTACCCGGGATGAACTAACCAACTCCCAAAATAAAAAAACCGCCTGCGTCTGCCGCTTTGGCGGGTTTGGCGATATGTTGCAGGCTGCGGTGGTGTTTCCCCAGCTGAAGGCGGCCGGATACCATGTGACGGTGATGACGACTCCCAAGGGGAAGGATGTGATCTGCAATGATCCCCATGTGGATGATTGGTACATTGTTGATCAGGATCAGGTGCCGAATGGGGAGTTGAGTGCGTTTTGGGCGGAGCAGGCGAAGCGGTTTACGAAGTTCGTCAACCTGAGTGAGTCGATTGAGGGGCATTTGCTGGCGCTGCCGGGTCGCATGAACCATAGCTGGCCCCATGAAGTGCGCAAGAAGCGGTTGAATACGAATTATCACGAATGGACGGCGGAGCTGGCGGGAGTGCCGTTTAAGCCGTGTCAGTTGTTTTATCCGACTAAGGCGGAAACAAGCAAGTTTACCGGTCCCCAGTCCCCGGTCCCTGGTCCCGGTTTTACCGTGTTGTGGGCTTTAGCCGGTTCTTCGCTCCATAAGTTTACTCCCTGGCAAGATGCGGTGATTGCACGCATGCTGCTGGATATGCCGGAAGCCCGCATTATTATGGTGGGGGATCTGGCGTGTCAGATTCTGGAGCAGGGGTGGGAAGAAGAGCCGCGAGTGGTCTGTCTGTCGGATAAGTTGAACATCCGCGAGACGCTGGCGCTGGCGCAGCGGGTGGATCTGGTGATTGGGCCGGAGACCGGTGTGCTGAATGCGGTGGGCATGGATGTTACGCCACACAAGGTGCTGCTGCTGTCCCATTCGTCGGCCAACAATCTGGCGAAGCATTGGAAGAACTGCCAGGCGCTGACGCCGGTGGATTGTGATTGTTATCCCTGCCACCGTTTGCATTACAGCGACGAATTCTGTCAGACCGATGACGAGACCGGTGCGGCGCTGTGCAGCGTCAAGATCGGTGCGGATGTGATCTATGGGGCGGTGGAGAAGGTGTATCGCAGTTGGAAGGCGGGGAGGTTGAAATGACGGTTGCTGATCTGCTGGATGTTGTGCTGGGGCGTATGGCGGGTGAGCCGCAATGCTCCCTGCTGGAAGCGGTGGGTGGCGTGCAGTCGGCTATCTTTCGGCAGCTGCTGGCGGTGCGCTCAGACCTGATCCAGGATGAGATAGAGCTGGAGTATTCGGCGGGAGAGTATCAGGCGCTGCTGCCGGAAGAATTCTACGCGGTGGCGGAGCGCCCCAATATTAGCGGTGAGCGGACTTATCTGAATCTGCTGGACCGGTCCGGGTCGGTTGTTTTGCCGGATGGACCGCCCAGGATGTATTCGCAGAAGGGGCGCAAGTTTTTGATTTACCCTACTCCACTGGCTGATGTGTCGATACGGCTGCCGGCGTTTGTGAAGCCGGAGATTCCTACCAGCCTGGATGATGAGCTGCCCTATGACGGGACCATGGATGATGTGTTTGCCGAGTTGTGTGCGGCATATATGCAGACCGGCCGGGCAGCGGCGGCAGATCCGGCGTTTGTGGCGCTGTTGAGCCAGAGCGTGGCGGCGGCGCTGGGTGGGGTGATGTTGGCGAAGGAACAGCTTGAGGCTGATTCTATTAATTTTGGGCGGTAAAGGAGCACGATCATGGCAGGAAAATCAAACTATCTCGAAGGACAATACCTCACCCACGAACTCCGCACCGGCTCATTCACTAAACCGGCAGGGATTTTTGTCGCCCTGCTGACAGCCGCTCCATCGGACGCAGGCGGCGGCACTGAATGCACTGGTGGCGACTATGCCCGTGTGCAGAATGGACCCTCTGATGCAACATGGAGCGCACCCAGTGGAACGCCGCGCAGCTCGTCCAATGTTGGCAGCGTCACCTTCCCGACCCCTTCCGCAAACTGGGGCGTTGCTACTCATTTCGGACTGTATGATGCGGCCACAGGAGGCAACCTGTTGAGATGGGCGGCGCTGACGACAGCCAAAACCATCAATAATGGCGACCCTGCACCGTATTTCCCTGCTGGTACGCTGGTTGTTACTGAGGATTAAGGGGGCATCATGGACTACGCAGCGTTACAGGCTGAGTTGGAAACCGGCCCGCTTTCCACTGAATGCGCCGGTAAAACCGATGTGGAGATTGCGGAGGTACTAAACACCCCGCGTTTCCCTGGGATTCGCTCCCGGTTTATCTCTGCCCGGACGATCCTGGCCGAGTTGGCTGATGGTGCCGTGATCCTGGATAAATTGGAGGCCGCTGCACCCGGCATTCCTCCGCTGAAATGGGCGATGCGATTTCTTTCCGGAGAGACCGGTATTGATATCGGCCATGCAGGCACTCGGGTAAATATCGAGATGCTGGCAGCGGGTGGGATTTTGACTGCTGCCGAACGTGACGCGCTGCTGGCCATGGCGGCTTGCACGGTATCACGTGCCGAGATTGCCGGATTTGGGCAGATTACACCGGGCGATGTATCACGCGCACTGAGAGGGCCACACTAATGGCATTGACACTCGTAGAGACTCAAATCACCTGGGCCGCTGCCGATAGCGTAACAGTCGCTTCTGCAACCCCTGTTGGTTCGGATGTTTTCCCCATTAATGCCAGCACTATCGCTGCATCCATCCAGATCAGTGTTGATAATGCCGGGACGGCTGCCAGTGGCGACATCTGTACGGCACAGATCGCATACACCTCCGGCGATATCCTGGGCGATACCGCTGACGATTATGACACACAGGAGCACGCCGCACCGATAATGGTGCTGGACACCTACGCCACAAACACGCCGGGGGAAGATCCGGCCCGTAAGACGTCTCCGATCAGCGTGGGAGTGAAGGGCGGCAAGTTGTTCGTGACCTGCCCTCTCGCAGCTACTCGCAATATTGTTGTGCGTGCCAGATTGATCGAGAAGCGGAGCGCATAACGAAGATTTAGCGGCTAGTCCGGCCAGACGAACCGGGGAAATCCTGCCCCTTGCCGCTATATCAACTACAGGAGGCAGAAAGGAACTGTCATGGAAAATGAATTGTGCATGATCGTTGTAGGCAAGGGCCTAACACGATTATGGATTGCTAATACACCAGGCGTTTTCAGGGGTTGCCCCAATCTGGTGTGGAAACGTGAACTAAGTAAACAGGAATGTGAATCGTTGTTGATTAATCCACATCAACTGTTTTCAGCATAGATAATTTCAACACTTTCCTTTGCCGGAGAACACCGGCCAGGAGTTTAGATGTTAGTTCCGATCCGCATAGACCGCACCAGCAAACCCCCGCTTGGCACTCCCTTGCGCTCTGATGGGCATTGGAGTGTGCAGGGATTAATCGGTGCTTGGTCGTTTAATGAGGGAGCCGGTAGCCCTTTCAACATTGTTGGCAATAAGCCGTCTACTCAATATGCTGGATATGTTGGGTCGTGGTCAACAGACGGGTATGTTGGCCCAGCATCACCAGGTGCAAATAGATATGAGTTAAAGAGCAGTTTATCACGGCCTGTTACATTTATATCCGTAAACATACCTGCAAGTTTTTCATCTAATATAATATTGATGGGGGTTAGTACGGGTATTGCCGATAATGGAGTTGAATTAAATTATAACACTAGTGGTCAGTTAAATTTATCATGTCGTGGTGTAGCTGATAAACTATTTACAAATCTATCTACTACATTGGGAAAACCTACGTTTACAGCAGTAAGTTTTCCTGGTGGATCAACTGGGCCAACTGGCTATATAGGTAATGGTAGTAAAATACAATCGCAATCTCTTTCTAATTCAGTTTTAGCCAGTAGTACCTTCGATACGATGTGGCCAGTGGGACATGGAAGAGGTCCATTAGGCAATTGCACAGTACAACTGCATCTGATTTACAATACTGCCCTCTCCCCCTCCGAGATAGCCTCACTCTCCGCCGCACCATGGCAGATATACGAGCCGGAGGTTGTGTGGGTGGAGGTGGGGGGAACGACTACCGAAATCCTCCTCGCAGGCACCCTCACCGGCAGTGCCTCAGCATCGGCAGCCCTCACCACTGCGATAACTCTCGCGGGTAACAACACAGGAGCCGGGTCCGCAACTGCCGCACTGACAACCGCTATACATCTTGCGGCAACAAACGCAGGCTACGGCAGCATTGCCGGGGAACTGGCAGAAGCGGCTGCTGCCATCCTTCTGGCAGGCACGATCAACGGGACCAGTTCGGCAAGCGGGGCGCTGACCACTGCGATCAGGCTGGCTGGTGCAAACGCTGGTGCAGGTACAACATCCGCCCAACTATCCACGGCTATTATCCTTGCCGGCGCTGCTAATGGTGACAGTGACTGTCAGGCGGCTTTGACCACGGCTATTGCCTTGGCCGGGCAGATTGTCGGGGCAGGGTCTGCAAAAGGATTGCTGACTGCCGCTGTTACGTTTTTGTATCTGTCTGAAGGTTTTAAATTGGCGGCCGAAGTGCGCGGGCATGTGCTGCCGGATGAAATCCGTGGGATTGTTCTGCCTGTCGAGTCTCGCGGTACAAAATTATGATGAGTGGAGGTTACCAATGATTCCGGCGTTATCACCGATTCAACCTGGGGAGATTCTTCAGGGTCGCTATATTGATTTTAAGAAGCACCTGCTGGATGGCGAGACTGTTGAGTCTGCGACGGTTACAAGCAGCGTGCCGGGGATGGTACTGCCGGATTCTGTGCAGTTCTCCGGGACTGTTGTGACCTGGGCTGCGGTGGGGACTGTTGATGGTGACAAAACTGTTTTCACAGCGATTGCTACCGGATCCCTGGGGTCTGTGCGTGAGGGTGAAGTTTCTATGAAGGTGAAGGCGATTTAAAGGAGTTTCCCCATGTCTTTGATCGGACAAATCATTGCCGATGCTGCTGCACGATTGTTACTGGATGAGGCGAATCTGCGCTATGCAGAGGCGGATCTGTTGAAGTGGATCAACCTGGGCCAGAATGCGCTGGTGGAGTTGAAGCCTAATGCGCTGGTTACTACGGGGCTGTTTACCCTGGCGGCCGGCACCAAGCAGACACTGTCGGCCGGGGATCTGGTGCTGGTGGATGTGATCCGCAATATGGGGGCTGATGGTGCTACACCGGGCGCAGCGGTTACGATCGTTGAGCGCAGCCGCTTGGATACGATCCTGCCGACCTGGCATGCGGCTACGCCGGTCAAGAGTATCAAGCATTGCATGGTGGATGCACGCACGCCGAAGGTTTTCTATTGTTACCCTCCGGCTGACGGCACAACCAAGATTGAGATTGCCAAGGGTATTACACCTACTCCGCTGGCCAGTCTGGCGGCAGCGCTGCAGCTGGATGATATCTATGAGGGTGCGCTGCTTGATTACGTGCTGCACCGGGCTTATTCCCTGGATGCGGAGAATCCGGCCAATCTTTCCCGGGCTCAGACACATTATCAATCATTCGTGACGGCGCTGGGCGGGAAGATACAGGGAGAGTCGGCGGTATCGGCACGTAAAAAGAGCTAGCAGGTTGTTGAAAAACAGCCATCTCGCCGTCGTCCTCGGAAGCCACCTTGTGCGCCGTAGCGCTGCTACGGCTCCGCGGGACTTTCTCCGGGGAGCAACGATCTGACTATTTTTGAACAACCTGGGGAGAGTCACACATGTTACGCTTTGCTTCCTTCAAGGGTATTGCCCCACGTATCAATCCCAGCAAATTGCCTGAGGGTGGCAGTCAGGAGGCGCTGAACTGCTTTCTTGCCACCGGAGCCCTGCGGCCATGGAATACGGCTGCGGCGGTTTCTTCTACCGGTATTTCCGGTACTCCCAAGTTTATCTACAAGCATCCTGTTCACGGCTGGTACTTCGATCCCGCTTCCGGTGATATGATTCCCGGGCCGGTTTCGGCGGATCAGTGGGGCAGAACCTACTTTTTCAGTGACGCTACCGGTCCGACCCGGGCGCCGGTGTATTACACCAGCGATGATTACAATACGTCGTACCTGCTGGGGGTGCCTGCACCTGATGCCGCACCTGTTGCGGCTGCTGCCGGCACTGCTGTCCCTGATCCTCCCCTTGAAACATCCATTGAATCCCGCTCATATGTGGTCACTTACTTAAGCAAATATGGCGAGGAGGGGCCGCCTTCCCCTGCTTCGACAATCATCAACGTGGCGCCGGGGCAGTCGGTTAATCTATCGAGCCTGCCGATCGGTCCGACCGGCAATTACAACATTACCCAAAAGCGGATCTATCGCACCAATACGGGGTCTGATGGAGCGACGGCGTTTCAGCTGGTGGCGACCATTGCCGTGGCAACCACGACTTATGCCGATACGGTGGCGTCTGTTGACTTGGGGCTGGTGCTGCCTTCTGTTGAATGGCTGCCGCCGGTGGCGACGCTGCATGGTGCGGTGGAGTTGCCGGGTGGGATCATTGCGGCGTTCAGCGGTAAGGATGTGTACCGCTGCGTGCCGTACATGCCCCATGCCTGGCCGGTGTCGTCCCGGGTGACCATGGCGGATAATGTGGTGGCGCTGGGTGGCTATGGCAACAGCCTGCTGGTGACGACCGAGGGGCTGCCTTGTGTGATTACCGGGGACAATCCCGAGCGGCTGGAGAAGGGCACGGCCTGCGTTTCCAAGCGCTCGTTTGTGGATATGGGCTATTCCTGTATCTATGCCGGGCCTGCCGGGCTGGTGCTGGCCGGCGCCGGGGATATCAAGCTGTTGACAGAGGTGCTGTTTACCCAGGAGGAGTGGCTGAAGTTCTGCGACCCGACCACGATCCATGCCTATCAGTATGACGGCAAGTATGTGGCTTTTCATTCCACCGGCGCCTTTGTGCTGGACCCTGACAATCTGGACCTGACGCCGATCAACGTAAGCGCCAATGCGGGATTCTTCGACAAGAAAACCGGGGAGCTGTTTCTGTGCAGCGGTTCGACAACCACCAACTGGCACAAGGGGAGCGGCAAGTTATCCTATGCCTGGCGATCAAAGGTGGAGATTCTGCCGCGGCCGATTTCCTATAGTTTTGCCCAGGTGATTGCCGATGATTACACCAGCCTGACGCTGGAGATCTATTCCAAGTCGGGCCTTGCTTTGGATGCGGGCAAGATTGCCAAGCTTTCCACAATCTATGTGCCCAAAGGTTTTACGGTGGCCGCCGATGGGACGCTGAAATCGACCCATGTGGTGACCTCTGGGGAGCCGTTCAGGCTGCCGGCGGGGTTGCTTTCGGAGCGCTGGGAAATCAGGATCAGCGGGACCAGTACGGTGACGGCGGTGTATCTGGCAACAAGTGTGGAGGAACTGGCCAGTGTCTAAGCTCCCTGATATCCCGACCATAGGAACCAATGAGGCATCGCCCAAGGTGCGCGGCATTTTCAACCTGCTGCGCGGGTATTTCGCCGGGGTTAATCAGGCGGGTGGATTGCCGACCGGCAATGACCTCAATCGTTCGATGCAGACGATTACCCTGAACAACACGACCCATGTGCCGCCTCAGCCGGTGGGGGTGGTGGCTACGGGCGGCTTTGCCAAGATTGTGCTGCAGTGGGACGATCCCCATTTTGAATACCTGGCCTACACGGAAATCTTTCGCTCTACGGGTACGGATGTATCTGCGGCGGCACGGGTGGGCACGACCAATGCCACGGTGTATTCGGATACTCCCCCGGCGCTTTCTACGTCCGTTGCCTATAATTATTGGGTGCGGCATATCAGTAATGATAATACTCCGCAGGAAGGGCCGTTTTCTGCGATGGTGTCTGCGGCTACGGCTAATGATCCGGCGTACCTGCTGGAGGTGTTGACGGATCAGCTGACGGATTCGCAGTTGCATGCGGATTTGACGAGCCGGATTGATTTGATTGATACGCCTAGTACGGGGTTGGTGGCTTTGGTGGGTCAGGCCCAGGCGCAGATCACGTCGGTTACGAATCAGCTGAATTCTCTGGTGATTGCAGATTTTGATGCAGCCACGGCGTATGTGATCGACAATACGGTCAAGTACCTTTCCAACGTATACCAGTGCATCCAGAACACTACGCCACCTTCACCATTGCCGACTGATACGGATTATTGGGTGCTGGTGGGCGCTTTTGCCGGTGATGTTGCTGCCCAGGTGGCGGCTGATGCGGCGGCTGCGGCAACCAGTGCCAGCGAAGCAGCCGGCAGTGCGGCGTCTGCTGTAACGAGTGCCAGCACGGCTACAACCAAGGCTACGGCGGCAGGTAACAGCGCCACGGCGGCAAACAGTAGTGCCGTTGCGGCAGCGGCATCAAAGGATGCGGCGGCGGGAAGTGCGACTGCTGCGGCCGGAAGTGCATCATCCGCAGGGACCAGCGCCACCAACGCAGGGAATTCAGCCACGGCGGCGAGCGGCAGTGCGACAACTGCCACAACCAAGGCCGGTGAGGCCAGTACGTCAGCTGGTCAGGCTTCGACTTCTGCCGGCCAGGCATCAACGTCGGCATCCAATGCGGCTGGATCTGCTTCGGCTGCTGCTACGTCGGCCACGGCGGCGGCCACATCGGCAACCAATGCGGGTAACAGTGCGTCGGCTGCATCCACCAGCGCCAACACGGCCAGCACTAAGGCGGGGGAAGCCAGCACCAGCGCTACGGCGGCTGCGGGGAGTGCTACAACAGCCACAACCAAGGCGGGTGAAGCGAATACCTATGCCGGTCAGGCTTCGACCAGCGTCACCAATGCGGCGGGATCTGCCACAACAGCGGGAAACTATGCTAGTGCTGCGGCTACGTCGGCAACCAATGCGGGCAACAGTGCCACGGCTGCGGCCACCAGCGCTTCGACCGCTACCACGAAAGCCGGTGAAGCGGGGACCAGTGCGACAGCTGCAGCATCCAGCGCTACGTCTGCTTCTTCATCCGCTGCCAATGCCTTGACCTATAAAAACAATGCGGCACAGTCGGCTACCGATGCGTCAGGGTATGCTACGGCATCTGCCCAGGATTATTCGGCATTGACGGCCCGCCTGAATAATGCCGGCGGCACCGGTGTGACGGTGGAGGCAATTTCTCAAGCTAATGCCGATTCAATCTCCGGCCTGAATGGTAAGTATACGGTCAAGATCGACATCAACGGTTATACGACCGGATACGGTATAGCCGCAACTGCCAACAATGGAACACCTGTATCTGAGTTCATTTATGTGGGGAGCAAATTTCGTATTGCTCCGGTTGCGACCGATCCTAATGCAGCCGATGGTGCTCCATTCTATCACCTGACTGTACCAAGCATTGTCGATGGTGTAACGATTCCGGCAGGGACGTACATGAAGAAGGCGTTCATTACGGATCTGACTTCGGTGAATATACGTGCGGCATCTATTGCGGTTGACCGCTTGTATTCCCCTTACGCTACCCTGGCACAAGCGATTATCGGGACCGGGCATATTACCAATGCGATGATTGGTAATACGATCCAGAGTACCAACTATGTGGCCGGGTCTACTGGGTGGAAGCTGGATAAGGCTGGTACGCTGGAGATAGGCAGCGGTGGGTCTATGCCGTGGGCGGGGGTGGTTGGTGCGGGGAAGCCTGCGGATAATGCTACGGCGGGCGCAGTACTTAATAAAAATCCGCAATGCTCAGATGCCGCCATGTGGACAGGTGGTGCGAACGGCACTGCTAATATTGTCACGGGGATCGCGGGCGGGGTGACAGGTAACACGGCAATCAGGGGAATCGAAGGAGGTGGTAACCATTGGACTGAATCGTGGGTAAATAAGTTTCCAATTGATCGCAGCCGAATCTATAAAATCTCCTGTCTGGCGCGGAAATCACAAGCGGGGACGGGTGGCACGCTATATCTCGGTCTTTATCACTTTGCTGCTGATGGTTCTGATTTGGGGTATGGGGGGTCTGACTATACTTATTGGACTGTAGGTGCCGGTGGGCTGACAACAGGGTTTACCCGGCACTCGGTAACAGTTGCAGCCAACAGCTTGAAAGCTGGGGCGTCGTTTTCCGTGCCCCATGTAATTCCTGGATATTTAAGTACTAGCGGCTACATAGAACTACAGGATGTCCGGGTGGAGGATATTACTGATGCGTACAATGCAGCACTTACAGCCAACTCGGCTGCATCCACCCTGTCAACCTGGACCCGCCCGAGTACTACCCTGATCGACGGTAATAAGATTTATACCGGTGATGCGTATGTGGATACGCTGCAGATTAAAGGGGATGCTGTAACAGTACCTTGGGCTGCTTCATACGATTCTCCTATTTTATATGACATATCAGAGAGTTCGTCGGGTAATATTCTTACTATTACAATAGATACGTACACTGCAAATAGACCTTTTCTTGTAACTGCTAGCGCTCGACTTGATACAAACTCTTCTACTGCATATTTTACTTGGTTTATGCTTAGATACGACACTACAATATTTCCTTTGGCCAGCCAAGGTGCATTCATATTTAACACAAATGGTGGTTTCAGAACTTCTGGCACACAACTCTCACACCTACTTCAATACGGATTACCTATAGGCACATACTCCTTTAGAATTGATTTTATAATTAGAAACTCTGCAGGGGCCACGATAACAGTACCGCAAGCATTATTTGATTGCGTAATATCATGTAGAGGGACGAAACGATGAACATTGCAGTATATGATATTAGTACATCTAGAATTATTCGACGATGTTTTATACCACATCCAATGTATGTAGAAACTCAGATACATACTGATAATGAAGAGTTCTACCTCAACTGCCCACCTGACGCTACCCACATCATCGACAATGAACCAGTCATTATCCCCCCTGATCCACCTACACTGGAAGAGGTGAAGGCTGCTAAACTCGACGAGATAAACCGTGCACGGGATGCGCAGGAGCTCGCGGGATTTGAATACCTGGGCAAGATGTTTGATTCCGATGATAAAGCCATGAAGCGGATCGGGACGGCTGTTGGTGCGGCTCAGGTGTATCCGGCATTTACGGTGGAGTGGACCTGTGCGGATAACAGCACGATCACCCTGAATGCAGAGCAGATGCTGTTCATGCCGGTGGCTATGGCACAGTACGGCAATGCATTGCATGTGAAGGCCCGGGAGCTGAAGGCGCTGGTTGAGGCGGCTGTTACGGTGGAAGAGGTAGAGGGGGTGTCATGGTGAAACGGTATGTGTTGAATGTGCTGCTGGGGGTGGATCGATTGTTTAATGCCGTTTTTGGTGGTGACAGCAAGGAGACGATCAGCACACGGGTGTATCGGTATCGGGATGTACACTGGTGTGCGCGTCTGGTGTACCGATTTCTGAACTGGCTGGAAAAAGATCACTGCGAGATGGCTATCGCCTATGATTACAGCGAGGATCATAACGACGACGAGGTGCTGAAATAAATGTTTCAGTCCTGTTAATGTTGTGCTAGATGTTCAATATCATATTGAACTAGGTGGCGGCGATGGTTGATCGGGATTTATACATGGAGATTGTGGATTTCCTGGTTTCGTCCGGTGGAGCGTATCGCTTACTGGATAGCGGTACCTGCCAGGAGGTGATTGCGGCGCTTGATTCTGGCCGTTATCGCTTGATCCGCAATGAGCAGGGGGGTATTGCCAGCTTTACGACCTGGTGGATGATCCATGAAGCGGATTTGGAGCTGGTGAGGGATTGCGGCCGCCCGGCAGATGTTTCTTCCGGATCGATTGTGTACATTGCCGAGCATGCCGGGGTGGGTGCCTATCCTGATCTGATCCGGTTTCTCCGGGCAGAGGTGGCACAAAAGGGCGTCTGCTGGCATGACCATTTCTGGCGGCCCGAGTTGTTCCGGTATTTCCCCAAGAAGGAGGGGCAAAATGTGTAGCGTTTTTCAGATATGGAATTTTTTGGCAAGGGTGCAGCAACGGCGCATCTGTTTTAAGGGCAGTAGTCCCAAAGTGAAGGAAACCGAAGCGCAGCGGGCGTCTGCTGATATTGCGCTGAAGAATTACAACGATTACATGACCACCATCCGCCCGGTGGAAGAGAAGTTTATCGACGATGTGACGGCTGATCCGGCCAACCGTCAGAGTGCGGTGGCCGGGCAGATCAATGCCGATGTGGCGCAGAAGGTGGGCACGCCTACTATTGACCCTAACCGGGGCATGGCTCCAGGCTCTGCAGTTTCCGTCGGCAATGTGCTGGCCGATGCGCAGGTGCGCGGAAAGCAGAATGTGGATACCCAGCGGCTGACGGGTATGCAATCTGTTGTTGATATGGGGATGGGCAAGGCTACGACGGCCCAGGTGGGTATGTCGGGGCTGGCGTCTCAATCGGTGGCCGGTGCGATCAATACCCAGAAGAACGAGTTGGATTCCTATAATTCCACTATGTCGGCTGGCGCCTCTGGCGTGAGTGCCGCCGTTGGCATGGCAGAGAATCTGTACAAGGACGGTAAGGGGAAGGGGTAAGCCATGGCATACGATGAAAACGGCAATTATTACAAGAGCCCGGAAGAGATAGCCGAGGAGGCACGCCAAGCGACCATCAAAAGCCAGGCGGGCACCTATGTGAATGGCGTGTACCAGCCGCTGACCATGGGCACCGGCAGGACTGCTGCGGCCAATGCGACGGCTGCCGTGCTGCGGGGAAATTACGATAATTGGAAATCTACATATTTCCCGGTGCTGGAGGGTCTGCTGAACGAAACCACCTACAGCAATCCTGATCTGGTACAGAAAGAGACGGCGGCGGCAACAAAGCAGGTGGCCGGCGCATTTGGTGCGGCCCGTGCTGGTGCGGAAAACACCATGGCACGCTATGGGATGAAGCAGGATCCATCAACTGCATCGGCTACGGATCTGGCGGAGGTTGCTGCTACGGTTGGCGCACAGAACCAGACCCGCATGTATCTGGCGGACCGTGACCGGTCGATTGCCATGGGCACGCCCCGGGCCGTTTCATCAACAACATAACAGGAGGTACACGATATGGCCGGGGTAATAGGTGCGGGACAAACACTGCAAAATTCAGCCTTTTCGGGGCTTTTGTCTGCCAGTCAGCTGGAACAGCAACGCGAGATTGCCAACGGGAATCTGGAGGCGCAGGAAAAACAGGCATCCAAGGCCCGCACCGGGACGGCACTGGGTATTGCGGCATCGGCGGCAAAGCCGATTGCAGGGGCAATTGTGGGTGGCATGGCGCCGTCTGCTGCTTCGACGGCTGCGAGTACGATTGCCAGCCAGACGGCTGCGGCTTCGGCTAATACTGCGGCCGGTGTTGGTGCGAGTGGCGTCGGGACTATGGCGGCGCCTACGTCTATGGCGGCTAATGGTGCAGCTACGGGTTCAATGGCGGCAACGACCGGCGCAGCAACCACGGGAGCTGCGGCGACAGGTGCTGCGGGTGCTGCTGGAGCCGGCGCCACTGGAGCTGCCGGGGCGGGTGCTGCCGGTGGAGCTACGTCGCTTGCTGGTGCCGGGATGGCTACATCGGCACTGGGCACTACTGCAACGGCGTCTACCATTGGTGCGGCTTCCGGTGCAGCTGCAGGAGGGGCTGCTGCGGCAGGCGGCGGTGCTGCCGCTGGCGGGGCCATGGCCGGTGCCGGTGCTGCTTCGGTTGTGCCGGTTGTCGGCTGGGTGGCTGCTGCGGGGATGGCGATTTATTCACTCGGTTCGATGTTTGATTGGTGGTAGGGGGATAATCATGGGCATGCGAGATGGTAATTGGGTGAAGGATGGGCTGGACAGCTATCTGGCGGTGACCGGTGAGCGACGTGCGGAACGGAAGGCGGATGCTGATCTGGAGCAGCAGCAGCATACCCGTGATCTGCAGGACAAGCAGATGGGTATGGCGGTGAAGTCTGCCGATCTATCCAACCAGGTGCAGGAACTGGCCATTGGCGAGGGTAAGCGCAAGGTGGATGACCGCACGCGGTTTCAGTCTGAACTGCGGGATCGTATCACCATGATGACGGCTGCAGACCCTTCCATCCCTAATACGCTGGATGCAGCGCAGATGGCGGCGTCACGACAGGAGGCGAATGATTTGGCCACCACGGCAACCTTGTTGAATGAGATGCCGGCGGGCGCTGCGGAGTTAAAGCTGGAAACTTTGCCGAAAGCCGCCCAGACGGTGCTGATGGAAGGGCCGGGCAAGGCGGCGCTGCGGCGCAAGGGTGCTGTTCACCGGGATCCATCGGGTGCGGAATATACGATTACGGGGCAGCTCGGACCGGTGCGGGTGGTCAAGGAGGAAGGCAAGCCGACGCTGGTGATACCGACCATGCTGGCGGCCCGGGGTGACGGGACCATGATCGAGGTGCCTTATACCGAAAACAAGAGCAATGATCCAAATGATCCGGTGAAGTACGTTACGCCGGAGATGCTGATGAACCGTGCCGGGCTGCAATTTGCTTCACTGGATCAGGCGGAGAAGAACGGGATTTCGCCGGCCGTGGCAAAGGCTGAAAACATCTATCGCATGGTGTTGACGCTCCCCTATGAGGAACAGGTTGCCTGGATGAAGGCGGAGATAAGCAGGGAGGTAGGGCGTCGGGATAAGTATGTTTCTAATGCGGAGTTGGCTGCGGCGGCAAAGCCGTTTGAGGAGAAGCTGGGGGCACTGAAAGGGACTCCCGAGGAAAAGCGCACAGCTGCTGCGGCGCTCACGGTGGGTGCGCCGCCCGAGGTAGTGGATCATCTGTTGAAAACGTCCAAAGTTTTTCACGATATGTTTCCGGATGTGAAGAGTACCAAAACCAAGATTGAAGAGGGTGCAGGCGCCGGGCAGGTTCGTGAGGTGCTGGTGGATGACAAGGGCGCCCGGGTGTTTGAAGGTAAGCCGTATGCCAAGCATGCGCCGAAGAGTGGCGGAGGCGACTCCACTAAGCTGGACACTCAGACACAGAAGGATATGTACCAGAATATCAAACAGCGCCAGGCGGATTATGACAAACGCCGTGCGGAATTCAATGAGGCAATTTCTACGGAAGCCGATGAAGATAAGCCTGGTAACAAGCGGCTGGGGCAGATACTGGAACAGGATCGTCTGGCTATTCGTGAAAGCATGAGGATGTATAACAAAAATTACGGTCAGGCGTTTGCCTTACAAGATGGTGGGGGGATGCGCCAGACGCCGGCTCCTGCTGGTGGGGTAATGCGTCAGGCACCGGCAGCAGCACCGGCGGCGGCACGAACAGCCCCGGCGCAGGTTGCCCAGCGTGGCACGGGCGCTGTTATGCCTCCTGCGGGGTACAAGCCCACGGGTAAGACTATTCAGGGTAAGCCGGCGTATGTTTCGGCTGATGGTAAGAAGGTTTGGACGCCGTAACGGTTATTTTCGGAGAGGCTCAATGACAGTAACTACATGGGCAACACCACAACCATTTTTCGACATGCTAAATGAAGAGTTTAATTTCACTCTGGATGTGGCGGCACTTCCCGGTACAGCGAAATGCCCCAAGTTTTTCACCCCGGAAATTGATGGGCTTCAGCAGGATTGGTCGAACGATACATTTTTCATGAACCCCCCATATGGTAGAGGTCAGGATGTTTATTCGTGGGTTAAAAAGGCTCACGATACGGCATTGGCAGGTGGCACTGGAGTTTGTTTGCTGCCAGTTTCAGGCGACACAAAGTGGTTTCACGACTTCTGTATGAAAGCCAGTGAAATTCGGTTTATCAAAGATCGGCTCTGGTTCACCCTGGATGGCCAGGCCGCACGAGCGAATCACGCATCAATGGTGGTGGTGTTCCGTCCGGTCCCGGGAGCCGCCCCCAAACTATCCACTATGCCAAATTGCAGGAGAAGATAGCAACCTGATTTGACTCAGCACTACCATAACAAGGGAAAACCTCCATGCCTATATTCGATTCCAGCAAGATAGCTTTTGATAATGACCAGCAACCTGGCGGCGGATCTTTCCACGATGCCGCCGCTGTTGCGTTTGATGGTGCTGATACGCGGCTGTTTTCCAAGCCGGTCCCGGCGGCGGGTGGGATGAAGCAGGTGCTGGGTATTGCCTCCGAGTCGGACAAGGCGGCCCGGTCCGAAGCTGACTATCTATTCAAGCCGGATACGCTGCGGAAAACCTTTGTGCCTGTTCCGGCGCTGGCTGTTTCTCAGGTGGTGCAGGGTGTGGGGGGCAAGGTCCGTCAGGTGGGTGATGTGGTTGGGTCTGAAGGTATGGCGACCTGGGGTGATGAGTTTGCCGAAATGGGCGCCGGGGTTGAAAAGACCATTCAGGAAGCTGAACCTTTGGAACAAGGATCATGGGCTAACTCCATACGTGGTGGTGCTACCAGCATGTATCAGCAGTTGCCATCAATGGTGGCGGGCGGTCCTTTGGTCAAGGCGGGTATGAAGGCTGCCGGCCTGGCGACGTCTCTCCTCCCCATGGGTGCTGTAACCGGTGGGCAATCCTATCAAAAGCTGCGGGAACGCGGTTTTGATGTGGGTGCAGCTTCTGCCGGCAGTGCGGTGGATGAGCTGATCGAGGTGGGTACCGAGCTGCTGCCGATGAATACGGCGATGAGTTTTGCGACCAGTAAGGCCAAGTTTGGTTTGAAGCAGTTGGCGGCAACGGCGATCAAATATAATGCCGGTGAGTATTTTGGCGAGGCGCTGGCGGCCATGGGCCAGGGTGTTAACGATAAGTATTTGTCTGATCCGAAACTGACGCCGGAACAGCGGCAACAGAAGGTGGATGATTATTTTAGCGTGGTCAATCCACAAACCGGCAATACGGCGGCCTGGGATGATTTCACGGAGGCCATGCGGGCAACGACGGCGCAGAACGTGATGATGATGGGGCTGGGTGGCGCTGCCAATCGGGTTTCCCGCTCGTCTCAATCATCGGGTATGGCGCCGGAGCCTCCTGCTTCTGTTGCAGGTGCTCCCCAGGATGGTCAGGCCGTGCCGGTGCTGCATGAGTCCTTTGATGATATCGAAGATATGCCCGCTCCATCCGGTCCGTTGCAAAGGGCGGCTGGACAGGCGCCGGTGGTTGCGGCTACCCCTGTTGTGCCTGCTGCCTCCCCGGCACCGGCTGTTGATGCTCCTCCTGTTGTGGCTGCTGTTGGTGATGTTTCCGGCCGGGTAGCGACCAAGGAGGATGTTGACGAGCTACCCCAGGCCCGTGAATGGGCGGCACGGCAGATGGATGGCGGCAATAAGAGTCTCTGGCTGCAGGATGGCGAGTCGCAACGGGATTATTCGTGGCGGATTCTGGATCCCTACCGTGAGATGAATAAGCCGCGAAGTTTTGAGGATTCGGCGGTTGCTGTTGCTGAACCTTCTGAGCTGGATCGGGCTGTTCAGCACAATCAGGAGTTATGGCAATCGGGCCAGCGTGGCCTGATGCAGAATACCGGCACAAGCCCTGCCCAGTTTGAGAGCAGCTTGTTGCGACAGTACCGTGTTGCGATGGAGAAACAGAATGGCGCTAACGATCAAGTGCCCGCACTGCGAGGGGCGGCCGAAATGGATGGGCAGGGAATGGCAGTGCCCGAAGTGCAAGGCCCGGCTATCGGAGCAGGAAGTGATAATACTCAACCCGAAGGAGGAGGATTAACTAATGGTCTGTCTGCACTAACTGATCAAGCCGGCAGTGCGCCTAACCCCAAGGAAGGTCAGGCCGTTGTTTCTAAGGAAGGTTTTAACGGTGACGTGGCTATACCCAAAACAGGCAGCAATAGCCTTGAGGGAAAGGCCGCTGCGAATTTTAGAGACAACCTCGTCGAGAACAAGGGGCTGGTGGTTGCGGGTGGTGTCGGCAAACTTGGGGAGTCCTCTGACGCTGTTAAGAGTGAGCCCCTTTTTGCGAAAAGCTCCAGCCAAAGTGTTAACAGAGACGCCCAATTGGTTGGCGACATCCTTGGTCGAGACACCTTCAACAAGCAAGGATTTCGCAGTCTCGATGCTAAAACTCAATTGGGTGTGGTATCCGCCATGAGCAGACTTGTTCATGACCCTCAAATTCTCGACTCTGTTATCAAGCTTGTCCCCGTTAATATGGTGGACGTCCTCGCTTCTCGTCAGCTTACGCCCAAGATGCTTTTCCATGACCCATCGATGCTCAAAGATGCTCTTTCCGGCAACAGTAACTCGCCTGTATCCATAGATAGTGAGACAGCCGATTCTCTGGTGAGAGGCACGGCAGCTATTGCTGCAAAACACTTTCCCGGACTTGGAGACTTTCAATTGGGCGGGGGTCCGGTTGAGGATGGTTCCACATTCAGTGCAATAACAGATCATAACTTAACCCCTGAAGATATAATTGCCCCTAATATACATGCAAAAGCTGGTGTAAATCAACCTAAAGAAGGGGTGTTAGATAAGGATATCACCAATAAGGACGCTCCCAAGGTTATCGCCATTACCAGTCCCAAGCCCCCGGCCACCAGTCCCCGCCGTCTGGATTCTTCCACGGATAGCCTGATTGTGGCGGTGGCCAAATTGGGTGGGATCAGCCGTGATCAGATTGATAAGCAGATGGGGAACGGCAAGGAGCTGGCCCGCACGCTGAATACTTTGGCCGGGAAAGAGGCTAAGACGTTTCTGCATGTGATCAGCACCAAGGGAATGCCCTTGGACCGGATGCGCGAGGCGCTGGTGGAACAGGGATACCTGAAGGAAGGTTCCAGCGTCAATGATCTGCTGGATCGTCTGGATGCTGCACAGCGTGGCACGTCCAGTTATTCCACGGCCAACAGTGGGGCGGCTGCCGACAAGGCTTATGATGCGGAGCTGGAACGTCTGCAGGATATGATGGAGGATATGACCGAGGCGGAGCTGGCCGAGTTCACCCGCAATCAGTGGCTGGAAGAGCAGGCCGGGCTGCTGGCGGAAGCGTCGGATCTGCTGGATGAATACCTGGATGGGCTGAATCAGGAGGATATGACGGCTGCCGATTGGCAGGCGGTGGAAAACGACCTTAAGGAGGCATTGGATGCAACCGAGTTCAGAACCGAAGGCGACAGTACAGCGGATCAAGGAAAAGTGTCAGAAGATGCCACCGGCGCAGAGGAAGGTGTTTCTGCAGTCGGTGAAGGCGATGGTGACGGCGAAGGTAAGGCAGAGGTTGGAGGCGGCAAAGGCCGGGACCAGGGACCGGGGACCGGTAAGGACGGCAAACAGTTAAGTGAAGGAACTGGCACCAAGACGACGACAGACACTCTTGACGTTGCCGGTGCGAATGACACAGCTAGCCGCACCACCAGCCCTTCTCTTGATGATACTGAACCGCTTTCGAAGAACGCCGGGCCCAGCGTCTTATCTGGTGAAAACCAGACCCCCTTAATCCCTGGGGCTAAAACGGCTCTTGATGATTCTAGTATTGCCCATGACGGTAAAAATGTCAAACAGGAAACACCGGCAGCGAGGTTTGAGGCAGGGGGCACAATCGTTCCTGATCTGATAGGCGAGAAGATAGGCGGGGCACGTAAAGATCTTGCCACCAGTACCGGCACAGTTGCCAAGAAGAAACCGAAGTCGGATCTTCCCGCCTGGAAGCGGCGATATGTGGTGATGGAGGATGTAAAAACAGGGCAGAGCCGCATTGTCGATACCACCACGAACAGAAACCTTATCAGAAGATTGTTTACCACGGCAGAAGAGGCGGAAGAAGCATTGCCGCTGGCCGTGGTTGCACTTAAGCACAAGGTGCGCATGGACACCGGGGGCACGTACAAGATAACCCGCGAGGTGACAGAGCGGAAGCGTGTGACCATTAAGGACGGGTTCCCTACCGAGGAAGCCGCCATGAAATACATGGTTCAACATGCAGAAGAGATCATAGAGCAGAGTACATACTTTGGCGCCGAGATCCTTGCGCGGCCGGAAAAGGTTGTCAGGAGTGGTGCAGAGCGCCGGAGCGGCAATGCCACCGGTCAAGCATTCATGGACGCTTTCGGTTTCAGGTCCGCAGAGTTCGGGAACTGGAACAATGCAGAAGAACGGCAAGAGATTTTGAACCATGCCTATGATGGCCTGGTGGACCTTGCTGAAGTCCTCAACATCCCTCCCAAGGCGCTCAGTCTCAACGGTGAGCTTGCCATTGCCTTTGGTGCGCGTGGCCAGGGTCTGTCAGGAGCAGCCGCACATTACGAACCTGCGTATGCTGTCATCAATCTCACTAAAATGAGCGGCGCCGGGAATCTTGCCCATGAATGGTTTCATGCGGTAGATAATTATCTTTCCCGTCAGGATGGTTCCGCTAAGTCGGAAAAGGTGAAAAACAAGCGTGGTGACATGGTGTACCCTGCGACCGGCAAAGATATGGCCAGCCTGGGGTTTTCTACTAGAGGTTCAGGTGTGCGCGAAGAGGTGAGAGACGCGTTCAAGAGCCTGCTGGAGTCCATGTTTTACAAGGCCGAGCAATACGTCGAGGACACGGAAAAGGCCGAGAAGTTTGTTGGGAGCGCACTGCGTAATGTCGAAAGCAGGTTGGCAGATATTCGCCGGCACATTGCCCGTGACCGTGAATATGGGGCAAAGAAAAAGGCCGCAACCGCAGAACAGCTTGCACGTTTTGATGAACTGGCAGCCAAGTTGGCCAGTACGCAAAGCGAACCGATAGAGTGGAAAATGGGCATTGGTGTGAAGGAAGGGGCCAAGGCAAAAGACCGGGGAGCATTCGGGCAGTCCCGGTGGACAAACGACACAATCGAGAGCATCAGCACGATAATGAAAGAGGTCACAGGAAGGAGCGGTTTCAGTAAGGAGGGTAAAGATACCCTCAATTACCTGGCCAGCGTTGTGCGCGATCTTCAACGGCGGCATTCCATGCTGGAGGGGGCCAGAAATCAGGATGTAAAGACCAAGAAGATACCCACCAGCTACCGGCAAGAGGCGTACAAGATTGATCAGGGGCGGACCAGTGATTACTGGACCAAAGAAGAGGAAATGGCAGCACGTGCATTTTCTGCCTACATCGAGGACAAGATAGGCGCAGAGGGCAATACCAGTGATTTTCTGTCATTCGGTTCGGACAACAAGTATTACCGGCTCTACAACATCATGCCATTCCCTGAAGGGAAAGAGCGTGAAGCGATCAACAAACAGTTTGACAACTTCTTTTCCACCCTGAAAACCAAGGAGACGGACAAGGGTGTGGCCATGTTTTCCCTCGCCCAGTCGGACAAACCCTCAATCCTGCCGGATGTGGAATTCGATGCGGTCCTTGATCGGATCACCGGTGGGCGGGTTAAAGACACGCACGCTTTCGTGGTGGCTCGCACGGGTTTTGATCTTCCGGCGCCGATACTGGCAGTACTTAAAAAGCAGGGCACCCGCCCCAATCAGGTAGATGGCGTATTCCATAATGGCAAGGTGTATCTCATCCGCGAGAACATTGCAAGCAAGGAACGTCTGGAGGAGCTGCTGTTTCATGAATGGCACGGCCATGCCGGCTTGTATGCGATGTTTGATAATGATGGCAAGCGGCTTTGGGATGGCATGCTGAAATTATACCATACCATTACCCCTGCGGTGCTGAACAAGGTGGGCGCCAAGTACGGCATTAACCTGATGCGCTACAGCCATGGCATGGCGAAGGCCGGGTATTCGACGGATGAAATCCGGGTGGTGCTGATGGAGGAGATGCTGGCGCACCTGACCAATGAATACAGCCGGGGGGATATTGCCACCAAGATCAGGGAGATGATTGGAAAGATCCGGGCCTGGCTGCGTGACAATGGTTATGCTTCTCTGGCTTCATGGGGTGAGACGGATATCGCCTTTCTGTTGAAACGTGCCCGGATCTATGCGGAGTCGGGTGTTTGGGCCAAGAATAGTGACACAACGGTTATCCCCAGTGGTGCCGAGATCCTGAAGGTGCTGCGTGAAAAGGGGATCAGTGATGAGATGCTGCAGAAGCTGCTGAACGCTTCTCCGAAGTTTATGACGGCATGGCATGGTTCGCCACACGACCACAACAAATTCAGTAACGATCATATCGGGACAGGTGAAGGGGCGCAGGTGTATGGGTATGGGTTGTATTTTGCGGGAAATCGGGAAGTGGCGGAATTTTATCGTTCCAAGTTAACGGGTGGAGACAAGTTTTCATCAATCACTATAAATGGAGAACCTGCCGGATATTACAGTAAAGACCTTGTGGCAACAAAAGCTATTAATGCAATCATTGACAATAATGGTGATGTTGATGCCGCATTGAAAAACCTGCTGGAGAGAGTAAAGGAATCGCCATTTAAATCTCTGCGCAATAACGCCGAAGCGGCAGTAAAGTTTATACGGCAGAACAAAATTGAAGTTGGCAAAAAAGGTAAGCTGTATCAGGTGGAACTCGCGCCGTCTGAGGATGAGTATCTGTTGTGGGATAAGCCTTTGTCAGAACAAAGTGAGAAGGTTCGTGAGGTGTTGGAAACGGTTATGCCATTGTCTGATGCCGGGATTCGTGAATGGTATATCAATTACGAGATCAACAATCCTAACGCATGGGAGTTACATCGGGAATATTATGAAGACGCTCCTGCGTTTGATGCTCCGAACACAGTTAAACGATCATGGCTGGAAGAAAGCAAAGCAGATTGGATAAGTGAAGCGGTTTCTGATTATAAACAGATGCATGGTGATGACCGCAAATCTTCCGGGCGGGAGTTTTATTTTCGTCAGAGTTCATTAAAGGGTTCTGACAAAGCCGCTTCCGAATACCTTCACTCCCTCGGTATCCGTGGCATCAAGTATCTTGACGGCAACAGCCGCAACAGATCAATCAAGGATATCAAAAAAGCCTTCCTTGCTGAATTGGAAGAGGATGCCGGGTTTGATGATGTAATGGAGCTGGTGGGTACCGGCAAGTTCAGTGCAGAGCAAGAGGCGGTACTGAAGGCACTTGAATCTGATGATTGGCTTGGTTTTGATTATCCCGCCCAGGCTATCAGTGCCGCACTTGGTAATAACCTGAGTGATTTCGACCCAAGTTCAAAGCTGGTTGATGCGGTGGCCCAGCTTGCCAAGGATCAGCAGTTTAACTATGTGATTTTCAATGACGAGGATGTGAGTATTCAGGCGAAGTTTTCCATCCGCGAGGATCAGCCTTCCGTTACAGAAACAGAGGCTTTCAAGAAGTGGTTTGGAAAGAGTAAGGTGGTGGACGATCAGGGTAAGCCGCTGGTGGTTTATCATGGGACGAGAGCGGATATCAAAGTTTTCAATATGGGGGACGAGGGAGGAACCTTTTTTACTACATCACCTGAAAATGCCAGTGAATATGCCGGGGGATGGGGAGAAATCGGCCAAACTGAAGGTGGCAATGTCATGCCAGTGTACCTCTCAATCAAGAACCCTTATGTGGTTACAGTTAAGCAATGGAATATGGCTGAAGGTCTAGATCCCGAAGATGCAAAGGCTGAAGGTTATGACGGGTATGTTATTGAGGAGCAAGAGGGTGGTGATACATGGATTGCATTTGAGCCAAGCCAGATCAAGTCCGCTACCGGCAACAACGGCGACTTCGACGGCAACAATCCTGACATCCGCTTTTCCATCCGTGAGGATACACAAAAGGTTTCCACGGTTTCGACGGTGGATAAGATCAAGCAGTTCCTCAATCCCCTGGATTATTCCCGCTTCAAGGATTCGGCTGTTGATCATCTGCCCAATGATGCCACCATGTGGCTGGCGGATAATATCGGCAATCCTTATTGGGTGAAGGAAAACAACCCGGCAGCGGCGCCCTTTTATGAAGAGGCCAAGGACCGGGAAGTTACCAAGCTGGATAACAATATCCGCATGTTTGGCGGGCTGGTGGATAATGACGGCAAGCGCACGGCCTGGGACAAGATCAAGGATCTGGGGCAGTGGAGCGAGCATACGACCGCCTGGGGCAAACTGCGCAAGGAGAAGTATGACAAGCTGACCGACAAGCAGAAGGCTGCCTATACTATGCTCCGCTTTGAGGGTGACGCGTACAACAAGACCTATGAAACCCTGTCCAATGCCCTGCGCAATCCGCGTATCAAGAAGGCCGGTGTGGATGCGGCGGTGTTTGACTTCTACCGTGAGGCGCTGGCGGCTGAGGAAGCTTCGTTTGAGGAAAAGCTGCAGATTGCTGCGGAGAATATGGCCGAGGCGGGCATTGATCCGGAGAAGATCAAGGGGCATATTGCCGAGTATCGTGCCCGCTATGCCGACCTAAAAGGCTGGGTGCATCGGGACCATGGCGAGGGTGATCATGTGGTACAGGTCTACCATACCATTGACCGCCTTGATTTTGTTATGGATGAGGTGCAGCACAAGGGTGCGGCTTCCGACCGGATCCGGTTGGCGTATTCTCCGGGGGTGGAGATTTCCCGGGCGATCGAGAAGATTACCAGCGAGTTGGGCGGGACATTCAAGCAGTTGAGGGATGGCGGCATGGTGATCCTGCTGCAAAAGGGGCAAGGCGAGTTTGCCCGGGAACGTTTCGACCGGCTGAAGCTGACCAACAAAGATGGCAAGCACAAGTATCAGGTGCTGGTGTACACCCGTTTCGTGGCCAATGCTGCCCAGGCCCGCAAACTGGCGGCCGAGGTGAAGGCGAATCCATCTGCGGCTATGCCGCGTAACTATTACGAGGGGCACAGCTATGCTACCTCCTGGAATTTCTCCAATAAGCTGCAGGAGGCGGATTTTCAGGAGCTGCGCACCAGTGACATGAAGATGGAGCTGGTGTTGAGTCAGGCGGTTAACAAGGCTGCCTCCAAGGAAGGGCTGGATGAGTCGGCGGTTAAGGCAATCCAAGAGGCACTGGTGCAGAATGTGGCGGAGGCGCTGTTGGGGCGTGGCGCCGGTCTGTACCAGATTCGCCGGGCCAACCATCTGATTGAGGGATACGACCAAACCGACGCGGTCAAGAAATATGAGGATTACGTTAATAGCACGGCCGGGATGTTCAGTAAGGCCCGCTATGCCCTGCGGCAGTTCCACAATATGAAGAACGTGGCGCCCAAGCTGCGTAACTGGGCTACGCGCTATTTTGCCGACAGCCTGCGCAATATGGGCGCCGGTGATCGTTTGTCCGGGAATGTCCGTGCGGTGGTGTCGCTCTGGTATCTGGGATTCAATGCCAGCTGGATGCTGGTCAACTCTACCCAGCCGCTGGTATTGGGTCAGGCGGAGTTGTCCCGCTACACGGAATCACCGTTCCTGAAGATTGCCAAGGCGGAGAAGGATCTGTTGACCGGCAACCTGACCGAAGAGGAAAAGGGAATTCTGCAGGAGCATGCCACCATCACCCAGGACCGGGACAGCATGATGGCAGAAATGACCGGTGCGCTGGACGGTGTGGGGGGCAAGGCCAGCAAGGCGCTGCATGGTGCTGTTCAGGTTGCCATGGCGCTGGGGCAGAAGGTGGAGGTGCTGAACCGGCATACGATGATTATTGCGGCGTATCGGGTGATGCGCGAGAAAAATATGGACCGGGCGGAGGCATACCGGAAAGCGCTGGAGATCAACAGCGCCGTTAATATCGATATGGGGCGTTACAACCTGCCCCGCTGGGCACGCGGGCCGGTGGGACGCACCTTTTATTCGCTGCAATCCTATATCCAGCACATGCTGAATTACCTGTACCATCGCAGCAGCAGCGGCAACCGTGCCGATCAGAAAGCGGTGTTGCGCCTGCTGTTCGCCATGTTCCTGTTGGGCGGTGCGCCGGTGGGTGCGCCCGGTAGTGATGAGCTGGATAAACTGATTCAGCGGCTGTTTGGATATTCTCCCAAGCTGGCCCTGAAAGGGTGGACCCGCAAGTTTGCCCAGGAGTACGCCAGCGCCGGAGAAATGCTGGAAGGTTTTGTGTGGCACGGTATCCCGGGTGCGTTCAAACCTTTTGGGGTGGGTGTGTCTCTGACCGGAGCGACCCAGCTGCGGATCCCGATCATCTCCAACATGATTGCCGGGGATGATATGACCAGGAGCCTGACCGGCCCAGTGGGCGGTTTGGTGCAGAAGGGGGTGATGGCCGGCAAGGCGCTGCAGCGTGGTGATGCAACCAGGGCGGTGGAGTATCTGGCACCGACGGTGGTTGGCAATATGATGAGCGCTGTGCGGCAATCAACCGATGGGGTTAAGACCGGTCATGGCAAGCGGGTTGATTACAAGGGTAAACCACTGAAGATGGAGCCGCAAGAGGCGGTGTTGCGGGCAGTGGGGCTGCAGCCGGTGCGCACGGCGGATATTTCGGAGACACGCGGTAAGCAGTTTGATCTGTCCCGCGAATGGCGTGAACGGCGCCAGGATGCGCTGGATAACTATCGCAACAGCCGCAAGCTGAAGTATGTGGCCGAGTTCAACCGCGAGCTGAAGGCAAGCCAGGCAGCCGGCATTATCAATCCGATCACGGCGGATTCGATGAAGCAGGTGTGGGGCAAGCCGGACAAGAAGAAGGCGGCATGGGAAAAACGCTATGGTGTGGAGTAATTGTTGAAGTTTTTGTA
>Ga0209518_1001136_pt1 | contig 30270 bp, 31 predicted proteins | sample RifGroB1_FD_183993 | JGI IMG/M metagenome (GOLD analysis project Ga0209518, IMG submission 183993) | Groundwater microbial communities from Rifle, Colorado, USA - Groundwater B1 (SPAdes) (version 2) | ecosystem: Environmental > Aquatic > Deep subsurface > Groundwater | place: Rifle, Colorado...
TTTTTTACCGGGTTATTGACAAAGAGAAAGAAAATCTTGCGAATTTTCCGCTTCTTTTTTATGATTTATTCTTTACTGTAAAGGATTTTTTTATTTTTTCAGGGTTGACTACTTAATAGATTCCCCGGTCAAGCCGGGGAATGACATGGATTTTTTGCAATTTAAAATTATTTCAGTATATAAAAAAATATATCAATATTTTTTTGCTTTTTGAATCTGGTTAATCGTAAAATCGGCGCTTTCCAATATTCCGCGATAAAGAATAAGAGAGTATTTAATGGTTTTTAAATCTTTATTGTTTTTCTCTTTTTCTTCCAGAGTTTCTTCAAAATCTTCTGAAACCTGATGAATCACAGTTTGAATGCTTAACCCTAAAATTTCATTCAAATTCATTGCGCTTAAATCCTGGTCAATCCGGCTTAATGCATCAATGTCTTTTTTATCAATTTGTTTTTTCTGCTCAATCAGCCGGTAAAGTTTTTCAGAAATTCGGATTCCTTTTTCAGCCGTTTTTTTAAGCTTCGGGATATCGGATTCTATTTTTTCAAGTTCCTGAAAAAATGCTTCTTTTTTTTGTAAATAATCCTCTGCGTCAATATTTTTATCGATATTTTCTTTTAAAGTGACTGAACTTTTTATTTCATCAAGAGTTTTTTCAAGAGGTTGATTGACAATATGCTGAAACCTGATTCCCCCTTCGGTAGAGTTAATGATTTTTGAATGGGTTGTTTTTTGAAACTGATTTTCCAGCCAATTAATATAAGTGATAAACCGGACATCGGTATAGACTTCTTTTTCGTAAAAACCCTGATGGGGAATTAATTCAATTTTTTTCATAAAAAAATACTGCTTTCTATCCTGTGGAAAAAATTTATTTTGAGAATAAAGCCACTCTTTTTCAAGCTCCGCTCCCCTGAAATGAAGGGTGTTTTCTGAATAAGACATGTCGGTTCCAAGAAATATAATAGGGTTTGCTCCGGTTTTTATTGCAAAGGTAAAGGCAGCGGTAATGACCGATCCCCCCATTTCCAGCTCTCCCTTGTCCGGGGCAAATTGTTCTACCCAGTTTTTTAAAAAGCCGACATTGCAGAAAATTGTTTTTCCGGGGTAATTTTTAATAATTTTAGGTGATAGAGTAGGTTCAGCAATCAAGATAGGGTATTTCGGGAGTTTGTTTCGTATAACCGGAATAAAATAACGGTAAATCTTATCCTGAGGATCAACGGCAAGGACAAAATCCGGGATAATATCATTTTGAATGAGAAAGGGAAGCGAGGTGTTGACAGCGATAAAAATATACTGGTTCTGGATTTTTTTTAAAAGAGGGATTTGTTTGGAAAGAGAAGGACCTGCGCCGATCAGAAAAACGGGTTTGCCGTGAAAAGCATCGAAAAAGGAATTGGCTCCTTTAAAACGGATGTATTGACTCATATTCAGAATCATGTTTTTAAACCAGAGTTTTTCAAATCGGTTTAATGTAGCAATATTGACCTGCTTGGTGGAGATAAATTTTTTAACCGTATCTTTAAGATTTTCATAAAAATCTTTGTTTTCTTCATAAGAGGGACGGTGAAAAAGAAGAGAAACTTTTCTGGTTCCGTAGGATTTGAGGTAGTCTTTGATGTTTTCAGGAGATTCAGGAATCACCAATTCGAACTTTCCTTTTTTGAAAAGAGGAGTGAAATCATGAACCCATAAAGCGGCATGAGCCTTTTCCCAGGATTGTTCTACAGTCAGGATAATTTTATCAGGATATTTTTGAGCTAAAAAATAAGGAAGATAACCCAAGCCGATTCCGCCTGTAATAATCAAGTCGCTTTGAGAATAATCTTCGGCCTCGATGAGTCTTAAAGCTTCCTGAATCGGGTCTATGCGGCTGTTGAATGGTTTTCCTGAAACTTCAAGATAAAAGCCCTGTTTTTTTGCCGGAATGATTTTTGTTTCAGGTGAAAGTTTTGATTCTGCTATTTTTTGTGCAAAAACAGGATTGGAAGCATTTAAAAAATCAATGTTTTTATTAAAAATTGTTGGATCGATCATTTTTTTGAAAACTCGACAATTTTATCAATAATTTTTTCAAGAGAAAGAATTTCATCGGCTGCTCCCAGATCAATGGCTGCTTTCGGCATTCCCCAGACAACGGATGTGGCTTCATCCTGAACCACAGTAGCAGAGCCGCTTTTTTTCATGGAGAGAAGACCTTTTGCCCCATCTTTGCCCATTCCTGTGAGTAAAACTCCCAGTGCGTTTTTTCCGACATTGTTTGCGATGCTTTCAAATAAAATATCTACGGCCGGTTTTTGGAAATGAATCCGTTCACTGTCTATAAGTTCTGTATAAATCATAGCTCCCTTTCTGCTGACCCCCATGTGAAGCCCGCCTTGGGCGATAAAAACATTTCCAGCAGTAAGAAGCTCATTTCCAGCTGCTTCTTGAATGTTTAAGCCAGAAAGCTGATTTAACCGCTCGGCAAATTGTTTGGTAAACTTGGGGGGCATGTGTTCCACAACCACAATAGGGGGGAGATTGGAAGGCAGGGCTTTGAAGATTTGTTCAAGGGCGACTGTGCCTCCGGTTGAAGCTCCGATCGCAATCAGTTTGTCGGTTGTTTTAAAACTGCTGAGAATCGAAATATTGGTTTTTTCCTGAAATGGTCTTTCTTTGGGAAGAGGAGAGATTTGAATCTTGGATAGAAATTTATCTTTTATCTTAGAAGACTGTCTGATTTTATAAACAATATCGTCCATGACTTCCTGAATGGAAAGACTTCCGCCGGGTTTATTGACCACATCAAAAGCTCCCAGTTCAAGGGCTTTGATGGATGCCATAGTGTCGTCTGCTGTGACAGAACTGACAATAATAACCGGAATCGGATGATAGCGCATAAGTTTTTCAAGAAAAGTGAGTCCGTCCATTCTCGGCATTTCAATATCAAGGGTAATGACATCCGGATTTAAGCGGACAATTTTATCTCTTGCCACAAAAGGGTCGGGGGCGGTTCCAACTACTTCAATATCTTCATAAGTAGAGAGTTTTTCTTCCAGAGTTTTTCTGACAATAGCCGAGTCATCGACAATGAGCACCTTGATTTTATGAGTCATATTTCAACCATTTTTTTCTTTTATTATTCGGCTAAATAAGATAAAATGATAATGATAAAAAATGAAAAGAAAAAATGCAATCTCATTCTTTAAAAACGGGATAAATGATATTAAATTTAAATGGTAAAAAGGAGAATAAAAAATGCAGAATAAAATTTTATATGAAGCATTGACTTTTGACGATGTGCTTCTGCTCCCTCTTTACTCGGATATTCTTCCGACTCAAACAGACACAAAGTCTCATTTGACTAAAAATATTGTTTTAAATATTCCTTTAGTCTCTGCCGCGATGGACACAGTTACAGAATCGACATTGGCTATGGCGCTGGCAAGGCAGGGCGGTATTGGAATTATTCACAAAAATTTGAGTATCGAAGAGCAGGCGGAAGAGGTCGATATTGTTAAACGATCTGAGAGCGCTGTTATTTCTGATCCGATTGTTCTCCAGCCGGAAGATAAAATCAGAAGAGCCCTGGAAAAAATGAAAAAATATTCGATCTCAGGAATTCCGATTGTTAAAAATGGAAAACTGGCAGGGATTATTACCAATCGGGATCTTCGATTTATCAAAGAACTGGATGATCCTATCGAAAAACATATGACTAAAAGAGACAAACTGGTAACAGCGGAAGAGGGAACGGATTTAGACAATGCGATTCTTCTGATGCAGAAACACAGGATTGAAAAACTGCTTTTAGTCGATCAGGAATATTGCCTGAAAGGGTTGATTACGATCAGGGATATTCATAAAATTAAAGAATTTCCTTCTGCCTGTAAAGATGACAAAGGCAGACTCAGAGTAGGGGCATCGGTCGGCGTCTCAGACAAAGAAAAAGACAGAGCAGAACATCTTGTTAAAGCGGGAGCTGATGTGCTTGTTGTTGATACAGCGCATGGGCATTCGGCGGGTGTCATCAATATGGTGAAATACCTGAAAGGAAAATACAGTATTGATATTATTGCCGGAAATATTGTAACCGGAGATGCAGCCAGGGCGCTCATTGATGCGGGGGCTGATGCGGTCAAAGTAGGGGTGGGACCCGGCTCTATCTGTACGACCCGGATCGTATCGGGGGTAGGGATGCCTCAGATCACCGCTATTATGGAAGTCGTCAATGCAGCCAGTCGATTTGGGGTTCCAGTCATTGCAGACGGGGGAATCAAGTATTCGGGAGATATTTCAAAAGCAATTGCGGCAGGGGCTTCCACTGTTATGCTGGGAAGTCTTTTTGCGGGAACGGAGGAAAGTCCGGGGGAGATTGTGATTTATGGGGGAAAAACCTATAAAGCTTACCGCGGGATGGGATCTCTCGGCGCAATGAAAGAAGGGTCAAAAGACCGATATGGTCAGCAGGATGTGGAAGAGGGCAATAAACTGGTTCCGGAAGGGATCGAGGGAGTAGTGCCTTATAAAGGGAAGGTGGATTCTTTTGTTTATCAGCTGGTAGGCGGAATCAAAGCGGCGATGGGTTATGCAGGGGCATCTGATATCAAGGATTTCCAGGAAAAGGCAAGGTTTGTAAAAATTACCGGTGCGGGACTGAAAGAAAGCCATCCCCATAATATTATGATTACGAAAGAAGCTCCGAACTATCGGACTGATTTCTAAATTTTTTAAAGAAGAGACAGGAAGAAGAGACAGGAAGAAGAGACAGGAAGAAGAGACAGGAAGAAGAGACAGGAAGAAGAGACAGGTTGGGAACCTGTCTTTACCCCCCCCCCTTATCTTAGCTTTTGGTTTAGATTGATCAGCATGGCATCGATTTTTTCCATTTTGGACTCATAAGAAGAAAGTTTTTTCAAAAGTTCCTGATTTTGTGTTTCAAGACTCAAAACCCTTTCTTTCAGTATTTCGTTTTCAGACTGGAGTTTTTGCAATGCTTCATCATTTTTTAATTTCAGTTCTTTCACCGCTTCTACCAGCAAGGCTGTGATATTGGCATAAGCCATTGATTTATAGCCGTCTTTTGCTGTCTGTACCACTTCAGGCACTACTTTTTCCGCTTCCTGGGCGATAAAACCGATGGTTTTACCTTCGCTAAAGTGTTTATCCTGATACTCTTCGGTTTTCCACTCGAAAGAAACGCCGTGGAGGGAGAGGATTTTTTCAAGAGGATTTTCCAGAGTCTGGATGTTTTTCTTGTAGCGGAAGTCGGAGGCTTGGGTGACGGTGCCGGAAGTATAGATATTTCCTGCCACAGTCAGTTTTTCGGTAGGTATCATACCCGCAATTCCTATCCCTACATTTCCATTTTGAAATAAGACCAGATTATCCCCTGAATTGTTTCCATGTACCCAAAAACGCATCATATTATCATAAATATCTTGGGACCATCCTGGATTAGAGCCTGAACCTTGAAATTGGATTTCGCCACCTTCGTTTCCATTATCATTTTTTCTGAGATAGAGAATTCCATTCACATCGAGTTTAGCAACAGGATTTAATGTTCCTATTCCCAGATTCCCTTCATTTGTCAATGCTACATAGTCTGTTTCTACTCCTGCAACCGCTCTACTCATAATAAAACTTGAGCCGCCTGATTTTTGTCCTAAAAACCATTCGCAGATATTATTACTGTTATAAAGTTTAAACCGTGCGTCGCCATTTGGAACATTATTAAAAATTCCTACATCTTCCCCAACCACATGAAGTTTGTAAGCTGGATTAGGAATCCCTATCCCCACATTCCCCTTATTATAGGAAATACTGGTTCCATTCGCAGTCCACGCCCCGCTTACCAATTTCATAAAAAGAGTGCGGAGATTAGAAGCTGAGATCACACTCCCGTCTTTGATATTGTAAGTGTTTTGTAGGCTTGTATCGGTGACTTCGTCCTGCACATCGGCGAAGAGGATGCCGCTTAGAAATACCAGCAGAAACGCTGTTTTTATGATTTTTTTTAATCTTTGCTTCATTTTGTTTTTCTCCTTGGAGTTTTTTGTTTTGTTTTGGCATACTGAGAAGAGACAGGTTGGGAACCTGTCTTTACCTTATCTTAGCTTTTGGTTTAGATTGATCAGCATGGCATCGATTTTTTGTATTTTGGATTCATAGGCAGCCAGTCTGTTTTTCAGTTGTTCATTTTCCAGTTTTAAAGCTTCGTTCTCTTTTTCAAACCCTGACATTCTTGTTTCCATTTCTTTTATCTTTTCATCGTTTTGTCTTTTCAGTTCTTTCACCGCTTCCACGAGCAAGGCTGTGATATTGGCATAAGCCATTGATTTGTATCCGTCTTTTCCCGTCTGCACCACTTCAGGCACTACTTTTTCCGCTTCCTGTGCGATAAAACCGATGGTTTTACCTTCTGCAAAGTGTTTATCCTGATACTCTTCGGTTTTCCACTCAAAAGAGACACCATGGAGGGAGAGGATTTTTTCAAGAGGATTTTCCAGAGCCTGGATGTTTTTCTTGTAGCGGAAGTCGGAGGCTTGGGTGACGGTGCCGGAAGCATAGATATTTCCTGCCACAGTCAGTTTTTCCGTAGGAGAAGTTGTTCCTATTCCGACATTGCCGATATCATTGATTGTAAAATCATCCCCCGCTCCTGTTCTTGCAATTTTTAAAATTCCATCATTAGATAAAACAATATGTCTTGTAACAGATAAAGTATCATTCTGAATCATAATCCCAGCCCATCCATTAGAATCATTTCCTACTATATGTAATTTTCTTAATGGGATATATGTACCAATTCCCACATTTCCACTTATTCCATCAATCACAAGACGGTCTGTATAATCGGCTGTATTATTTGGGTCAGAAGAACGGATAAAAAATTTAGGTATAGTCCCAGAATTCGGAAAATGAATGACTCCGGCAGCATTTCCGTCGTGAAGGTAAATCTTACCATAAACATCAAGACGCTCTAAAGGGTTTGATATTCCCAGACCCACATTACCAGTATCTTTTTTAATTAAAAACCTGATTCCATTCTGATAGATATGGAAATCTCCTGTATTAGCATTCGTTATATCTTTGCCTACGACCCAATAATCTTGACCTGCATCTGTTAATGCAGCAAAACCTATACTTGCTTCACTTCCCTGACTAAGACTAATTGCTTTTACTATTCCAAAAGCAGAATTACCATGAATTTGCAAAGGACTTGTCGGATTACTCGTCCCTATCCCCACATTCCCCTTATTATAGGAAATACTGGTTCCATTCGCAGTCCACGCCCCGCTTACCAATTTCATAAAAAGGGTGCGGAGATTAGAGGCTGAGATCACACTCCCGTCTTTGATGCTGTAAGTGTTTTGAAGGGTTGTGTCGGTGACTTCGTCCTGCACATCGGCAGCATAAACAGTGATAAATAAAAACATAAAAAGAAAAACGATAAGTTGCAATTTTTTTTTCATAGGGCGGCTCCCGCTTTTTTTATTCTCTTTTAAAATTAATCATATCTTTATTGTTTTAAATAATCTTTTTTTATTTAAAATCCTTGACACCAGAGGAATAGAAAAGTATCTTTTATCCTGATTTTTAGACAAGCGGAGCAGGAGAAGAAAGATGAACGATACTTTTGAAAAACTTGGAGTCAATCCATTACTGTGCGAGGGGCTTTCCAAAGCGTCGATTTTGAATCCGACCCCGGTTCAAAAAGAAGTGATTCCCTCTGCGCTTTCCGGGAAAGATTTAATTGGAGAATCGGATACGGGCACGGGTAAAACTCTGGCTTATCTCCTTCCTTTGTTTCAGAAAATCGATCCTGAAAAAAAAGAAAATCAGGCTTTGATTCTTGCTCCTACTCATGAACTGGCTTCCCAGATTCAAAGGGAAATCGAAAAACTGGCGCTCAATTCGGGAGTTCCAGTAAAAAGCGCTTTGATTATCGGCGGGGTCAATCTTTCCAGGCAGATTGAAAAATTAAAGGAAAAACCGCAGATTGTGACCGGATCGCTTGAAAGGATTCTGGAACTGATTCAAAAAAAGAAAATCAGCGCACATACGGTCAAAACCATTATTATCGACGAAGCAGACCGCCTTTTAGACAGCAATCTCTACCGATCAATTCAGACACTGGTGAAAACCACCTTAAAAGACCGCCAGATCATGACTTTTTCCGCTACGATGACAGAAAAAGCGATTACAATGGGAAAAGAACTGATGAAAGAGCCTTTTATCGTGAAACTGACAGGAAAAACAGAAGTGTCACCCGATATTGATCATTTTTATTTTTTTGCGGAATTCAGAGAAAGGATTGAGGTCTTAAGAAAAATTATTAAAACGATCGGGAATGAGAGAGCTTTGCTTTTTATCAATAAAAGCGATGATATTGAAGTAATTGCCGGAAAGCTTAATTTTTTTGGTATCAAGGCGGCTGGGCTATACAGCACGCTGGGAAAAAATGAGCGGAAAAAAACTCTGGATGATTTTCGAAACGATAAAATCCAGATTCTGGTTGCGACTGATATTGCTGCCAGGGGGCTGGATATTCAGGGAATCGGTTATGTCTTTAATTTTGATATCCCTAAAGACCCGGAAATCTATCTCCACCGGGCAGGCAGAACCGGCAGAAACGGGGCAAAAGGAACAGTGATGACCACGATTACAGCCAAAGAACTGCCTCTTGTTGAAAAATACCAGAATAAACTGAAAATACAGATGATTGAAAAGAAGATTTTCAAAGGCAAAATTGTCGAAAAAGACTTTTTTGAAAATTAGAGAATAAACAAAAAAAACAATTTTAAACTGCCAAGAAGATTGGTTTTAAAACGATCTTCCTAGCAAAGTTTTTTTACCTCATCTTCTGTTTTTCAACGCTTCGGCCGAAAGTCACTTCATCAGTCCAGAGGATTTTACCGGTTTCAAGGCTGATGATTTGAAAAGTAAGATAATACATTACCATTTCTTTTTTTCCGTTGGATTTTCTCATATTGCTGATGCGCCCCCAAAGGATCATTTTAGCGCCTATCAGTTTTCCTATTTTTGAGGATTGGCTGGTGTCAAAGAGGTCGCTTTGCTGGAGAGTCAATTTTTTAAGCATATCTTCGATAGTTTCCCGGCTGATAAACTGAAACCCTTCTTTTGAGAGAGCAGTCTGGAGGCGTGTCATGATGACATTCGTATCAATCTGCTCGTCTGTATCGTTCGGCATTCCTCCGAGAATGATAGGAGCGTTTTTAAAATCGGGAGAGTTCAGTTTCGAATTTTTTATGGAGGCGGTCATCTCTCTGATTGTTGTTTGCAGATCCTGCGGCGACCAGCTATCGTCCTCTATTATATCAGATTCCTGGACTTTTGTTACTGTTTTTGAGGGTGAGGAACAGGAAACGGTGAAGAACAAGAAAGTCAGAAAGAAAAAAAATCGATACCGGGTCATAGTATATTATCTCCTTCAAATTTGAAAAATATATCTATAAAATAACACTTTCTTTAAAAAAAACAATTCATTTAGGAATTCGAAAGAAGATTGTTTACCTGTAAGGGCAGAGCTGCCCTTACAAGATGTTTTTTATTTTACTTGTTCCAGGCTTTTTTCGATAATATCAATCAGGTCATTGGCTTCGATCGGCTCGTTTAAAAAACCGTCTGCCAGAATCCATTTTTTCTGTTCCCCGGTGTTGGTGGAAAACTTGATTCCTGTACTGTGAGTCGCGGTGGTGAGAATATAGATCGGCACTTTGGGTTTTTTGTTTTTTAGTTTGTAGCTTAAAACAAATCCTGAATCAAAGTGCTCGAGCATCAGCGCGGTCAAAACAAAGTCAGGATCGACCTCATCAAACTTTTTGAGCGCTTCGTTATACGAGTTGGCGCTGAAGACATCAAAACCCCGTTTGGTCAGTTTTGGAGAACATTCTTCGATAAATTCGTCACGGTTATCGACTATGAGAATTTTTCTATTTTTCATTTTCATTCTCCTTTTTTTCTTGAATGGTAATGAGTGTGGAGGTATTGATGGCTTTTATGACTTCCCGGATGTTCCAGAAATTCAGTATAAAGCTGTTGTACTGAAAGGTTTTCATGAGAGCAGCGGAGCTTTTTACCCCGATCCACTTCATAAATTCCCTGCTGGCGTTTTTTGATTTTGCTCATGTTTCTTGGAATCGGCTGTCCTCCTCCTCCCAGACATCCTCCCGGGCAGGACATCACTTCAATGAAAGTATAAGGAGACTTTTTTTCCCGGATTGCTTCGATTACCAATGGGATATTTCCGATTCCGTTGACAACAGCCACTCGGACAGTTTTCCCGTTGATATCAATCTCAGCCATTTTAATATTTTTATTTCCACGGACTTCATAAACTTCCAACTGAGGCATAATGCGGTTGGTCAGATAAAAATAAGCGGTACGGAGAGCGGCTTCCATCACCCCTCCTGTACTTGCAAAAATGTCGGCGGCTCCGGTTGATTCACCCAGCGGATTGTCCACATCGCTTTCGGGGAGTTTGGAAAGGTCGTAACCTCCCATTTTGATCACTCTTGCCATTTCACGGGTGGTTAAAACAGCGTCCACATCTTTAAAGTCATCTCCCAGTTCGGGGCGGTGGTATTCAAATTTTTTCGCAGTACAAGGCATGACTGAAACAACAAAAATCTTTGCCGGGTCAATATTGAGTTTTTGGGCGTAATAGCTTTTGATCATAGCGCCTGTCATCTGCTGGGGAGATTTACAGGTTGAAAGATGAGGTATCATGTCAGGATATTCGTTTTCCACATTTTTAATCCATGCTGGACAGCAGGAAGTAAACATCGGAATCGGATTTTCTGATTTGCCGGTGAGTCTTTCCACCAGTTCATTCGCTTCTTCAATAATGGTTAAATCGGCTCCGAAATTGGTATCAAAAACTTTATCAAACCCGATCATTCGTAAAGCTGTATTCAGTTTTCTCTGAGCATCAGCGCCTGGTTCCATTCCGAATTCTTCGCCAATTGTGACCCGGATAGCAGGGGCGTATTGAACTACTTTAATCAAATCAGGATTATTGAGAGCAGCGTCCACTTTCTGGATATTGCTTCTTTCCCGAAGAGAGCCGACAGGACAGACGGTGATACACTGACCGCAGTTGATACAGTTGGAGACATTGATTCCTTCGTTAAAAGCGGGAGCGACTTTGGTATAAAACCCTCTTTTTGTGTAAGAGATGGCTCCGATTTTTTGGATTTCATTACACATCCGCACGCATCGTCCGCAGAGGATACATTTGTCTTCATATTTTTCAAGGGATGGGGTGATATCCACTTCGGGTTTTCTTTTTTCTCCGATAAATCTTCTTTCTCTGATTCCGTATTCTTCAGAAAGGCTTTGAAGCTCGCAGTTTCCGTTTCGCACGCAGTTTAAACAGTCGCTGTTGTGATTGGAGATAATCAGTTCCAGAATCGTTTTTCTGGCTAAAAGCACTCTGGGGTTGTTGGTAAAAATTTCCATTCCGTCTCGAAGAGGGTAGGCGCAGGAAGGAATCAGGGAAGGCATTCCCTTCACTTCGACCACGCAGATCCGGCAGGCGCCTGTGGGAAGGAGTTCTTCCATATGGCAAAGAGTCGGTATTCTAATCCCGTTTCTACGGGCGCAGTCTAAAATCGTTTCCCCTTCATTGGCAGGGAAGCTGATATTATTTATTTTAACATTGATCATGATTTCCTCCTTATTCTACATGAATGGCGCTGAATTTACAGACCTGACGGCAGGTATCACAGCCAATGCATTTATCCGTAACAACATAGTGGGGTTTTCTTGGTTCCCCGACAATTGCATTTTGAGGACATTTCATTCGGCAGACGCCGCATCCGACACATTTACTGTTGTCAATAACATAAGTCAGAAGTTCCTGACAGACTCCGGCAGGGCATTTTCTATCATAAAGATGAGCCTCGTATTCGTCCCTGAAGTGGGTGAGGGTGCTTAAAACCGGATTCGGTGCAGTCTGCCCCAGTCCGCAAAGAGATGAGTCTTTGATTACCTGACACAGTCTTTCCATGTAAATCATGCCTTTAAATCTCATGAGAGCTTCTTCAGCTGTTTTTTCCATAGCGGGTCTTCTCGATAAATTGGTGAGGGTTTCCAGAATTCTTTTGGTTCCTTCCCGGCAAGGGGTACATTTTCCGCAGGATTCGTTTTGGACGAACTGCATGAAAAATTTCGCCACATCGATCATACAGGTGGATTCATCCATAACAACCAGTCCTCCTGATCCCATAATTGCTCCGGCTTGTTTTAAGGTTTCATAGTCCACCATGGTGTAAAAAAGTTTTTCAGGGATACAGCCTCCTGAAGGGCCTCCCATCTGAACTGCTTTCGCTTTTTTCTCGCCCGGAATTCCGCCCCCGATATCATAAATGACTTCCCGGATGGAAATTCCCATAGGAACTTCAATCAATCCTGTATTTTCAATTTTTCCCGAAAGAGCAAAAACTTTAGTTCCCTTGCTGGTTTCAGTTCCGATTCCAGCGTACCAGTTTCCGCCGTTTTTGATAATGCTTGGGACATTGGCAAAAGTTTCGACATTGTTGATCACGGTTGTTTTTTCAAAAACACCGGATTCGGTAGGGTAGGGAGGTCTTGGTCTCGGCATTCCCCGTTTCCCTTCAATGGATGCCATCAAAGCTGTTTCTTCGCCGCATACAAAAGCTCCGGCGCCTTCTTTTACCTTGATGTCAAAAGAAAAATCAGTACCCAGAATATGATCGCCCAGAAAACCGTGTTTTTTGGCTTCGTCAATCGTATGAATCAGTGTTTTTACAGCAAGAGGGTATTCCGCTCTGGCATAGATATATCCTTTGGATGCCCCGATAGCAAAAGCGGCTATAATCATCCCTTCAATCACCTTATGAGGGTCGCTTTCTAAAATACTCCGATCCATGAATGCTCCCGGATCTCCTTCATCGGCGTTGCAGATCAGGTATTTCTGTTCTGTTTTTCCTTTCCGTCCGAGTTCCCATTTCATTCCGGTAGAAAATCCTCCTCCGCCTCTTCCTCGGAGTCCGGATATTTTCACATTGGAAATCACTTCTTCAGGATTCATCTGAAATAAAGCTTTGTAAACCGCCTGATAGCCCCCTCTTGCCAGATACTGTTCGATAGAATCCGGATTGATGATTCCGCAGTTATCCATAACAATTCTTTTTTGTTTAGAAAAAAATGGATTCTTAAAAAGGGTTTCTTCGTGAGAACCCAGAAGTTTTTTTTCATAGGGTTTTTTATTGATAATGGAAGATTCTAAAAGCTCGTCAATGTCTTCAGGAAGGACATCACCGTAAGTGTAGCGCTTTCCGCCGGGAAGTTTGACTTCAACGATCGGCTCTTTTCGGCAGAATCCGATACATCCCACCCGCATAAAATCAACTTTCAGTTTTTTTTCATTGACTTTTTCCTTGATTTTTTCAAAGACTTCTCCTGCTCCGGCTGCCAGTCCGCAAGTCCCCATTCCGATAAAAATAATCGGATTTTCATGCTTGATGAAAACCTGGGTTGATTTTAAGTTTTCCCATTTCTCGATACATTCCTTGCTGTCTTTATGGCATAAAGGCGTGCTGGATTCAATGCACTTCATGTAGTCTTTGCAGGGTTTGAGCAAAGAATGGGTACATTGAGAACAGCATTTATCTAAATAGCTTTTCATTTCCTTTTCTCCTTATCTGTATTGGTTTAAAACTTTTGGAATATCTTCTGCGGCTAAATGCCCGAAAAATTTATCGTCAATCATGATCACTGGGGCAATACTGCACGCGCCCAGACATGCGACTGCTTCAAGGCTGAAAATTTTATCTCTTGTCGTTTCGCCGACTTTTAATCCCAGTTCATTTTCAATCAATGATAAAAGCTGCCCTGATCCTTTCACATGACAGGCAGTCCCCCGGCAGACCTTGATCACATGTTTGCCCACCGGATTGAGGCGAAACTGGTTGTAGAAGGTTGCTACTCCGTAGATTTCACTCACCGGCATATTCAGTGTTTCTGCAACAAATTGGATGGATTCTTTTGAAAGATAGCCCAAATCTCTCTGTACCATTTGAAGAGCCGGTATGAGCGAACTCTTCCCTTCTTTTTTGCATAACTGAATCAGCTCTTTTTTTAATAATTCGTTCACTTGAAGCCCCTTTTCAGTAGTTTAATCAATTTTTTTCACTTTTTGGTAAATAAAAAATAAAACAAAAAGAGGGAAAAAAGAAATATAATAGCTTTAAAATCAGTAATTTTTGATTGAATATCTACTTAAATAAGTTTATATATAAATATAGAAATAAATATATATAATTCTTTATAAAAATAATGTCTCAAAAATAGGATTTACGGAGGTTTAAGAAGAATTAAAAAAAAACTTTTCAGACTGATTCTAATTTATCATTTTTAAAAAATATTCTCCTCGAATTTTGAAAGTCATATAGGCGCCCTGAAAAGCAAAGGCGGTTTTATTTTTTTCCAGAAGGAGGAGGAAATCATTCAGGTATTTTTTGGCTTCTGCTGTTTTTTTATCAACGATCCGGTCGGTAAAAAGGGAGAGTTTGGAATAAAGCTCCTGAAAGACAGCCTGATCCTTGATCCATTTTTCCTGATAAAACTCCCTGAAGAGGTTTAAAGTGATCTCTGCTTCTTCTTCTGCCGAATCCACTTTCGGAACAGGACCGACAGCTTTAAAGACTTTGTACTTAGGCTGTTTATAGCCCGGAATAAATTCTCCCAGCCCGTCTTCATCTTCTCCATTAAAGACAGGATATTCCGCACTCCCGAAAGCTCTGATGTCCCGAATGACACCCGGCAGAGTATTTTGACTGCTGACCGGGGTTTCCAGAGACAGGGTTTTGCCTGGATTTAAATAATATTCCGATTCATCAATCCACATCCAGGGAGTAATTTTCCGGGTTTTTTGAAGTTCACCTACATAAGATGAAAACCATTTAATTCTTTTTTTATCAAAAATAAGTTCTCCTATCCAATTAGGGATTCTATTTATAGCTCCTGTAAGTAGAGTATAACCTTTATTATTTTTCTCTTCCCAGATTCTTGAATCGGATTCATCATAAAAATCTTTTGGCTGAATAGTCTTATCATAATAAAAAATAACCATATCAACGGCACAAGAAGTATTGGCTTGGCTGGATATTTTATAGATATAGAGGTCAAATCCATTCGGTTTCCGGTTGATTTGTGTTTCAAAATTTAAATAGATGTCCGTCTTATTCCCCCAGTAACGGCCGTGCGGGTCTTGATAGGTTGCGAAGAGAGAGATGGAAATAAGAAATAAAAGTAACATAATCATTTTTTTCATTTAAAATCTACCCTCAAAAATAATACTAAATTGGTTTAATGCCAAAACCAACATCTTTTGTAGCTATGAACGATAAACCTTTGCTTATCCCAGTGTATTTATCCTTTTTGACCTTTTTATTTATACTATTTCCATTACAAATTCTGCCAATTTCTGATAACTTTTTTGCTTCCCAACCCTTCTTCATACCCGCTCCGTTTTTTTCTCATAAAACACTTTGCCTGCACGGTCAATATGTTCTTTCAGCCTGTCGTTTTTTAAGTGATGATAAATGGATAAATCCAGGGTATAGGGCAGTAAAAGATCATCTATTTCATTCAGAATCGTCATTAACTCCCCGGTTTCCAGATTTTCTCCAAACAAGGCCATATCAATATCAGAGCCTTCACGGTAATTGCCCTTTGCGCGGGAGCCGTAAATAAGCGCCCTTTTAATGGCCGGATGTTTCTCCAGCACAGACAATAATTTTTTTTTAACAGGATCGCTTAACCCAAATTCGGTATTCATGGCTGTTGTTTTTCCAATAGTGCGCTAAATTTATTTTTTAACTCCACAAATCTCGGATAATAGCCTTCAATAATAGACTGATAGACTTTTTCGGCAAGCTGTGTATCATAGGTATGGGATGTGAGATTTCGGGCTTGTATCATATCCATCCATATTTCACCAGAAGATACCAGACCATTTTTAAATGCTTCTCTGGTACAGTCCTTTGAACCGATAAGTCCTACTATTCCCTGTTCTGTCAGATAATCTTTCAGTAAATTCCATGCCAGTTCATGGGTGTACTCAAATCCTTGTATTAAACCCTGCTTTTCTAATTTTGAAAGAGCACGGGTTTTTGCAATATCCACTCCCTCTTCCAGTTCTCTAAAAGCGTTCATATAATTATTAAATCTCTGAATCCATCGGATATCTTCTTTCATATTTATTTCTCCGTTTTTAGTAATCCGCTCATTTTTTTTAAAATCTCGGTGCTTTCCTTATCCAGTTGGGCAATCTCGTATAGTATTTCTTTGGGGTCGCGTAAAACCGTATCATCTTTCTTGTTCGGATTCTTGACGGAGAGATCATACTGTTGAGACAAAAGATTTTGCGTCTTTATCCAGTTCACTGGAACAGCCTGCATCTTTGTGTAAAATGTCGTCTATATTCTTGAAAGTCTGCTCAAACATCTATTTCCTCTTTTCCACCAAAAGTCTGGCACTGTTTTTCGTCTAACTCCATATATACGCAATAAAAAACCCTGCTTGATCACTGCCCCGGCAGGCTGATTTTTTTTCACACCTCATTTCCCGCAGCAGTGCTTGTATTTTTTCCCGCTGCCACAGGGACAGGAATCATTTCTCCCTATTTTCACCTTGCAATTCTTTTCAATATTATTTTCTTGCGCCCCCACATTATAATCCCAGAGCTTTATCATATTTTCAGGAATTTCTTCAAGAGATAGAATTTTCATCTCTTCAATCTTTTCCGGCGTGTTTTCCAGTCTGTTATTTTTATATAATTTTTTTATAACAAAATCAGCATCAATTAAAAACATAACCGGAAGAATCAGCCTGCTTGCCTTTTCATCGGAAGTAAAAGGAGGTTCCCAGAGGTTTAATCCAAGGATAAACCCGCTGCACCATTTTTGAGCTGTTTCCGGCGTAACAGCCTCATCCAAAATCGAATACAAAGGGTAATAAGTTTTATCACTCAAGGAACTGGCAATAGAGTTGTTCAAATCCATAATACGGCTTATAAACTGATTCATTTCTTCTAAAGAATCAAACTCAGACATCGCATCGTCTTTTCCTAAAATGAAAGGGAGCCACTCTAAAGGAGTGATAATTTCCGGAGCACATAAAACCGCTGTGAGGTAGCCGTGCAGAAATTCTATCTGAATATTTGAGAAAGTGAGCCGGTTTAAATCTGATTGAAGCCCTATTAATTCTATTTTTTTCATCTTCGCAGTGCCCCTTTTGCCGTTATTTTTTAAGGTTATGTGAAAAAAAGCTTAAAAAAGAAGTAGTTTGTTATCCTGTTTTATTTAGAGGTAAAAACATGAAACAAAACCAGCATTCTAAAGCTGCTACAAATTTACACATCGGAACGCAAATTCAGAAATCGAATTCTAAAATCAAAATATGAGCTATTCAGTTCAGTATATTTTCTAAAACTGGTAGTTGGCAGAAAAATAAAGGAGATTCATTGGAATGAGGAATCCGCTTTCGATACCAATCGCAGTCGTGGATTCTTTACTGGTTTTAAAGAAAATTCCAAGTGAAAACTGAGCTATTAAACCCGGATAGCTGGTTTTTTTGTAAGTTCCCATATCGGGAAGAAAGCGGGCATTGTTTAAATAACCGCCTTTTGTATTCAAGACAAGGGCGATATTTTCAAAATCAAGCCCGGCAGACACTTTTGCGCCGGAAAAATAAAAGGCAGTAGAAACAAAATCTAAAAATTCCTGATTCATGGGAAGAAATTTCGCTATCAATCCGCCCATCATTGGAAAAGAAAAAGCTCCCTCTCCCGAAGCGCTCAGCTTGAAATACTTCTGACCGATAAACTGTTTTTTGACTTCAAATCCCATCCCGAGTCCAAAAGTTTTTAAGGAAAGTTCAAATTCATTTCCTATCCCCCAAAGAGTGCGGAGGGAAGGAGTAATAATCAGCTCATCGCCGATCTGGTATTTTTTATTGGTCTGGAGAAAATTTAAACTGGTGGAAGTGGCAAAATAATTTTTGGGTAAAACTCCTGGAAGCGAGTTTTCAGCCACGCCGCAAGCGCCTAAAAAAGGCAGGGCAAGAGCAAAGATCAATAAGAGTTTAAAATTGTGTTTCATTTATTCCAGCCATTCGAATTTTCTTTGATCCTCTATAAAATTTTTCATAATCGTATTTTGATTGTCCATTCCAAATCTTTCAAAAAAAGCCTTTGCAATTTCAATGGCAAGAAGCGCTTCTCCCACAACTGCGGCAGCGGGGACTGCTGTTACATCGCTTCTTTCTTTCACGGCTTCAAAAGCTTTCTTAGTATGAATATCGACGGAAAGAAGGGGTTTCATGAGAGTGGGGATAGGTTTCATAAAAGCTTTTAAAAAAATCCGCTCTCCATTGCTCATGCCGCCTTCGATTCCTCCGGCACGGTTTGTCTTTCTATAAAAACCTTTTTCGTTGTAAAAAATTTCATCGTGAACCTCAGAACCTTTTAAGTAGGCATACTGGCGCCCGATTCCGAATTCAATTCCCTTGATTGCTTGAAGACTTAAAAACGCCGCTGCGATGCGGGAATCCAGTTTGGTTTCAGGCATGGCAAAACTTCCCAGAGCGGGCGGAATTCCGTCTGCGAGAACAACAATGGTCCCTCCCAGCGTATCCCCGTTTTCTTTGACAGTATCAATGAAAGATTTTATTTTTGACTCGAAATCAGGGTTAAGAAGTCTTAATTCTGAGTTTTCAGTGATTTTTTGGATTTCCAGAATAGAAAAAACCGAGCTGTCTTTTAAAGCTTCAATCCCCCCCAATGTTTCCACAAAGGAAGCAGTTTGAATCTGAAAAGGACTTAAAAGCTGTTTCGCCACGCTTCCCACAGCCGTCCGGACAGCGGTTTCTCTGGCAGAGCTTCTTTCCAGAATATCTCTTAAATCTTCCCTCTGGTATTTGATTCCTCCCACCAGATCAGCATGCCCCGGTCTTGGACGGGTAATAGGTTCTGTTTTTTTCCCTTCCCAGTTTTTGTAGTCGTGATTCGGGATAAAAAGCGAGAGAGGGGTTCCGGTTGTCTCATTGTTCCTGATGCCTCCCAGAATCTGCACCTGATCTTTCTCAATTTTCATTCGTCCGCCCCGGCCGTAACCTTTCTGGCGCCTTTCCAAATCATAATTAATCAATTCAGAGCTGATTTTAAATCCTGCGGGAATATTTTTAATAACAGCGGTAAGCCCTGGACCGTGGGATTCTCCGGAAGTAATATATTCAAAGGGAGAAGACATTTTATTTTCCTTAAGTTTTTATTATTATAAAAAGATATAAAAATTTATTAAAAATATCTCTAATTTTTATTATTTTATTATAAATTATTTTTTTTATAAGGTGAAAAAATGAGTCAGTTTTCCCAAGGCATGAAGTCAGTTTTTAAAGGGTTTCGGATGATAAACCAGTACCGTCTCTGGCATTATCTGGTGCTTCCGATGGTGATCACGATCACTCTTGCTTATATTCTCAGATTTTCTTTATCCGCTTTTGGAAGCGATTACCTTCTGGAAGAACTCCGCCGGCAGTTTCCCCAGCTTGAAACAATTCCATTTGTTTCCACTCTTTTTTCAATTATGAAAATTTTCATTTCAATTGCTTTTTATTTTTTATTTTCATTCATTATGGTGATTTTTTATAACATTATCGGAAATGTGGTCTGGTCTTTTTTTATCGGTTCGCTTCAGGAAGAAATAGAATTCAAGATGAGCGGTAAAGAGATTCGTTATCCTTTAATCAGAAACATCAAATGGATCTTGATTTCCATCTGGGACAGCGTTAAAGATATTCTCTTGATTTTAATAGCTTATCTTTTCAGCCTGATCCTCTTTTTTATTCCTTTTTTAGGGGCATTGATCCAGCTGGTATTGATTATCTTTTTAAACAGTTATATTATGGGAAGAGTTATTTTTCGAATGAGTCTGGAAAATCATTCTCATACTCTGTCTGAACGGAACAAAATATTGAGGCGTCATTTTAAGGGAAATGCCCTTGGCATTGGGTTTCTTGCCGTGATTTCTTCTTATTTCCCTCTGATAGGGATTTTTCTCTTTTTTGTTTTCTGGACCGGAGGAATGGTCGGCTCAATTGATTTAATTTATCAGAAATTAAATCCCAAAGCAACAGAAAATAAATAAGATTGAAAATAAAAACTTGTGTTTTTTAAAAAAAATTACTATATTTTAGACTTGTTCTAAAATAACAGAAGGAGAAGTCATGGAGTTTAAATCATCAAAAACAGCGCAGAATCTTATGAAAGCTTTTGCAGGAGAATCTCAGGCAAGAATGAGATATACTTTTGCGGCAGAAGTTGCTTTAGAAGAAGGTTACCCTCAGATTGCGGATATTTTTAAAGAAACAGCGGATAACGAAAAAATTCACGCGAAACTTTTTTTTGGACATCTCGTTAAAAATATGAACTATCAGATCAATCATGTGGATGCTGATTATCCTGTGGCTCTGGGAGATACTGCAAAAAATCTGGAATGGGCGGCAAACGGTGAAAATGAAGAGTGGACCAAACTCTATCCTGGATTTGCAAAGATTGCGGAAGAAGAAGGATTTCCTGAAATCGCGAGAACTTTTAAGGCGATTGCTCTCGTTGAAGCAAAACATGAAGCCCGGTATAAAAAATTACTGGAAAATGTAAAATCCGGAAAAGTCTTTAAAAAAGATGCTAAAACAGCCTGGAAATGCAGAGTCTGCGGTCATGTGGTAGAGGCAGCGTCGGCTCCTGAAAAATGTCCTGTCTGCGGAGAACCTCATACTGAATTTGAAATGTTTGTTGAAAATTATTAAGATTTTTTTTAAAAAGGGCTGTCTTAAAAGACAGCCTCATTTTTTTTAGATAACAGCTTTTCTTTTAAAAAAGACTTCTAAAGCTTCATTAATGATTTCCGAATGCTTTTTACAGGTTCTTTCCGAATAAAAATCAAGATTTTGAAAGTTTTTTTCATTAAGAAAAAAACTCTGGTAAAACCCCTCCATTTCTTGGTAAGGACTTATTGTTCTTTTAGTTTTTAGAGCCATATCAACCTCCGTGTTCAGTCTCAAATAAAATTAAAATCGGAGAAATTTCATTTTTATCAATCTTTTTTTAAGTTTAAAATTTCTACTTCAGAATAGATAAAACAATAATTTATCGAATATTTTTGCTTAAGTTTATTATATTAATTGATTAAATTAGTTTATAATTAATGAAATACATAAATTAATAAAAATATAAAAGTAATTGACATATTATAATTAATTTTATTTTTTTTATTTTGATAAAATGTTATTTTTTAATATTGAAATACTACAAAATAGGAGTGTAAAGTGAAAAATTTGAGAAAAATTTTATTTTTCATGTTATTAGTGTCTGGAATATTGGTGTTCAGCTTAATCTTTGGAGCTGATAAAAAAGCGGAAGCCAAAATACGATGGGGGCTGGATGCCTGCAGAATAACTTTGGATGAGATGAGTCTGGCAAAAAATTACAATTCCAATCAGCTGAGTTCGAAATTAAAAGACTGGAAAGAAAAAAATCAGAAATTTAAAACTGCCTTGGCAGATGCAGAAAAAATCGATAAATCTATTTATCAATCCACAACTATGTATCCTGCAAAGAAAAAAAGTTATTCTGACATGATTAAACTCTGTCAGACAATGGATAATCAAATACAAGAATTTGAAAATAAAATTTCAAGCGATAAAAAAAATTATGAGGATAAAAAGAGAAAGGAAGAAGCTGAGAATGAGTTGTCTGATAAAATAGACTCTGCAATAAGTGAAGCTCGAACAGCTATCAGTATGTATTGCTCAAGTTTTCAGGAATCGGATTCGAGTTACGGGTTATTGGAAACAATGGATCATTATAAAACCAGCAAGAAAAATGCTTTAAAAATCTATGATGCAGTTGTGGATGAAAAATTATCGCTTAATTTTTATACCGCAAAAGATCAGTTTAAAAAAGAAGAAAAATCGATAGGAGAATGGTTTGCTCTTTGTGATAAAATAATGCCTGTACATTACAAAAAAGTTGTAGCCCAGGAGAAAAAAAATTCGGATTCTCAAAAAGAAGAAGATGAAAAATATAAAAAATTTCAGGATAAAATGGCGAAAGAAGCACAAGAAAAATATAAAAATGCTTTAGCGAGCGCAACGGGAGATAAACAAAAAATACTGAAAGAAAAAGGTTTTCTTCCTTGGTTTCCTCAGTCTAACCTGAACAGCGCTACTGTCTGGATGTATGAAATCGTAATATCCAATAAAGCGACTACCTGTGAAATTTATAAATTCAAAGGGGATCAGCAAATCAATAAACGGGTGGAGAAAAGCAATTGTAAAAATGAGTTTGCAAAATAATCTTGTTTATAAAGTAGAGTGCATACGGTCTCTCCTTTTTTTACAGATGAAACAGCAAATGAATTAACTCGTCCATCGAGCAGAGCCGAGGTGTCCGTTCGGCTCCGCCCAATGACGAAAGTAAAGTTATTAAGGATTTTATCTGTAAAATACAATTTATCGTTTAAAATACTTGATTTAATCTTTTCTGTTTTTATCAATTTTCAATCTAAAAATAAAAAATTAAAAAATTGTATTGATTTTAAATAAATCTTTAGTATATTATAAATAATGAACTTATTTTTTATTATTATTTTTATAAAGGAGTTTTTAGATGCAATCTGTTATGGCAAAAAAAAATGTATCCGAGATTCTAAGAAAGAAAGGGATATCGGTTACCACCCAAAGAATTGAAATATTAAAATACCTTATGCAGACTAAAACCCACCCGACAGTTGAGGACATTTATCTTCAAATTCATTCCACCTTTGCCAGTCTTTCCCGTGCGACTGTTTATAACACCGTCATGGCTTTTAAAGAAGTGGGTCTGGTGCAGGAAATAACAATCGAAAAAGAAAAGGCGCGCTATGACGGCAATTTTGAGGCTCATCCCCACTTTTTCTGCCGTACTTGTCAGAAAGTCTATGATTTAGGAGCTGAAGTCAAGCTTACCTATCCTCATGAAAAATATAAGGTAGAATCTGAACAGATTTACCTTTACGGCGTTTGTGAATATTGTAGATAAATGTTTTTTATTACATTTTTATACTTTTCCCCTAAATTAATTTAAATTAAATATTTTTAATGGGTTAGGTAAAAAAGTATTGACTTTTTTCAGAATTCTTTTTTAATTAAATCTTGAAATTAAACTCAATTTTCAATTTTCTTTTTTGCAGGGAGGAAAAGAATGAGAAAATTCGATCAAAGGAAAGCAGACCGATATAAAACATTTTGGAAAGCTTTTATTCAAAAAGAAGATAAAAAATATCATTTTTCAGGATATTTAACAGAAATCAGCGCGGCGGGCGGGAGAATCTTTATTGACACTGTCAATGAAGATTCTTTTCACGAAGGGCAGAAGCTGAAATTTCTTTTTAAAAATGATAAAATGGAAAATTATCATCCTTTATTGAAAGGTCTTTGCGTTCTAATTGAATGGATCAAGAAAAATCCGATTCAGGTTTCCGGCAGTGAACTAGGGATCAGTTTTGTGAAAAATCATTCTGAAGATGAGAAATTGATTCAATTTATTTTAGAGAATTTTAATTGGAATCATTCGTAAAAAAAGAAATCCGTCATTTTTCATCAAAGGAGTTTTGTTTTTTTCAATGAAAATGAATAAATTTTTTGGGGAAAATAAATTTATTTTTAAACAGGAGAATGATATGGCTTTTAATAAAAGGATCTCTTCCATTGCCCCTTCCATGACTCTGGGAATTTCTGCGAAAGCGAAAGAGATGAAGGCAAAGGGCTTGCCGGTGATCAATTTTTCAGCAGGAGAGCCGGATTTTGATACTCCGGATTATATTAAAGAAGCTTGCCTGAAAGCAATCAAAGAAGGAAAAACAAAATACGCTCCGGTCGGCGGGATTCCAGAATTGAAAAATGCGATTATTGAAAAACTGAAAAAAGATAACGGTCTGGAATACACTGCCGGTGAAATCATGGTCTGTGTCGGGGCAAAAGAAGCGCTTTTTGATGTGATTATGACGATTGCGGACGAAGGTGACGAAGTCCTGATGCCTGCCCCTTACTGGGTCAGTTATGAAGAAATTGTCCGTGTTTCCGGAGCTAAAACAGTTATTGTTCCTTCTACTCTGGAAAATAATTTTAAAATCACAGTCGATGAACTGAAAAAACACATTACTCCCAAGACAAAAGCCCTGATTATGAATTCACCTTCCAATCCTACCGGCTCTTTATACAATGAGAAAGAATTAAAAGAATTGGCAGATTTTCTTTCTGACAAGAATATCTGGGTGATTTCCGATGAAATTTATGAAAAAATCATTTATGACAATGAAAAACATGTCAGTATTGCTTCATTCTCACCCGAAATTAAAAAGAAAACTATTGTGATCAACGGATTTTCAAAATCTCATTCCATGACAGGCTGGAGATTAGGCTATGCTGCAGGACCTAAAGAAGTGATCAGTCTTGCCAGCGGTCTTCAGGGGCACGCTACTTCAGGGACTCCTACTTTTATCCAATATGCGGGGGTTGAAGCTTTAAAAGATACTGGAACGGTTGAAAAAATGAGAGTCGAGTTTGAAAAACGAAGAAATGTGATTGTAGAGGGATTAAATAAAATCAAGGGATTTAAATGTCCAAAACCTCAGGGCGCTTTTTATGTTTTTCCCGATGTCAGCGGACTTTTCGGTCAAACCATCGGAGGAAAGAAAATCACCGGTTCAATGGATCTCTGTGAAGTGATTCTTGAAAAAGCAAATGTGGCAGGGGTTCCTGGAATTGCATTTGGAATGGATCAAAATATCCGTTTTTCTTTTGCGACTTCCTTAAAAGATATTGAAGAGGGAATCTTAAGAATTAAACAATTGATAGAGGGGGTAAGCGATGTTTTGTTCCAATAAAAAAGTCATTTCAAAAGTGACAGCTCTTTTAAGCGATTTTGATTATTACGACCTTGAAAGACTTTCTTATAAAAATAAAAAATTCGGCGTGACGATCGGGTTTAAAAATCCGAAAAGCAGCCGGCCTGTCCATAGTGTGAGTGTGGAGAAAGTATCTTCCATTGATGCTCCGATCAGCATTAAAAATTTTGATACCCTGACTCAGGGTGGAAGCTCAGAGTCTTCTCTCTATCACAAGATTGTTTCCCCTATCACAGGAGCTTATTACGGCAAACCAAAACCGGAAGATCCTTCCTTTGTCAAAGAAGGAACAATTGTGGAGTCTCATCAGACTGTCTGTCTTTTGGAAGCTATGAAAATGTTTACCGAAGTAAAAGCCGGTATCAAAGGCAAAGTTGTCAAAATCATGCGGGAAGAAGGCGATTTTGTGGCTGAAGGCGATACTCTTTTTGAAATTCAGCCGATGTAGAGATTTTTTTATTGCATAAAACGGCATTTTGCCGTTTTATCTTTTCATTCAGTTCTTTTTTTTTCATCCGATTATTTTTAAAAATAAAAAAGGTTTTTTTATGAAAAAAATCATCGGATTTCTCTTATTATTCCACTCTGTTTTATTATGCGGCGAAAGTTTGAAAGAAACAGCTCATGCGCTTTTTTTAAATCAGCGCTATCAGGAAGCGATTCAATATTATACGGAAGCGCTAAAACAAAATCCGAAACTTGCAGAAGGCTATCTTTATAGAGGAATTTCCTACCATGAGCTGGGATTATTCAAAGAGGCCTTAAGTGATTATCAGAAAACGCTGGAACTGGAAAAAAACAATCTGGAAGCTTTGCTTTACCGGGGAATTCTTTATCAGGCAACAGGGGAATATCAAAAATCAGAGGCTGATTTAAGCAGGGTGATCGAGACAAAACCAACCCATGCAGAAGCTTATTTTTATCTGGGAAAGACCCATTTTTTTCTTGAAAAATTTGATTTAGCGGTGAAAAGCTACAGTAAGGCTATTTTTCTCAATCCAAGAGCCGAGATTTATTTTTACCGTGGAATCGCCTATACAAGCTCAAAAGACTATGAAAAAGCCCTGAAAGATTATTTTACCGTACTGGAAATAGATGAAAACTACTTTTTTGCTTATTACAATTTGGCCTGTGTCTATTCTTTAAAAAAAGAGCAGGAAAAAGCCTGTTTTTTTTTCAGACAGGCTGTCAAAACCGGAGTTTTAGAATGGAACGAAATCGAGAAAGACACCGATCTTGAAAATTTCAGAGAAAGCTTTTGTTATCAACAGGTCATGAAACAGTACAAAGGGAAGTAAATATAACGGACCCCAAAAACTGGACATGCCGATAAAATAAATGTTCAAGGGGGACAATAGCATTAGAATACAATGTGCATCCCAATCAAATATCTCAATGGAAGAAACAATTACTGGAAAAAGGCGCCGATATTTTTGACCAAAAAGAAAATTAGGAGTTACTACAAAAAAAAGGATGAAAATTTGGTGTACAGATATAACCTATATCCGTTTAAAACATGGGTTTGTCTATCTGGTAGCAATTATGGATTGGTATTCACGCAAAATATTAAGCTGGAATTGATCAATAAATACTGACACTATTCAGAATGAGATGAGTTTTTTGGGCTGCGGTTTTTTATTTTATCCAGAGTTTCATTCAGGTTCCGTTCTCGGCCGCTCATGGCGGGATGGTAAAACTGATGTTTTTTGACAGTATAGTCCTGTTCGATAAAGTGGTTTGGATAGTCGTGGGGGTAGAGGTAGCCTTTTCCCCGTTCCAGTTTTTTGGCGCCGCTGGAGTGGGAATCTTTCAGATAGGGCGGAATGTCAAAAATAGGATTGGCTTTGATAGAGGCAATCGCTTCATCAATCGCGGAATAAGCGGAATTGGATTTGGGGAGCAAAGAAAGATAAACTGTCATTTCCGATAAAATAATCCTTGCTTCGGGAAGCCCGATTTTTTCTACCAGATCAAACCCTCCGGCAACAACGGCAAGGGCGCCGGGTTCGGCAAGACCGATATCTTCCGCTGCCAAAATAGCCAGTCTCCGGGCAATAAACCGAGGGTCTTCTCCGCCTTCAATCATGACTGCCAGATAAAAGAGGGCCGCATCCGGGTCTGAGCCGCGGACTGATTTGATAAAAGCGGAAATCACATCGTAATGGTCGTCTGAGCGTTCATAACTGAAAGACCGGGTCTGGAAAATTTCTTTTAATTCTTCTTTTTCAATCGTTTGTTCGTCTTCTTTCAGGCTGAAAAGGATCTCGAGGCGGTTTAAAAGCACTCTTGCGTCTCCGTTGGATATGGAAATGAGATAGTTTTCAGCTTCTTCGCTTAATTGAAAGACTTTTCCCTCAAAAGCTCTTTGTAAAACTTTTTTTAAATGCTTTTCCTCCAGTTTTTTAAACTCAAATAAAAGCGTACGGGAATTGAGCGCGGGAGTGATATAAAAAAAAGGGTTGAAAGTAGTGGAGCCGATAAAAATCACTTCTCTCTGCTCTAAAAAAGGGAGGAGGACATCCTGCTGGGCTTTATTGAATCGGTGCACCTCATCGATGAAAAGAATGGTTTTTTTATTATAAATCCGTCTTTTTTCACCCGCTTTTTTGCAGACTTCCCTGATTTCTTTTACGCTTGAATCCGTGGCATTGACTTCCACAAAATCAGACTGGGTCATCTGGGAGACAATTCGTGCCAATGTGGTTTTCCCTGTCCCCGGAGGGCCGTAAAAAATAAGGGAGGTGATTTTGTCTTTTTCAATCAGGGTGCGAAGCGTTTTCCCGGGACCGAGAATTTCTTCCTGTCCTGTAAATTCATCCAGATTTTTGGGTCTTAAAAGCTCTGCAAGGCTTTTTTGGGGAGAGTGGTTGAATAGACTGGTTTCCATAAAATCCTTCAAAGTTTTTTATTTAATCCCAACAGGTAGAGAAAAACAATGGAAAATCCTGAAATTTCCAGAAATCCCAGTGTCGTGAAAGAAAAATTGGAAAGAACAATATTTTGATAAAGAAAATCTTCTGTGAGAATCGATTCAAAACCTGCCGGAATCCATTCCTGAAACTGGGAAAGAGACTGCCCCAAAATAGAAAAGATTTTCTTTAGAATCTGAAAACAAGCCAGTATGGAGAGAAGGTTGATCAAAGACAGGTAAAGAGAGTAAAGAAGCCAGATTCTCAGGTTTGAGCTTCCGAAAAATCGGTAGAGGGAAAACTCCAGAGCACGGTCTTTGAGCATCCAGAAAATAGTGTAAAATGCGATAATCATACCCAGAAAAAGGATGACAGCTGAAATCAGCTTAAGAAAAATGGCGACCGCTTCCTGATTTTTCTGGATAAAATCGGAGATTCTTTTAAAAAGACTGGTGTCTTCCTTGATTTGAAAGCCTTTTTTCTTTAATGTGTCTTGAAGCTCTTCAAAGTTTTCCAATGAAAGCTCAAGCATGAGAGAGTCATAATAGCCTTTTTTAAAATTTTTCCAGTAAATTTTTTTATACTTTTCAGTAAACTCTTCCGGAAAAACCAGTCCGTAAGTGTAGTCCACATCAATAAACCCAACGACCTTGCACTGATAAACTTCTTTTTTTCCTCCCGATGCGCCTAAAAGTGAATCGCCCAGTACCGCGTTAAATCGAAGCCCCAGAATGTTTTTTTCGCTCAGCTTGAAATCAATGTCGTTGTTTTCTAAAATCACATTGAAAATCTGGACAATATAGGATGCCACTAAAACGGGAACCTCTTTCCCTTTTATTTTAAATTTTTTATTTTCTTTGAGTTTCACATATTTGGAAGCATTTACAGAGGGAAGTCCTATTCCGATGATTTCCATCCTGAAAGTCATCCCGCTGCCGGGAAAAGCAAACTCGACTCCCAGAGGAAAATCCACATTGTGAATCGGGACAATCTGATTAATTCCTTTGATTTTTTTCAGTTCTTCTATTTTTTGGGGCGTAATATAATTTTTAGTGCGGATCACTTTGTTTTCTTCCTGCTTGTTGTTTCCGAAAAAAGAAAGAATTGCAGGATTGGTCTGTTCCCGTTTGACGGTTTGGGGAATCGTGACCTTGATGCGGTTGGTAGGCAGAAGCGAGGTGATTTTTTCTACCAAAAGGCTCATTTTTGCATTGGATTCTAAAAGCATTCCGACAATCACGCTGATGAGAAGCAGGGTGAAAAAATAAAACAGAGTTTTCCAAAACCCTCTTTTAAAATATAGGAAAAATAAATACAATGTATTGCCGACGGTCCGTAAGAGACTAAGAATGAATTTCAAAAACCTTTCCCCCTTCTACTTTATAGATCCGGTTTGAGTGTTGGAGCATGGAAGGTTCGTGAGTGACAATGATAAATGTTTTTTTCATTTCCTGATTCACTTTTTTAAAGAGTTTTAAAATTTCTTCTTCTGTTTCCTGATCGAGGTTTCCCGTAGGTTCATCGGCGAAAATAATTTCAGGCTCCACGCAAAGCGCACGGGCAATTGAGGTTCTTTGAGACTCGCCCCCTGAAATCTGATAGGGGTAGCTTCCAGAAATATGGGATATTCCTACAAATTCCATTGTTTCTCTGACTTTTTTTTTCCATTGAGGCGTATTTTTGATCCGCATGGGTAAAGCGATATTTTCCAAGACAGTGAGGTTGGGAATGAGTTTATAGTCTTGAAAGACAAAAGAGAGATTTTTGCGGAATGAGTTTTTAAATAATCCGAGTTTTTTGCCTTTATAATAAACCGTGCCTTTATCCCAATGAGTGATTCCTGCCAGAATCTTGACCAGAGTGGTCTTCCCTTCGCCCGATTTCCCGATGATGGAAAGAAAATCCCCCTGATTGACATGAAAATCAATATTTTCAAAAACCTTCTTTTTTTTCAAAAAACCGACCCGAAACGATTTAGATATATTTTTGGCTTCTAAAAGAACCAAGGCAGACTCCAAATACTTCATTTTATTTTGTTATAAATATAACGAAAGGATAGGATTTTACAAAAAATTGTTCATCATAATAATTCTATCTGGAAATCTGAAGCATGATATTGCAAAGGATTTCAGAACCTGTGATCCAGCCGTATCCCGGGATGTCATGAATATCTGTTTTACCTGACTCGTCTGGTACTTGATTGATTAATATCACGATTTTATTTTTAGCCTGAGAAGGATTTTTCATAAAATCCTCATAACCCAACTTCAACACTAAATACTCTAAGTGTTTAATAAAGAATTGTATAAAAAATTCATGGGGTACCACATCTTGAATTATTGCGTTAAAATATTTTGCGGAAGGGGCTGGAATTTCAA
>Ga0209518_1001137_pt1 | contig 30254 bp, 30 predicted proteins | sample RifGroB1_FD_183993 | JGI IMG/M metagenome (GOLD analysis project Ga0209518, IMG submission 183993) | Groundwater microbial communities from Rifle, Colorado, USA - Groundwater B1 (SPAdes) (version 2) | ecosystem: Environmental > Aquatic > Deep subsurface > Groundwater | place: Rifle, Colorado...
TCAATCTCTGATTTTCGGTATCCCGGCGGGCGATAGATAAAATAGTTTTGCCTGCGGCGGGCTAGGTTGTCCCGGACGCAAAATTGCAGGATTTTTCTCACGAAGAGCAGACGATGAAAAACAAAGCTTGAAACCATGGAAACGGCGATGTGGTCAATATGCCCCGAAATGCCGCGGGGCTCGTAGGTTAGGATGGTGTCCGGTTTAATTCGTTTCAAAATACGCTCGATTTTTCCCGCGAGGTCATGATACAAGTTGTTGGATAAAGTTCCGTCTTTAAATCCCAAGAAAAAGATTTTTTTCACGCCGAGGATTTTGGCGGACTTCCGAAGTTCATCGGCGCGTATCGCTCCAAGATTTTGTTTGTCCTTCTTGCCTTTATGCTTGCCGGACTCGCCCTTTGTCGCGCAAATTAAATAGACCGGGCGCTCCTTCGCAAATTTCGCGATGGTGCCCCCGGGCCCAAAGGCCTCGTCATCAGGGTGAGCAAAAATACAAACCAGCGGTTTCATGTTTTTAGATGGTATATCTTCTGGCGCACTGTTTAAGATTCAATTGTAAACCATTGATTGTTGAGCTGAAACTTTTCGAGAGTTTAATGTTGGCTAACGCGTAATGTTATTCTCTGGGTTCTTGTGGTTGTATTTCGCCAGTATTTCTTTTTTAACTAGATTAAATGCTTCTTCTATATCTACACCAAGTTGATTTGCAAGACGACATAGCCCGAAGAACAAATCTCCGATTCCATCCACAAACACATCTTTCTTTTCTTGAGTTAACTTTATCCGTTCTTCTTCCGACTTATAGCGAAGATGTTGAGACATCTCTATAAGTTCCTCGTGCAAATGGTCAAACTTGTCAACGTTTGGAATATCTTTCCAGTTATTCCTTTCAGCGAAGGTTTTAACTAGAGCCTGAGCATCTTTTATTTTTTCAATTTTTTTGTCCTCCATAGATTGTTGTAGATACACGTAGTTTATTGTGTATTGGTGCCGGAGGAGGGAGTCCAACCCTCATGGGCTTGCGCCCACACGATTTTGCCTGTCCGCCTTCTCCGACAATTGGCGGAGAAGGCGGAAGTCGTGCGTGCCCCGCACTAAATTTTGCCGATGTTATAATGCAGTATTCTTGAATTAGTCCGAACACATTTTTCCGAAAAAATCCCCCCGCGAATCCGCCAGATGGCGGACGGAAAGGCGGCGGAGCCGCACCGATGACAATTTCAAGTTTTTCTTTGGCGGCAAAATTCGGGGTTTGCGAAGCGAACATAATTGCTCTTTCATGAAAAGGAAAAATAGAAAATAACAAGACCAATAAAAGAAACCAGTAGCTCCACTTTCGTTCCCGAACGGAGCCAGCCCCAATATCTAATTTTACTTAATGGGGCAAAGGGTTCGTGTTCATACCGCATGACTGAATCAAGAACGATGTGTGATAAAAGAAAAACAGGAAAAATCCACCAGCGTACTGAAGGCCAAAGAAATGAAATCAAAAAGCCAATCACTATCCCCACAAAAGTTCCAAATACAATTTCCTGTAACCAGCTATGTTGCTTTGTGCCATAAATAATTTTCCGCTCTTGTAGAAAACTCTTAATGTCCTGAATCCATTTTTTATTTACAAAAATATGATCTATGTCCACGCCAACGCCAGAAAGTAAGGCCACATATAATTCCGGAGTTTCGATTGATAATGCTTTACCAAGCAACAATGTTCCTAAAAGATGTGAGGTAATTAGCATAAGAGTAATTGGCTACAAAATCCAAAAATGATTCCTATGATTAAAAAATTTTCTTCCCCCAAATTTCAGCCAGAGGCTGATCCGCCTTCGGCGGAAAAATATGGTTCCCTCCTCCGCTAAAGCTACGGAAGGGTAGGCGAGCCGATGTTTTTCTCCGGGTTCTTTTGCGGTTTTGAGCGGTGCGGCTCTACAGCTATTTTAACATGATTTCCTAACTGGTGCAGTATTCTAAAGATAGTCCGAACGCATTTCGCCGCCGCAGGCGGCGAGCCTGCCTGCCGGCAAGGCAGGGAAGTCCCCCCGCGAATCCGCCAGATGGCGGACGGAAAGGCGGCGGAGCCGCACCGCTGACAATTTCAAGTTTTTCTTTGGCGGCAAATTCTTTGAAAAATCCAAAGGTTCTAGAATGAAGATCGCTTCAATTCATCGCCAGCTTTGTATTCTATTTCTTTGTCAGATATCCATCTTACAAAAGTGTACTTAACTCCACTGTCGCCACCACCAAAACTAATTTTATCTGCGAGAGTTTCTGAATTCTTAACAAAAAGTCCACAGTACCCCTCAAAACACCCACCTACATAAAGAAAGTTTGTGCCGTTTGGAGAGAAACTTATAAATTCATTTCCTAAATAATAATTCGTTAGAAAATGAACTTTATTAGTCGAGCGAGAAGGATAAAAAATGCCAGCAACTTTATCAGGAGACAATGTATCACTTTCTATGGTAAAACCAATTTTCATTTTATCTGGCGATGACACAATGGATGTAAATCTGGTTTTGCTTTTGAACGTTGCCTTATTCTCACAGAACGTTTTTCGGTCTGGTGTGCTAGTGAGATTGTACCCGTCGCACAACTGGCTCTCTGTTTTGAAAAAGTTAAAAATCGCGTCATCATCAATGACTAACAAAACTTTGCCATTTGCGACAATACTTTTGCGATCTGCTGAAAGAGATGGAGTCGCTGACGCAGTAGGTGTTGGAGTCGGCGTTGGGGCGGGAGTACCAGTTTGCGTAGGAGTAGGGGTTGGCTGCTGTTGCACAATCGGTTCTGATTTCTTTACAAAAGCCAAATATCCTACAACGCCGACGAGAACGACGATAACCCCTATCAAAACAATATTTGCAAACCCTTTTTGATTATTCATATTGAAATTCATAAATTAATTTTCGACTTTATGATTAAAAAATTTTCTTCCCCCAAATTTCAGCCAGAGGCTGATCCGCCTTCTGCGGAAAAATATGGTTCCCGCCTTCTCCGCCAGCTGGCGGAGAAGGCTGAAGTCGTGCGTGCCCCGCACTAAATTTTGCCGATGTTATAATGCAGTATTCTTGAATTAGTCCGAACGCATTTTTGCCATGAAAATTCGGAGCGGCTTCGCCGCAAGATTTAACAATTTCCAATTTTTCTTTGGCGGCAATCCAATTAAAGAGACTTTTGCGCTTGACGTAAAAAATAAATAACGACACTAAATATGGCAACGAACCAGAGGGCAGGTAAAACCAATTCATTAATAAGCGAAACAACCGGAACCCAAGCAGGCATTTGGTTTGGTGGTATGGTTGCAAAACGATTCAGACCAAACAAGTCTCTATTTGCGGTTAGTAAAGGTAAAAGTCCAAGAATTGGCAAAAGGGATAACCACGCTACGACATTTATTGGAATTGATTTTTTATATCTCCATATTGCAAATGACCACACTGAAAATGCCAAAAAGATAAAACCTATCGGAAAGCCAAATATAAAAAAGGCTATAATTGAGGCCCAAGAAACAATGGTGAGTATTAGAAAAATTATAGATAGTATAAGTTGCATTTTATTTATTTTGTTAGGGGTTAAAAATTTTTCTTTTCTGCTTTTACAAAGTATGGTTTCCTTCTTCGCTAAAGCTTCAGACGGGCACAGCGCATTTCGCTCTTCGAGCTACGGCGGACAAATAAGCCCGCCCCGTAAGTGGACGCGAAGCATTCTACTACTGGGTTTTTCTTTGCTTTGCACTCCGTAGCTTTAGCGAAGGATGTGACGGCATAAATTTTTAATGAATATTTATTCAATCACTTTGTTGTTGACGGATCAAGCGGGGCACAAAGATAAGGCAGAGTGGAAAAGTTACAATTAAGGCAACTATCCAATAAGATATAAATATAAATCCATCACCTACTCCTAACGAAGGAAAATATACCTGAATATTGTTATAAGAAGAGTCGAAATATACATTATCAAGAAAAATAGCGTAAAAATAAGTTTGTCCAACGATATTAACGATTACCGCAAGTAATGTACCGAAAATTCGCCTGTAAAGTTTAACTCTTTTCGCTAGATAAGCTCCCATACTTATTGATATAAAAAGAATTGCAGTAGTACCACCAATACTTAGGAGCGTCAGAGAGGTTAAAATGAATACCGATAACGATAACAAAAAGCTAATCACAATGAAACCAATAAAAGTTGAAATTAACACGAGCACGAAATTTGTTATAAAAATGCCCATATTATGTAATTTGTTGACTACTTATAAAATTTGTAAAAAAATCTTTCTCCTCTTCTATGATAAAGCTTCGGAAGAACACGCAAAATTAAAATATGGTTTGAGCCGATGTTTTTCTCCGAGTTCTTCTTGTGGTGAGCGGAGCCGCACCGCTGACAATTTTCCCGCCACCTATTTTATAATTTTGAAGGCGGGATTGCGTTTTGTAACTTCGCTTCGCTCAGACAAAACGGGAACAAGTTTTTCTTTGGCGGCAAATTCTTGTTCTTTCAAAAATTAACGAGATGAGGAAACGGGACAACCAGTTGGAATTACGCCTATCTTTTTGGGATTTTTCAACTTAAGTTCAGACCCTGCCCATTCGTAAGATACAACGTCATTTCCGTTGGTAACAATTATATTATTTGTTTTATTGTTGCTAGCTTTCTGAAATAGCCGGGGGTTGCTCAATCCGTTTAACAAAGGAATCTTCTCGTTTAGTTGCTCGCTGTGAGCAAAATAGATTTCCCCAACATTAAGATCGCTGTATATTAAACCACCGGGCGGGTAGACATAAGTAATAACTTCAGGTTGTCCGAGTCCTAATTCATTCCACCTAGGGCAAGGCCCCACGGAATAATATCCTTCATATCCAAATATGCCTCGCCCCGGAGTACCCACTGCGTCAGATCTCTCCTTCGACAAATCATATGATAGAGAAAAATTTTGTGCCGGATTTCCATCTATGTTGTTTAACCCGTAAGCTGTATATCCTCTTTTCGATTTAAAATCAGGAAATTGACTTTTAAATTCTGATTGATTCGGATAACGCGCATTTGTTGTATAGAAATTTTCTATCCAAGTTAATTGTTCATGAACTGGTTTTAACGCCCCTGAATCATTTATAGAATTTTTTACAAAATAAAATCCAATAAACCCTCCGATGAGTAATATTATAACAACTATGGTTAGTCCTAATATTCTAAATATAGATTTAAGCATGATTAAAAATTTTCTTCCCCCAAAATTAAAATATGATTCGAGCTGATGTTTTTCTCCGGGTTCTTCTTGTGGTGAGCAAAGTCGAACCATTGCGGTTTTGAGTGGTGCGGCTCCGCCGCCTTTCCGGATTTTCGCGGGGGGACTTCCTCGCCGCCGCAGGCGGGGAAGAGCGCTGCTCTATCTTCACCCCGTTAGACATGCCCCATGGGAGGAATCGAACCCCCATAACTGGCTTAGAAGTCCAGTGTTCTGTCTTCACCCCGTTAGATATCCCCCCGAGAGGAATCGAACCCCTATCAACGCCTTAGAAGAGCGTTGCTTTATCCATTAAGCTACGGGGGGTTATCTAACGGGGCAAGCTGAACTACAGGGGGATATGTCTAACGGGGCAAGTTGAGCTACAGGGAGAAATAATTTACAGACCTCTTAATATCTTTATGAGCTCTTCCTTTGAAACCTCTCTTTGCTCGCGCGTAACGAGATTCTTGAGCGCGAACACTCCTTTTGCCTTTTCATTCTCGCCGTAGATAATAACATATCCAATCTCCATTTTCACCGCGTATGCAAGCTGCGCCTGAAACGCCGTATCATCACCAAGATAAAACGACGTATTCACATTCGCCGCGCGAAGATCACGAAGAAGCTCTATATATTTTTCTCTCAATTGCGGAGAAAGATTCATGAGGAGCGCGCGGACCGTTGTTCGCTTTTTTTTGAGAACGCCAAGTTTTTCGAGCGCGGCGTACAAACGATCAACTCCCAAAGAGGCGCCGACAGCGGGAATTGGCTGACCGGTAAACTGCAAAACGAGATTATCATAGCGGCCGCCCGCGACAATACTTCCTATTCCCGAAACTGCAGGAAGCACAGTTTCAAATACAAACCCTGTATAATATCCGAGCCCGCGGACAATCAAATAGTCGATTTCCATTTTTGATTCTTCAACTCCAAGACCGCGCGCAGTCGAAAAAATTGCCTCGAGGTCCGCAAGACCCTCTTGTACAGTCCGGGCATTACGCGCGACTTGAGGGTTTTTTATAAACTCGGCGATTTTTTCTGAGGCCTTTTCCCCAAATTCTTTTTCAAGCTCTTTTTTCACTCCCGCATCCCCAATTGTATCCTTTTTATCAATAATGCGGAGCACGTCAAAAAGTTTTTTCTCCGGGAATCCCGCATACGCCGAAAGCCCATTTAAAATCTTTCGCGAATTCATCTTAATTCGAAAATCAGAGACGCCCAAATTTTTCAGCACATTGTAAAACACCGCAACAATTTCCGCATCCGCTTCAGCGCCGGACGCGCCAACAATATCAACATCCGCTTGCATGAATTCGCGATACCTGCCTGCTTGAGGCGATTCTCCGCGCCACACAGACCCAATCTGATAGCGCTTGAATGGTTTCGGAATTTCCGGATTTGCCGCGATAAAACGCGCAAGAGGCACAGTAAGATCAAATCGAAGCGATGAATCGGATTTCTTGTCCTGATCTTTACCGAAGGATTCTTGGGACCCCTTCACGTTGAATATAATCTTTCCGGATTCCTTCTCTCCCCCTGTGAGTACTTCAGTCCGTTCAACCGCGGGCGTCTCCAACGGATCAAATCCAAAATCCTCGAATGTTTTTCGAATTGTCTGGATCATTTTTGAGCGCTGGATAGCATCCGCAGGCCCGTAATCCCGAAACCCTCCGGGTAGCTCCGGCTTCACGCGCTTTTGTTTTTTCACTTTTATTTGCGCCATGATGGAAACAATACCATAAAACTGCGATTATCTCAAGGATTCAGAAGAAAAAAATGAAAAATTACGGTTGCAAAGCAGTTCAATTTTTGCTATTATTAATATAATACGCGGCGGCTATGGTGTAGAGGCAACACAGGAGCTTGTGGAGCTCTTATCACGGGTTCGATTCCCGTTAGCCGCCCAGTAAAATTGATGTTTCGAACTTCAATATTCGAATTTCGGATTTCATAATCATGGACATAGGAAAAATTCAAAACAGGGAAATCGTAGATGAAATGCGCGAGAGCTACCTCGACTATGCGATGTCTGTTATTGTCGCGCGTGCGCTTCCGGACGTCCGGGACGGACTAAAACCAGTGCATCGCCGGATTTTGTACTCCATGCATGAGCTCGGACTCGGACACTCCGCAAAATTCCGCAAATCCGCGGCAGTAGTCGGCGATACGCTTGCCAAATACCACCCGCACGGCGACGTTGCGGTGTATGACTCCATGGTCCGCATGGCGCAGGACTTTGCCATGCGCTATCCCCTGATCAACGGACAGGGAAATTTCGGATCAATCGACGGCGATAATGCGGCGGCTATGAGATATACCGAAGCACGGATGACCAAGCTTGCCGAGGAGCTTCTCAAAGACATTGAAAAAGACACGGTGAATTTCCGCGACAACTACGACAGCACGCGAAAAGAGCCCCAAGTCCTTCCCGCGGCATTTCCGAATCTTCTTGCAAACGGAACTTTAGGAATCGCGGTAGGCATGGCAACAAACATTCCGCCCCATAATCTCACAGAACTCATCGACGGACTCGTTCATATCATAGAAAACCCAAAGGCAACGTCGGATGATCTGATGGAATTCATCAAGGGTCCGGATTTTCCTACGGGCGGAATTATTTTTAATGCAAGCGACATCAGGCAGACCTACGCGACTGGCAAGGGAGCGATTTTATGCCGCGGCAAAGCGGAAATCGAGGAAGGCAAAAAAGGAACGTATCAGATCATCATCACGGAAATTCCCTACCAGGTGAACAAATCGGAACTCATCATCACCATGGCAAACCTTGTCCAGGAAAAACGGATTGAAGGCATCAGGGACATTCGCGATGAATCGGACAAAGACGGACTCCGAATTGCGATTGACCTGAAAACCGACGCCCAGCCCCAAAAAATCCTCAATAACCTCTATAGGCACACAGAACTTGAACGGAATTTCAATTTAAATATGCTCGCACTTGTCGACGGACTTCAGCCGCAGGTTTTGTCAATCAAAAACGTCCTTGAGGAATTCGTGAAGCATCGCGACGTGGTTGTGCGCCGAAGAACGGCGTTTGACCTTGCGCGGACAAAGGACCGAATCCATATTCTGGAAGGCCTCAAGAAAGCCCTTGACCATATCGACGCCGTCATCCAGACAATAAAGAAATCAGAAGATAAAGACGCGGCTCATGCAAATTTGATTAAGAAATTCGGGCTTTCGAACGCACAGGCAACCGCGATCCTTGAGATGCGCCTCTCTACCCTCGCCGGTCTTGAACGCCAGAAAATCGATGATGAGCTTAAAGACAAAACTGCTCTTGCGAAAACACTTGAAGCACTCCTAGAGGACCCGAAGAAAATTCTCGCGCTCGTCAAGTCCGAACTCCTTGATATAAAACAAAAATACGGCGATCTGCGCAAAACAAAAGTTGTAAAAACGTCACCAAAGGAATTTTCAGAAGAAGACCTCGTGCCCGAGGAAGAAGTTGCGGTCGTTGTCACGCGCGGCGGCTATGTGAAACGGATAAAACCAGACCAGTACCGCATGCAAAAGCGCGGCGGCAAGGGCCTTATCGGAATTGAAACAAAAGAAGAAGATGTTGTGGAACATCTCTTGATGTCCCATACGCATGCGGATGTCTTATTCTTCACGGACTCCGGAAAAGTGTATCAAGTAAAAGCGTATGAAATACCCGAGGGCACGCGAACCTCAAAAGGAAGACCGGTATTTAATTTTCTTTCCATAAGCCAGCAGGAGCGGATCACCTCGGTTCTCGCGATCCCGAAGGGAGAAAAATCAAAAGGGTATATCGTCATGCTCACGCGAAATGGTATAATCAAAAAAGTAGAAGCAACCACGTTTGAAAATGTCAGGCGTTCGGGGCTCATAGCCGTGACGCTAAAACAATCGGATACACTCGGATGGGCGCGCCACACCGCGGGTACTGACGACATTATCCTTGCCACGAAAAACGGCCAATCCATACGATTTTCCGAGCGCGATGTACGCGCAATGGGAAGACAAGCGGCCGGTGTCACCGGAATACGTCTCAAGAAAAGCGACGAAGTCGTTGGCATGGACATTATCCGCGGGAAAGAAGGCGAGGCCACCAATCTCCTGGTAATTATGGAATTGGGTCTTGGGAAGCAGACGCCCGTAAAGCAATATAAACGCCAGCGCCGCGGCGGATCAGGCATAAAAACCGCAAAGGTAACACAAAAAACCGGCCGCGTGGTAAATGCACGAATCATAAACCAAGAGCAATCGGAACTCATTGCGATCTCCCGAAAGGGCCAGGTCATCCGCACAATGATTGCCTCAGTTCCAACGCTCGGGCGCCGAACACAGGGAGTGCGCATCATGCGCATGGACCAAAAAGACGCGATTGCCTCGATAACAACTCTTTAATCAATGGAGGACACTAGATCCGGCGGAATGGAAAATTTCATCAGTCCGGAAAACGCGATCACTCATTGGGGTCTTAAAAAAGGCGACCACGTCGCCGATTTTGGGGCGGGGCACGGATACTTTACCATCCCGGTTGCCAAGATAGTCGGCAACGAAGGAAAGGTGTACGCCCTCGATATCCAAAAATCGACTCTTGACGTCATTCGCTCGCGGGCAAAACTTCTCCACCTCTTGAACATCGAATGCATATGGGCGGACCTCGAACACCCGGGCGGGTCAAAACTTAAAGAGGGCTATATTGACTTTGTCATTATCGCAAACATTGCCTTCCAAGCCGAGACAAAAGACGCTATGTTTAAAGAAGCGCATCGGATCCTCCGGCCCGGCGGGAGGATCGCGGTGGTTGAATGGGGCGAAAATTCACGAATGGGCCCGCCGCGGGAAATACGGATTCCTAAACGGAAAATTACGGAAATTGCACAGCTCACCGGGTTCCATTTTGAGGAGCAGTTTGACGCGGGTCGAGATCACTACGGCCTTATATTTGCGAAATAGCAATATCAAAACATTCCATGACCACAGGCCTTAAAATCGCATTTGTCGTATTTGCAGCACTCATTGTCATATTCTTTCTCATATTTTTCGGAATACTTCCTGGGAGGCGCGAGCCCCCTCCCCCCTCGGTTACAATCGAATTCTGGGGCACGGGAGACACACGAAACCTCTGGTCAAACATTATAAGTTCGTATAAAGAAGCGAACACCCACATTGCGATACAATATAAGGAAATCGACGAAGAAACGTATGAAGAATACCTCGTAAACCGACTTGCAGAAAACCAGGGCCCCGACATTTTCGTGCTGAAAAATTCATGGATCGAGAAACACAAAGACAAAATATCTACCCTCCCCGAAACCCCGCTTAACTTTTTCCCGAAGGATTTCCGCAGAATTTTTGTCGACGTCACTGCTGATGATCTCATCACTTCAAAAAGCAACATACTTGGCCTTCCACTCTACGTTGACACGCCCGCTCTTTTTTACAATAAAGACATTTTCAACTCGCGCGGCATCGCGGTCCCGCCAAAAACCTGGGACGACGTTGTGGAGGCGTCGAAAACGCTCACCGAGCTCACGCCGGTGGGAGACATCATCCGCGGCGGATTTGCGTTCGGTTCCGCAATCAACATCGAGCACCTCTTAGAAATACTATCATCCCTTATTTTCCAATCCGGCGATAAAATCACTGACGGATCCGAGATTGACCTCGACTCTCCAGCGGAGCAGGCACTTTCATTCTATACGTCGTTTGCCGATCCGACAAAATCCCACTATTCATGGAATATCCGCATGAAGAATTCCCAAGATGCCCTCGCCGACGGCACTGCCGCGATGGCAATCGGCCTTGCCTCAGACATCGACCGCATCAAGGCGAAAAATCCGCATTTAAACCTCGGCGTATCCGCATTTCCCCAGCAGAAAAATGCGGGTACCCCCGTTGTCTACGGAACGTACTATTTTCCAACGGTCTCAAAATCGTCACAAGCGCCGGAAGAGGCATGGAGGTTTCTTTTGTATGCCTCTTCCCAGGGACCCGCGCAATCGTATATCGGCGCAGGATCGCGCGCGCCTGCGCGCCGAGACCTTATCCAGCAGGGAACGCTTTCTCCGGAACTTGAAGTATTCTACTCGCAAGCGCTTATTGCGAAAAGCTGGCGTATTCCGGATGAAAAAATCGCGGAACGCCTTATTCGCGACATGGTGGAGACGGTTATTCTCAAAACCGCAACCGCGTCAAAGGCGCTCTCTAATTTCCGTCAAAAACTTCAGATTATTATGGTACGATAGGGATATGAAAAAGCGCCGACTTTTGTTTACGCTCCCGATTTTCGCAATCACGCTCATTGCTATTTTTACGCTTTTTTTAGCGCCCACAGACGCCGCGTTCGGACCCTTTAACCCGCTTCCTCCAAAAATCGTTCCGGACTGCAACATTACCCTGCGATCCGGCGATCAGATCACCGGACTCGGCACAATCTGCACGTTTTGCGATTTTCTCACACTCACTCAAAACATTTTAAATTATACCTGGTGGCTTATAACGCCCATTGTCATCGTGATTGCGCTCATCTGGGGAGGCGCGCTCATGTTCATCTCGTCAACGCAGGGCAACGTCACCCTAGCCCAAAAGGGGAAGAAAATAATTTTCAATACGCTCATTGGGTTTGTCCTGGTATTCGGCGCCTGGCTCATCATTGATACGGTAATAAAAATACTTGGAGGGAAAATGGCGGTAAGCGTTGGGGGCGTACGCGATGGTTTCGGCCCGTGGAACAAAATTACATGCGTCGCGCCTGTGGTAAGCACGACACTCCCGCCGCCGGGCGAGCCGCAACCGCCTCCCGCGTCTGTTGGTACAGAACAGGCACTCGCAAAGGCGCTTTTTGAAGCCGGGCTTTGCGGCGGGACCGCATCATGCGGAAGCGTAAACGCTTGCACCACGCTTCGGAATGTTTCGCAAGGATTTCCGCCGCCGGTCTGCTTCAGCGGCTGCACGTCTTCCTCGGTCTGCCCGACAAACCCAGACACGCATTTGAGCATTCCGATGCTTCAGACGCTCGATACGCTTTACAAAGAGAACTTGAAGTTTGGAATTACCTCCCTCACCACCGGCTCACACTCAACTAACTCAAAGCACTACCAAGGAAAGGCGGTGGATCTTGTTGCGAGGCAACCAACAACCTATGTTCTTTTGGCATCCGCATTGCGAAACCGAGGAGCAACCCTTGTTCAGTGTGAGAAGAACGGGGTAGCGGTAAGTTGCGCGGGCGACGCTATCGACCACGTCCATGCAGAATTTCCATAGCTCTTGTGAATTCCCCGGCTTTCCTTCCACCCAACAAACGAATAGAATAAAACCATGGAATTCATACCTTCCGTATTCCTCATATATTTAATCAACTTCTATCTTCTCACGGATGAACTTCGGGATCTCTAGTCCGCGTTTCTTGCGGAGGATCGGGGTGTGGAAAATCGCCTTGTTTTCCGGTGTTTTTTTCGCTATGATTGCGCTATCGGCCGACACGGTTGCGCTCGAAATCAAAAACCCGATTACGTCACCAACTCTCCAGGACCTCATTGTCAAGCTCTCGGAAGGTCTTTTGAAGATCGTCTTCATACTCGCTCCTGTTTTCATCATCATCTCCGGCTTCCGATTTCTGATAGCGTCTTCAACCGGAAACCAAGCAGGCCTTACGATGGCAAAGAAGCTATTCATGTGGACTTTGGCCGGCACCGCGATCATTGTCGGAGCGAGTGTAATCGCAACTGTAATCGTCAACTTTGCAAAAGGGCTTTAAAAGGTCGAAGCAAAAATAGTGGCTACGAATCACATAAAACATATTAAATTAAAACATATTTTATGAGAACACGAACATTTATCTATCCAGCGTTTCTCGCAGGAGTTGCGAGCGTCCTTCCGTTTGTTGCATTCGCGCAATCAACAATCGACTCCCTGCTCACGCGCGTCCGGACAACCGCAACATTTATCATCGGCCTCCTTTTCATTGTCGCGACCCTGGTGTTTCTCTGGGGGATTGTGCAATTCATAGCAAGCGCAGGAGACGAAGCAAAACGAAAAACTTCAAAGGGCCTTATGACGTGGGGCATTATCGGACTTGCGGTCATGGCCGCGGCCTGGGGCATTACGCAGGTCTTAGTGGACTATTTCCTTGTTCCGGCAGAGGGTCCGTTCTTCCGGCGATATCCGACACCACGCCTCTAGCCGCGTGTAAACCCCGTTACTTGACCACAAGGCATTAAACCCTACGGTAAATACAACTAATTACCACAGCAACCTTGCTGCAAGATCGCAGGACATTCAAGTAACGGGGTAAAGATTCGACTCGAGGACACCCCTACGATACTCTCGTAGGGGTGTCGCATACCTACCAATATGAGCTGTACAACAATCGACTGTATTCTCACAAAAATCAAGGTTGAAGTCCTTGATCCCGTAATTACGATTCTTTTCGTACTTGCAACAATCTTCTTTCTCTGGGGCGTTATCCAGTACGTTATCGGAAGCCAGGGAAACGAAACAAAACTCGCCGCAGGGAAAAAAATGATGTTTTGGGGCATCATCGGCCTTACCATTATGGCATCCGCCTGGGGAATCGTTAAAATCATTTGCGACTTTTTTGGAACATGCGGACCTGCTACGCTTTTGCCACCAACGTAATAATTGAGTACACTCATATTTCCCAGCAATGAATCCCGTTAGAGATGTAACCATGCTTCTATGATCGAAAACTGTAAAACTCAATGGGAATCTACATTTTTAGTGAATACATCAGGAACTAAATCTCTAACGGGATGAAAAGACCACTTCCGGCAATCGTGTTGGGACTTATATTCACGGCGTATGCGGCTCCCGCGTATGCCGCGTCAAAACTCAACTCGATCCTCACGTCAATAATCAACACGTTCAACACCGTCATCGGGATCCTTTTTATCATCGCAACGATCATTTTTTTCTGGGGAATTATACGCTATCTTGCGTCTGCGGGCGACGAAAAGGCAAAAACTGACGCGCGGCGCCTCATCACGTGGGGGATCGTCGGTCTTGCGGTCATGGCGTCGGCCTGGGGAATCGCAGAAATTCTTGACGCATACTTTCTTATACCATTCGGCGGAATACGCCTCGGATACTAGCTTCAAGAACAATATCCCTCGAACCGCGAGGTTTTTTGTTTGCATTTTTACGGGATTTTCGTTAAAATTTGGCCTGTGACGCCTCCGTGGCGAAATCCCATACTAATGAATGAAGTATGGGACAAGCTGGCAGATTTACCCCGCACTAATTTTGCCGAGGTGGCGGAACTGGAATACGCGCTAGCCTTAGGAGCTAGTGTCCGAAAGGACTTGTGGGTTCAAATCCCACCCTCGGCATAGGCAAAATTTAGTGCGGGGCGCGCGGGGTTTAGAACCCTGTGGGGTAAAACCCGTGAGAGTTCAACTCTCTCCCCTCGCACACACCGAGATGCCTGCGCCCGAGTAGTTCAACTGGCCCTCCCACCTTTTGCCAGAGTAGTTCAGTGGTAGAACGCAACCATGGTAAGGTTGATGTCGGGAGTCCGATTCTCCCCTCTGGCTTTTTGAAAAGATGGGAGGGTGCAGTAAGGATTAGACAAGAGTTCGACTCTCTTCTCGGGCTTGACAAGAAAATTTGTCGCAGTCGAAATTTTATATTCATCATTAATAATTTGTAATTCTTACACCATGCCGCAGCCAAATCTCATTAAGCTCCAATGCACAAAATGCAAACGCCTGAATTACTGGACCAGCAAGAATAAAAAGAAGGTTGAGCGGAAAATCGAATTGAAGAAATATTGTAAGTGGTGCAGAAAACATACACCACACAAAGAAACGAAGAAATAGAGGGCTAAATTAACCCCGCCTCGGGCGGGGTTAATCGCCCGAACATTTTGTTCTACAAAATGTTTTAGGGGGATTAGTTAAGTGGTATAACGGGCGTCTCCAAAACGCCGGTCGGGGGTTCGATTCCCTCATCCCCCGTCTTCGCACACTGAAGCGAACTGCGACGTACAAAACCCGCATCAACATGCAAAATCAATTCAAAGGATTCTTTAATTTCATCCGCGAACAGGGAGTTGTCGGGCTCGCTGTTGGTTTTATGCTTGGCGGCGCAGTATCAAAAGTCGTGACCGCGCTCATCACCGACATCATTAATCCGCTTATAGGCGCGATATTTGGAACAACCGGGGGCTTGAAAAACGCGGCAATAGAGATCGGACAATCAAAAATCCTCTGGGGCGATTTTGTGAGTGTTGCGATTGACTTTCTTGTGATAGCGCTTGTCGTATACTTCGGCGTAAAAATAATCGGCATAGAGCGGCTCGACAGAAAGAAAGAGTGATCATATGAAAATGCTTTTGCCGACCATATCACTTGCTGCAATTGTTCTCGTTGCCGGCCTTTTTTCTTTTGTGGGAGGTTTTTTTATTATCCACGGTTTTTTCTCCGACGCCCCATTTGTGCCGTCAAGCAGCAAAAAGCGGCGCGCAATGCTCGATCTTGCTCGCGTTCATGCAGGCGAAACAATCATTGACGCGGGATCGGGAGACGGATCGCTTGTAATCGCCTCCGCAGGGCGCGGCGCGCACGCAATAGGGATTGAATCCAATCCCCTGCTCGTCTTCTACTCCCGTATACGCATTCTCCGGAATACCGAGCGCAGAAACATCACAATAATCCGCGGAAATCTTTTTTCTCAACCTTTTCACTCGGCAGACATACTGTTTCTATATCTTTTCCCCAAGACCATCGAGAAACTGAAAGAAAAACTGGAAAAAGAACTGAAGCCCGGCTGCCGCGTCGTATCAAACACATTCCCCATTCCGGGCTGGACTCCGGAAAAAGAACAGGACGACGTTTTTCTCTACATAAAAAGAGAAAAATCCTCTACAATATAATAACGCTATGAAATCAAGCAAAGAGCTTATCGACTATCTAATAGAAAGAAAAATCCTCAAAACACCGAGGATCATCGAGGCGTTTCGCGCGGTTGACCGCGCCGCATTCGTTTTGCCCGAATACAAAGACGAGGCGTATGAAAACCACCCCCTACCGATCGGCGAAGGGCAGACAATATCCCAACCCGAGACCGTCGCATTCATGCTTGAAAAACTCGACCCCGCTGCGGGCGAAAAAATCCTTGATGTGGGATCCGGCTCGGGATGGACGACCGCGCTTCTCGCAGATATCGCGGGCGACTCCGGAAAAGTTTTCGGGATCGAACGAATCCCCTCTCTATGCGAATTGGGCAGAAAAAATCTCGAAAAATCCGCGGCCGCGGGACGCGCAAAAATAATGTGCGGCGACGGAACAAAAACAGTAAAAGATGAAGGCCCGTTTGATAAAATTCTCGCAAGCGCCGAGGCGCACGACGCCATTCCCGAAGAATGGAGGCGCAAACTCAAACCCGGCGGAAAGATTGTGGCGCCCGTAGACGGCGCAATCGTTATTCTCGAGAAAAAAAGCGCGGATGAATGGGATGAAAAAAAATTCCCGGGATTTGCCTTTGTCCCGCTCATTCGTGGTGGAAAAAACCCCGAAGATACCCCGAGGGGAAAAATCCCATTTCTCGAAACAAAACCCGGGACGCGAATATTACGAATTTTCATCGTTTTTTTGGGAATCATAATCCTTCTCATGCTCAACGAAATCTACTACCCCCATTCTTCGTTTGATGGAAAGAAGCGAATCGCCATTCCGCAAGGAGCCGGTTCGCGTGTAATCGGCGCGGAGCTAAAAAAAGAAGGCGTCATTCGCTCAAGGTGGACGTTTGTCGCATACGTTACTTTGCGTGGCAGCGCATCCGACCTCAAGCCCGGCGAGTATACGTTTTTCTCTGATATGGATATTCCGGAGATAACAAATGACTTAATTCGGGGGGGCGCAACGGAAATTCTCCTTACCGTGCCGGAAGGATGGGCCGCCGCCGATATAGCGAAAAAACTAGAAAGCGAAAAAGTTGTCACCGCGCGGGAATTTTTGAGCGCCGCGGGATACCCGAATACCGACTATCGCATTGACCAGAAACTCCCTTTGCCCGAGACGCGCGCCGACACATTCTCATTTTTGGCGGACAAGCCGTGGTACATTGGATTTGAAGGATACCTTTTTCCCGATACCTATCGCATTTTCAGGAACTCAGAGCCGCGAGAAATAATTGAGAAAATGCTCGAAAACATGGACGAAAAACTCACGCCGGATCTCCGGGAAGAAATCGTACGACAGAAAAAAAGCATTTTTTCAATCATAACGATCGCTTCTCTTATTGAAAAGGAAGTCCGCATAGATGAAGATCGAGCGATTGTTTCGGGCATATTCTGGAAGCGGCTCGAGCGCGGAATGCCCCTTCAAGTAGACGCAACGATTAACTACATCACCGGCGGGAAAGACCCGAGCGCAACGCGGGAAGAAACCAAAATCAATTCGCCATACAATACATATCTTTATCACGGGCTTCCTCTTGGCCCTATCGCAAACCCGGGGCTTTCCGCAATCCGCGCCGCAATCTATCCAAAAAAATCGCCGTATCTCTTCTATCTTTCAACACCCGACGGCACAACCATCTTCTCCCGCACGCTCGACGAGCATAACGCCGCAAAACGAAAATATTTGCGATAAATCGAGAGTATAAATTTAAATGCATTTGGTACTCTTCATAATTGAGGAAGCGTGTATATTTTTAACAAATTCAGAGGAACCAGGGACTTGACTTCTATCGTGGTTCAGCTATACTTCCTTTACTTTCCAAAGACAGTCGGCAAACCATCCTCCTTCGCTTAAAGCTTCGGAGGACACGTAAGTCCGGCCGAGGAAGAAAGGCCCGCGAGGGCGCTTCTTTGGTCGCTTATATAAGCGATTTTTCGTTATTTATGCTCACAAAAGCACAAAAATCAAAAGTAGTTGAAGAACTTGCCGAGCGCTTTAAAAAGCAAAAAATCGCTATTTTCAGCGATTTTCGGGGGGTTTCTGTGTCAAAATCGCAAGAACTTCGGCGGGGCCTGAAAAAAGAGGACGGTGAGTTCAAGGTAACAAGAAAAACCCTTTTTGACCGGGCGCTTGAAGCAATCGGAATAGATTTTTCGACAAAGAAGCTCGACGGGGAAATCGGCGTTGCGTTCGGCTATGGCGATCAGGTCGCCCCGGCGAAGCTCCTTGCGAAATTTTCAAAAGATAATGAGACATTCAAGATTCTGGGCGGAATTCTTGATGGAAAAGTGCTTAAAAAAGAAGAAGTAATCGCCCTCTCAAAACTTCCTTCGCGGGAAACGCTTCTCGGGCAGCTCGTGGGAACGCTCTTATCCCCTGTCCGCGGGCTTGTAACGGTTCTCGGCGGAAATATGAGAAATCTGGTCGTAGTGCTTAATCAAATAAAAGATAAGAGATAAGGTGCCAATAATGCGAATAAAGTGCTAATCTACAAATAGAATTATTCGTTATTTGTAGATTCGCATATCATTTGCAGATTTGCATCATATTAGTATGGATAAGGAAAAATTTATCGAGGCGGTTGAAAAAATGTCCGTACTCGAGCTCTCGGAGCTTGTAAAAGCCCTTGAGGAAAAATTCGGCGTATCAGCATCAATGCCTATGATGGTCGCGGCGTCTCCGGCGGCTGGTGGCGGCGAAGCGGCTCCGGTGGAAGAAAAAACAAGTTTCACGGTTGAACTCACCAATGGAGGAACGCAAAAGATAAATGTCATCAAAGCGCTTCGCGAAGTCACGTCGCTTGGACTGAAAGAAGCGAAAGATCTCGTTGACGGCGCCCCGAAAGTTGTGAAAGAGGGCGTGTCAAAAGAAGAAGCCGCAACAATGAAGAAAAAACTCGAAGAAGCAGGAGCAAAAGTGACTCTCAAATAATGGGAGTCGCTTTTTTCCTGCAAACATCTATGACAGAAATCTTAGAAAAACTCTTTGAATCAGATCCAAAAGTGCGGATTTTACGCATATGTATGCGAAATTCTGAAGATTCCTTCACCCGCGAAGACCTAGCGAAGCGGAGCCAACTGCGGCCGCGTGTAGTTTCACAAGAGCTTGAAAAACTTGTGCGCATCGGCGTCATCGGACACGGTACCGCCCGGATAACTGAGGAAAAAATACAAAAGAAAAAGCACGGGAAAAAATACAAGATAAAAATAATCACGAAATCACGAAAGACAAAAGTATATTTCGCAAACAAGAATCTCGAGATATTCCCCGAACTCCGAAATCTCATATCAAAAGCATCGGTTGCGTCAAAGCGGGAAATAGCAGGCAAGGTTAAATCACTCGGAAATATCAAACTCGCTCTTGTCTCCGGAATATTCATTAACAATCCAAATTCCCGGACGGACCTTCTGATAGTCGGCGATAAAGTATCAGTGAAAAAAGTGAACTCATTCCTTTCGAAGATCGAGGCTCAACTGGGAAAATCAATTCACTATACCCTTATGGACACAAGCGAATTCAAATACCGAATGAATATGTACGACAGATTCTTACGGGACATTCTTGAATTTCCTCATGAAAAACTGATAAACCGGGTTAATATATAGGGAACACGAAATACTTTGTATAACAGGTTCACTCGGTCGAAGAGAAAATTGATATTTTCTCTCCTCTCTCGCTGCCAGTTATAGAACAAAAATATCCTCCGACGGAACCGTCGAAGGATATTTTTGTTTGCGCTTCGCTCGGCAAAAAGTTACAATGAATACTGATACTTCAAAATGAACAATAAAGTGAGAAACCGATTGTTTATCGTTTCGCGGGACTTTACCTTGAAAGCCGAATACAAAGTTGGCGATTAGCTCAGTCCCGACGCACATTATCGAATTTATAATTAAGAAGTCGGGGAGCCGACCGAAGCGTCGGCTTGGTAGAGCGTTGCATTTTCACCCCGTTGCAATTTTAAGGACACTTAGTTCAGTGGCAGAACGTCGCATTCATTTACCATTCCACCTTTAGGCAAGGGCGCATAGCTCAGTGGTAGAGCGTTGCATTCACATTGCAAAGGTCGTAGGTTCGATACCTACTGCGCCCAAGGAAAAAAGGTGTGGGGTTGCACGCCGGCCTTAGGTTCAATCCCTATAGTGCCCAGACAAAAAAGCGACGGGGCAAACATTGCAAAGGTCACTGGTATGAAAAAAAGCAAGTGTTCCACGTTTGACAAACTCGGTAGATCAATCAGGAATGTTAAAAAGCTCCAAAAAAGATTTGGCATGAAATTTACGATGTAAAAAAGTGAACACTATCGGACATCTTCAGATATAGGACAAAGGTGCACAATCTTGTGTATAAATATGTCCTTTTGTGGATAATGTCTCTTAGATGTAAAACGTGAAACTATGTTGTGTTACAATGGCAACACTTTTTGAAGAGTAAAACGGGAAACAATGCCATCACAAAAGCGTAAATTTGGGGATATAGGCGAAAAAGAGGCCGAGAGCTTTTTAATAAAGACCGGATATAGAATTATAGATCGGAACTATCGGATAAAGAACCTTGGAGAAATTGATTTGGTTGGAGAGAGAAAAAAGAAGTTATTCTTCTTTGAAGTAAAAACAAGAGACCTTAAGCACGAGTTAAACTTCCCGATTGGGTTCAGTATAGATAATAAAAAACGACGTAACTTGAAAAGAATCTGCCAGCTATACCTGGCTGACAAAAAATTGTCGAATAAAGAATGGCAGGTAGATGCAATCTTTGTAAAAGTTGATTTTGACAATAAAAATCATATGATTGAGCATCTTGAAAATATCCTTTGGGAGAGGTATTATTGAGTGAAACGTCGTGAAGTGTAAAACGTGGAACATCGAGATGTAGCTCCGACGTAAAGTCGGAGTCCCGACCGAACGTCGGGATATACCAATAATACGTCTGCTTCTTACCCCGCCGGAAGTTTACCGGGCCGTAGTATACCGGTAGTACGAGCGCTTTGGGAGCGCTTAGACTGGGTTCGATTCCCAGCGGCCCGAAGGAAAAGTGGAGAATAGACCAAGTTCTCTATCGATCTTCGACCCTGAGGCCTCAGACCGAAGGGCTGACGAATCTGCGCCCCGAAAGATAAGAATGATTGCGGGTGTTGTATAGTGGTAATACGCGACCCTTCCAAGGTCGAGCCGGGGGTTCGATTCCCCCTACCCGCTCGGTCAAAACTAAAATATCCATCAGCAAGATGGGTATTTTAGTTTGGACTGAATAGTATGGTAGGAGAATCGAAGGGTATTTCAAAACGTGAATGTCTTCACGTTTTGAAAACCCGGGCTTTGAAGGAGGAGTGAGCCGTGCGGAGCACGTGCGAACGACGGGTGAAAAGGATTCCCCCTACCCGCTCTTTACTGAAAAATAGAACCCTAAGTGCTATTTTTCCTTTTGGAACTTGAAAATCATAGATGACTTGACAAAACCGACAAATACATTGTATTATATCCTCAGTTTTCTAGTATGGAGGGATTATGTTTCTTTTAGAGGTACAAGATGGGGAGAAGTCTGATGCCTTCATATTGGAAACTCGGGATACAAAAAAATATATCGAAATACTTGTGCGCGCGGCAATCGTCTGCAACGGAGTATTACCAGGAAACACTGGAAAGGAATTGATGATGCGCGAGTTTCTTCGTTCTGCGCGCCGATTTGATCGCATACTCGACCGAAGAAGTAGATGGTGCGTTGAATATTCATTCATGCGCCGTGGACGGAGAGTGTGCGTATCGCTCACTTTTGACGAAAAGCTCTTCCCAGTCCTTCTTTCGGTCCCGCTCGACACCAGAGGGCATAGAACATATATCTACTAATCCCCGAAAAAGGGGATTTTGTAATGAAGAAGACGAGGTTTCAATATAACAAAAAATATGAAATCCCGGGACTACCGAGATTTATATTCATAATTTCAATCGCTACTTTACCGCCGCCTTCAGCCCCTTTCCTGCTCTGAATTTCGGGGTCTTTGTTTCGTTGATTTGAATCTTTTGGCCGGTCCTGGGATTTACCCCTACGCGGGCTGTTCGCCGCTTTACAAGAAAATTCCCAAAGCCGGAGATCGCGACTTCCTCGCCTTTTGCGAGCGCATTCGTGATTGTTTCAAAAACCGCATCCACCGCGTCCTCCGCGGTCTTTTTCGTCCCGCTTATTTTGGCGTGCACCGCATCAACAATCCCTGCTTTGTTCATACGATATATAAAGCGATAAAATTATAAAAAGTCAATCCATTAAAAAACCTTTGATTCGATTTGCTACCATCATAGTAACAAAAATGGCATACATAGGGAATTTTTTTATCCACACTATACAAACGATCATTTTCATACCACAATACTTGAAATAAAAGGTGATTCCCTGTATACTTAAAAAGATTTTTCAACTCACATGAAAAAGTTTTCAAAAAACGCGATTTGGGCGGTTGTCATCATTTTTTCGCTTATGGTGTTCTATTCGCTTGTCGCCGGACAATTCCAAGAGACGAAGGAGATACCCATTTCGGATCTTGTCGCAAAAATCAATGCGGGCGAGGTCGCCGAAATTTCAATTGTCGACTCGACTCTTGAAATCAAACTGAAAAACGGCGAAGAGATGAAAGCGGAGAAAGAAACCGAGGCGGGCCTTTCAGAAACACTCAAGAACTATAATGTAGACCCGGAAAAACTCAAGGAAATCAGAATAGGGGTTGAAAACAGGGGAGTGATGAATTTTGTCCTCGGATTTTTGCTTCCCATTATGGGGCCGGTTCTCCTGATAGGATTTTTCATCTGGTTTACGGCGCGCCAAGTCCAGCGCGGGAGCATGCAGGCATTCACCTTCGGCCAATCACGCGCACGACTTATCACGCCTGACAACGCGAAGGACCGGGTGACATTTCAGGACATCGCCGGAGTAAAAGAAGCAAAAGAAGAACTCAAGGAAATCGTTGACTTCCTTAAAAATCCGAAAAAATTTCTTGATATCGGAGCAAAAATTCCAAAGGGCGTATTGTTAATCGGCGTTCCGGGTTCCGGGAAAACGCTCCTTGCGCGAGCGGTCGCGGGAGAGGCGGGCGTGCCCTTTTTCCACATGTCGGGATCGGAATTCATTGAAATGTTCGTCGGAGTCGGCGCGTCTCGGGTCCGCGATACGTTTCGCCTTGCAAAAAAAGCCGCACCGTCAATAATTTTTCTTGACGAGATTGATGCGGTCGGCCGCATGCGTGGCGCAGGAATCGGCGGAGGGCATGACGAACGCGAACAGACATTAAACCAATTACTTGTCGAAATGGACGGGATGGAGACCGACGACCGCGTTATTATGATCGCGGCGACAAACCGTCCCGACGTGCTTGATCCCGCGCTCCTGCGGCCCGGACGATTCGATAGGCGCGTTCTCCTCGACCTTCCCGACATTCAAGACAGAATCGAAATCCTTAAAATACACTCAAAAAACAAGCCGTTTGACCATGACGTTGACCTGAAAGTAATCGCTCAAAGAACGCCCGGGTTTTCCGGAGCGGATCTCGCAAACCTTGTGAATGAAGCCGCGATTTTCGCCGCGCGGCAGAACCGCCGGCGAATCATCCAAGCAGATCTCTCGAGCTCAATCGAAAAAGTCCTTTTGGGCCCCGAGCGAAAAAGCAAAATCCTTTCTGAGAAAGAAAAGAAAATATCTGCCTATCATGAAGCAGGCCATGGCCTTGTCGCGGCGTCTCTCCCAAATGCCGATCCGGTCCACAAAATAACGATCGTTCCCCGTGGCCGAACAGGAGGATTTACCATGAAACTCCCGTCGGAAGACCGTCATTACTACTCCCGTTCTCAATTCCTGGATGAAATCGTGGTGTCCCTCGGCGGATACGTAGCAGAAAAGATGGTTTTCGGAGATCTCACGACCGGCGCATCGGATGACCTTAAAAAAGCAACTGATATTGCGAGAAATATTGTCACGCGCTACGGGATGTCGGATAAAATAGGGCCGATCGTTCTCGGAGACCAAGAAGAACTCATCTTTTTGGGAAGAGAAATTTCAACAGAAAAAAATTACTCGGAAGAAACAGCACGGGTCGTTGACCAAGAGGTAAAACGCATTCTTGACGAGGCGCAAAAAAAAGCGAACGCTATTATCACGAAAAAGCGGGCGAAGCTCGATGAAATCGCTCAAATCCTCATCGAACGAGAAACAATCGAAAGGGAAGAATTCGAGCGAATCATAAAAGGCGCGAGCGCGGAAAAACCACACGCGCAAAAACCTTCGGCCCCGGTAAAATAGACATCCGGGCGCGGGCATGTAGCTCAACGGTAGAGCAATCGCCTTATACGCGATTGGTTCCTGGTTCGAATCCAGGCATGCCCACCACCAAAAAACACCCCCAGGGGTGTTTTTTGGTGGAATTATACAACTCTGCTCGAACATTTTTTAACAAAAACCCCAGTAGAGATTTCTCTCATACTGGTTGAAGGGGGAAAATTGCCTGCGGGCAGTCCCGCGAAGCGGGACTTGGGGTGGGAAGCGGCTCCGTCCCGCCAGAGGCGGGAAGCCAAAGCCCGCAAAAATCACAAGGAAGTGATTTTTGCGGGGGTTAGCGCAATTCCTTCTCAATATCTTCAATTTCTTTTCTCACAGACTCCTCCGCGTCGTCCAAATCTTTTTTGAGACGTTTGATAAGTTTTTCTTCCTCTTCCGTAAGCTCACGTTTATTTTTAGTTTTCTCAAGCATTTTAACTTGCTCGCGAATATCCTCTTTGAGCAAATCAAACGCCTTATGAAGGGCCGATTCCGTCTCACGCACTTCTTTCTTCAATCTTTTTCTAAACAGTGAAAATTTGTGCCATCCATACCAACTAACGAATAAAAACAAGATGATGAGCGCTACAAACGGTACCACCACCGCAAGCAAGCTTACTACCCATGACCCTACCTGCAGGAATGCGGGGCGCTTCACCGCGATAATTAGTTTTTCGGACGGCCCACTTTTTGCGCCACGCTCATCAACCACTTCTGTCCAAAGCGTATATGCGCCGTCGCGCAATCTCTCGTCGGAAACAAAAATGAATTTCCCGTCTTGGTCACTTCGTACCGGAAAAGCTTTAGATTCGTCATTTTCTCTTTGCAACCAAACAATTATTTGAGAGTTTGGGTATTGGTTTTCGCCTTTAACCGTCAAGATACTGCCGCTTTCCAACTCTTGTTGATATTCGGTGAATGCCGGTTCTTTTAATGGTCTTATAATAAACTCTTCGGTCGCCATCGCGTAATTCCCAGCTTTATCAAAGGCCTGGACTAAAATGTTGCGCTTCCCCGGCGCCTGAGGAAGAAGGGTGTAGGGATTGCTTTTTACAATTTCCGGTGCCACGGAAAAGAAATCGCCTTCGCCGATTTTAATCTTGTAATAATCTATCCCGGAAAGAGAGTCGGTGGTGTCAAATAGCGCGACTGGCCGAGGATTGTCGGTCTCATTGCCGTCAACAAAGTTTATTGTAAACGGCTCCGGCGGCTGTGTGTCAATCTGGAATCTAAAATGAGAAACCGCTCTCCAGCCGCTTGCATCGCGCAATCGGACATGGAAATACCAAGTGCCATCCGCCAAATCCGTTATTTCTTTAGAGCTTATGGGGGTGGTATAGGTTACTGTAGGAATTTCGTTAGGGATTTTCCCAACAAGGAGACGCACGCCAGTTACCCCGGAGGGCACATTCCAATTAAACTGGGCGACGCTCTCTTGATACCATTTGTTTTGGTCAGGATGGGTTGTGGAAGTAATTTCTGGAGCTTGAGACGTGCCTGCTATTTCAGAAGGAGTAGTTGCTTCGGACGCTCCCGGGCCGACTATCCCCAGAGTAAAGTTTGCGGTTCCAAAACTTGCTAAAATGTTGGTTCCCTTGCCGTCATTAGCGAGCGCCGATCCAGAAGAAAAACTTACGGGTGCTGCTCCAGCCACTTTAACGCGGAAAGTGACGCCAAGGATTTTCCCGGAAGCGCCGGTAAAACCCGGGTTTAACACAATTCCCTCAAAATTAACCGTGCCGGCGCTGTTAGAAAATGTCGGCTCTTGAACCCACAAAGTAAAAATCGAGCCGGCTTTAGAAAGAGAGATAACCTCCAGCTTATCTTGCGGGAACGAAATCGCGCCCGAAGCCGCATTCATTGCCTGATCGGCGCTCGAAACATAAACACTTACCGTAAATGAGGTGCCAACCGCATGCGTTCCTGAAGAAGGAGAAAAATACAAACTTGCCGCTTGAGCGGTTACGGGGAAAATGCCAAAAATTACAAATAGCAACGCGCCGCCGATCAATGGACTTTTTATTTTTTTAAATATCTCCTCCATAAAAATTTTTTGATAGCGTAAGCAATAACGAGCCCTAATGTAATTATAAGCCAATTCTCGTAATTTTCGTACCATCCAAGCGGATTTTGCGGTAGAATTTTTTCAATTCGCGCATTGCCGGCTTTATCAATCGCTTTTATAAAAATATAACTTCTCAATTTCTGATCTTGCAATGCGTACGGACTTTCCGCCGAAATCCATTTCGCAAAGATATCAAAAATCCTTTGCCGCGTTTCTTTTATTTCGTAGCGGTCAATGCCTGATTTTTTATCCTGCGTCGCAAAAACCAAGAACCATTTACCGTCAAATATGCTGGAGTCGGCCGCAATTTCTGGCACAAACGACTCGGACGGCTCACTGTCTTTTTCTTCTTTTTTGGGCGGCAAAGACAAGGCCTGGCTTGTAACAACGATTTCAAGAGGAGAAACGGAAATATCAGCCGCAGTACCATTACCGTCATTCAAGAGAGCTTTTATATTTTGCATCTCCAGTTTTCCATTGCCTTCGTTCTTCGCCAAAAAAGTAATTCTGAAGATGAGTCCTCTTTTGCCAACAAATCCGCCCGGCGTGATGCCGGAAAAAATGATTTCATTTTCGACACGACGCGACGGCCGCTCTACCCAAAAATTAACAATGGAATTTCCGTCATTTAATTCTTTGAACTCCAAAATGTCGGCCGGAAATCGCAGAATGCCTTCAACGGCATTGATATTTTCGCTTTCCGCACTCAAGAAAACGCCGACTTCAAACTCCGTATTCGCTTTAACTTTTCTGGTATCGGCGTCATAAAAAATCTCCGCCGCAAAAAGGTGGTACGGAAAAAGAAATGCTATGCTTAAAAAAATAAAAAAAAACTTTTTCATATTTGATTTATCCCGTCCACTGGGTAGTAGAAGTTCGGCTGGGCGCCTTTGGCGCTATATTGCCGAAGGCAAGCCGAACTTTCACTACCCGGTCCAATAAAACGCCATAATGCTAAAATCGATCAAATCTACTTTACCGTCGCCATTCAAATCAACTGAAGCAGGGGGCGATGACCGCTTGTACCAATATGCGGCGATGGAAAAATCAACGAGGTTAACTCGCCTATCATTGTTCATATCGCCTTTCGTGACAACCTTAGGCAATTCGGCCGCAATATTTTTTGTGCCAACGAGAAAGCTGATGGCCTTGCTAAAAGAACTAATCGCGCCTTCTTTGGCTACTTTTGATTTTGTGAAATGCTGACCCATATCCAGTTGAGTAGTATCAAAATTGTAAAGATACGCGCCATTTTGATCGGCAGAGGTTTTTCCAAAAAATTCTTCTTCTGAACTGATGGCAACGGTAATCTCTCCGTTTGGCACGCTTTGTCCAAAAATCGCAATGTTATCGCCCCGCTTCACCTCGCTTTTATCAACCGCGATGGTCGGCGCAATAAAAATGCCGCTCACGAAACTCGTGGCGCCGCTCGTCACGCTCACGGGAAAAGTTAAAAGAGACGACCTGATGCCTTTTGAATCTTCGCTATAGACGGCGAAAATATAATTTCCGCCCGAGAGCCCGGAAAGCTTCATTGAAAAACCGGCATCGCCGCCGGCAACCGCGGTGGCCGCGATTTGCGCGTCTTTCAGGAGTGTTACGACGTTTTTCGGATAAGCCCGACCGGAAAAGACAACGCTCGTTACCGGCGCGATGATGCCACCCCCGCCGCCTCCGCCTCCGCCTCCGCCCCCACTACTACCATTACTACTAGATTGCTGCTGCGCGGGAGCAGTTCCCAAAAGCGAGAATGTACTGAATTGCTGTGTAGATACGGTAACCTTATTTACTACGGTATCAACAGTGTAGCTGGTTAAAGCAGACCATGAAGATCCGTTCCAGCGATAGGGAACCAACGTGCTTTCATCAATACCGCTTATATCCGCATCCGAGTAAAAAAAAGTAAGAGTGATTGGCTTATCAAATGAGGTAATAATACTTCCGGTATTCGCGTTAGTGAAAGAAAAATTATAAAAAGTGTTCGCGCCGAGCTTCCCGCTAGGCAACGGCGCCTCAGCGACTACGGCGGATTCCGCCGTTGAATATACGGTCATGATCACCGGAACGCCGGAACTTAACACATCTGCGGGAAAAGCAAAATCAAGACGGACATTGGTATCATTCGGATTGCTTATTGAGTCAGAAAACGAAGCAGTAGTGGCAATCTGGTGAGTTTCAATGGTATACACAACAGTAACCGTCAGTGTGGCGGTAGAGGCAACTGCGGCAAAAGGAAAGAGGGAACTACAAAGCAAGAGCAGGCAGATGAATTTGAGCGCGCCACAGACGCTTTGCTGAACCTGCTTCTGAATATAATATATGTATGCAATAAAAAACATTCATTATTTATTTTTTGCAATGGAGATTTTTATGTTTTTCTTCACAAACCTGATTGCGAAAAAGAGTACCACCACGCTCACCAAGAAAGCAATCACATACCAGAGCGGGAAAGCGTAAAAAGTAATGCTGCTCGCGACAAGTTCATTGCCCTCGCCGTCAAACATTTTAAGATTGGCTTTATAACGCCCCAAAAGGACTCCGTCAAAATTTACGCTGGCGACCAGATCCCGCACTCCGGTAGGCAGCACCACCTGTCCGCCGACATCGACACTGCCAACTTCTTTACCAAACATATTAGTGATGGTGATCTTCCCTTTTGGTTCAAAATGAACGGTTCCGGTATTTTCAAACTTAATCTTAAAATCGATTGGGCTTTTTTTGACAAAAAGCGGTCCGGAAAAATCAAGCACCGTGCCTTTCTCCAAGTGACTGCCGGGGATAGTAACCAGAATGAGCATCCCGACTTGCGTCCCCACTCTAAGCTGTTGCCCGCCAGATGTCGGCAATAGTGTGGCCTTAAAGAAAGCAGCGCCAAAATGTCCCCCCGGTTCGGCGTTGGGAGGCGCTTGTATGGTATAGGAGACATTCTTCCCCTCGCCCTTTTTGAGTACAAATGACTTCGGTGAATCCAGCGTAACCCAATCGCGAACAGTGCTCACCCCGGGCGCTCTTCCCACAAACTGGATGTTGTAGGTACCGGCAAGAGGAACGAAATCTTCCACCTTCACCTCAACATTCACCGCTTCATCGCTTGCGTTCGTAATTGAAACAACACCCGAGGCAGAAGCTCCGGGCGCAAGTGTTTCCGTAACTTTAAGCGGCTGAATCGTAAGACCGACGCTTGCAAAAGCGCCGGGAGTGAAAGCAAAAGTACCGACGAGCAAAAAAGCAATTGCCCCCGCTCTATATATGAGAGTTTTTTGCCACGGTAATATCATGAGAGGTTAGTTACCAGTGGCAGTGTAGGTGATAGGGCAGCTATAAGCTCCTTGCGCTTGAGACTCGGCAACATCAAGATAATACTGCACAGTGTTTAAGTGCGCGGTCGCGGAGTATGAACCCGTTCCTGCATTGCCAATTTGTCGCCCGACCGTAGAACTTGCAACTCCCGCGTATTTGGCTGTTCCGTCTGCGTCAGTCGCGCCCCACCAGCTGGTTGCAAGAAATGCCGTACCATTTGTGCTGGAAGCCGACATCACGCGAAAAGCAAGAACTTGTCCCGAAGTATCCAAGCTCGCGCGCACCACTGCGTTACCTGCTGTGGTAGTAGCCGCTCCATTGACCCATTGGGCTTGGTCAGTAATGCCAACTGCCGCATCGCTATCCAAGTCGCAAGCAGTATTACCACCCGGAATGGTCACATCATCTCCCGAAAGAGTAACATTCCACCCGGCAGTGTCATTGGTCGTAACCGA
>Ga0209518_1001140_pt1 | contig 30173 bp, 28 predicted proteins | sample RifGroB1_FD_183993 | JGI IMG/M metagenome (GOLD analysis project Ga0209518, IMG submission 183993) | Groundwater microbial communities from Rifle, Colorado, USA - Groundwater B1 (SPAdes) (version 2) | ecosystem: Environmental > Aquatic > Deep subsurface > Groundwater | place: Rifle, Colorado...
TTTATTTCCGACGCCGTAAACTTGTGGATGTCTAATCCTTTTTTAAATGCCTCCATCATCTTTCTGTCATTTGCTAAAGCGGCAATGATCCTTAAGTGAATCTGCGAGTAATCAACTGAAAGAAATTTGTATCCTTTTTCGGCAATAAACGCTTTTCTCACCTCATCCCCCCAGGTGCCGCGCGCCGGAATATTCTGCATATTCGGATCCTGGCTGGACAACCGGCCGCTCGCCGTTCCCGTTTGATTAAAAGTCGTATGAACGCGGTTATTATTATCAACAAACTTCGGCAAGGTCTCGGTGTAAGTTGACTTGAGTTTACTAAGCTCGCGGTATTTTAAAATAAAATCAATAATCTTGTGCCGCGGCCGCAGTTTTAGGAGTTCCGCCGCTCCCGTTGAAACGCTGCCCTTGGGAGTTTTTTTAAAGCGGCCGCCGGTCCGCGTACCAGGAATTTTTAATTTAACGAATAAAACCCCACTAAGCTGCTGCGGGCTGTTGATGTTGAATTTTTCGCCGGCCAATTTATAAATTTCGCCTTCAAGTTTGTTTAATTCCTCAAAAAGATAGCTATTTAATTTATTTATTTTTTTAACATCCAGTTTTATTCCGGCGGTTTCCATTTTCGCCAAAACCGGAATAAGCGGCATTTCAATTTCTTCAAAAACTTTTTTGGTTTCGGTTTCAATCAGCCGTTTTTTAAAAATCGGCGCCAGCCTTGAAATGGCTAGGGCGTTGGGCAAAACCGTGCCAAACTCCCTCAAACTTAATTTTTCTAAACTGTAGTCGCGCTCGCCCGGATTAAGAACGTAGGCGGCAATCATCACGTCAAAATCGTTGCTGCCGATAATTATTTTTTTACCTCTCGGAGTTTTAATAAAAGATTTAAAATCATAACCGATTCGGCCTCCGATGTTGACACCAGGAGACATTGCCAAGGTCCCCTGCTTGCCCGCCATAGCTTCAGCGGAGGCGGGTCCCTGCCCAGACAAGCGGTTAATCAAACTTACAAATCCCAGTTCTCCCAAAAGCTTAAAAAGTTTTTCTTTATTGAATTCCCCGAACTCGCTTTTTTTAAGGTCAAACTTAATCGGCACGTTCCGTTTTATCGTTGCCAGTTTTTTTGAAAAAAATGCCGAGTCTTTTCCGGCTTTTAGTTTTTCTAAAACACCAGCGCTTATATTTTTTGCCTCGCCTTTTTCTATTAATTTATACAACCTTTCAATGGTTCCGAATTGATTAAGTAAAGTAATAGCCGTTTTCTCACCAATTCCTTTAACGCCCAGGATATTATCAGAAGGATCGCCCTTGAGACCCTTGAAATCAATAAGTTGTTCCGGTTTTAGCCCTTCAAAACGCTCGGCGATTTTTTTATCGTCATAAATAATTTGTTCTTTCGACGCGCTCGGGGGCGAATAAAGTACCGATATATTTTTTCCGACAAGCTGGAGATTATCCATATCGCCGGTAAGTATCAGAACTTCGATGTTTTTTCCGCCTTGGGCGGAAAGTTTTTTTGAAATTGTCCCGATGATATCGTCGGCCTCAAATCCTGATTTTTCAAAAATAGGAACATTGAAAGCGGTTAAAATTTCTTTAACCCTGGGAATCTGGGCATACAAATCATCCGGCGCTTTTACGCGGGTTGCTTTGTATTCTTTATACTCTTCGTGGCGGAATGTGGCTCCCGGCGCGTCAAAAGCGGCGACAATATAGTCCGGCTTAAAATTAGAAATGGTTTTTATCAAAATTGAGGTAAATCCGTAAACCGCGTTAACTAATTCGCCGCTTTTAGTTGTTAAAGGCGGCAGAGCGTGATAAGCGCGATGGATTAAAGCGTGAGAATCAATTAAAATAAGTTTTTTCATGTGATTAGAAACAATAAATAATTCATTTTCCTCGCGCTCTCGGTCGCCCAGCGGCGACCTCGCTGTCCGATGAAAGCGTTTTATTCGCCTGCGGCGAAACCATGCTAAAACGCTTTCATAAGCTTCGGAAAATAATTTATTTATTGTTTCTTTATTATAATTTTCCTTTTATTTTTTCCTAAATTTTCAAATTTAATCCACAAAATATCTTTGGGAAGGATTTTCTTAATTTTGTCCGCCCATTCAATAATAATTATATTTTCCGGGTTTTTTATTAAATCCTTAAATCCCAATTCCAGAAGTTCTTGCGGATTTTTTAGCCGGTAAGCGTCTATGTGATAAAAATTCCTGAAGTTTTTAAGTGAAAGTAAAAAATCTTTTTGAATAACGAAAGTTGGACTTAAAACGTTTTCCCTGACGCCAAGTCCCTTGGCCAATCCTTGGATGAAAGTGGTTTTTCCAGAACCTAATTTTCCTTCAAGAGCAATAATAAAAGCATGTTTTTCCGCCAGAGGCGGATCCCCCGAAGGGGGAGAAGCCGGTTTTTTCTTTAAAGCCACTGCCAGATTGAAACCAACTTTTTTAGTCTCTTCTGCTGATTTAGTAATTATTTCTATCATAAAGACAAACTGATGATAACAAAGTCTATTTTATTTATCCACAGATTTATTTGACCTTACCTTTAAGATTTCTATATATTGCCAGCGGTGGGGACAATTTTTCTTGTAAATTACCGGCTTAAATTAGAGAATTAAACTGAGAGCAAAGAAATATATTTGTTCTCTAAGCGGGTTATGAGCGCGAGCGGGCATGGTCTCGCCGCAGGCGAGGAGCGAGCGCGAGTCCCTGAGCGAGCACGCTGGGCGAGCGAGGAAAGCGTGAGAATAAATATATTTCTTTGTTAAAATGTATGCCATTTCAAGAAGAAAAACAAAAAGAATTTCTAACCAAAGTCCGCCGCGAAGAAGAGGAGGGTCGCGCTAAATTGCTTGCGAAAAAAACCGATTTTCCTTACCTTAATTTGTCTTTTATCCCTATTGAAAGCGATGCCTTGATTTTAATACCTAAAGAAAAATCGGAGGCGGCACAAGCGGCCATCATCAACCGCGAGGCGAAAATACTCCATCTTGCCATTTTAAACCCCGACGATAAAGAAACCCAAGCGCTTATCGCCGAGCTCCAAAAAGAAGGATACGCCATAAAGGTTTTTGTCGTTTCGCCAACGAGTTTAACAAAGGCCTTTTCCGAATATCCTCCGCCGCGAGAAACCAAAGAAATCACCGGCTTGGTTAAAATTTCAAACGAAAGATTAACGAAATTTCAAAAAGAGATAAGCAGTATTAATGATTTAAAAAAAATCGCTGAAAAAGTTTTCTCGTCTAAAGCGACGGATATTGTTGAGGCGGTTTTGGCCGGCGCTTTAATTCTTAAGGCCTCGGATGTCCATTTTGAACCGGAAAAAGAAACGGTCCGGATAAGAATGCGCCTGGACGGGGTTTTGGAGAACCTGGTTTTCATGCCGCTTTTGATCTATAACTTAATACTCAACCGAATTAAATTGCTATCCGGCCTAAAATTAAATATCCGCGAAACGGCCCAAGACGGCCGATTCAGTATTATCAGCGGCAAAAGCGCGATAGAAATCAGGACCTCGGTTTTACCGGGAGCTTACGGCGAAAATATCGTGATGCGCGTTTTGGACCCAAGTATTATCAAACTTAACTTGGAAAATCTGGGCATAAGAGAAGACGATTTAAAGATCATAGAACGCGAGCTCTCAAAGCCGACCGGCATGATTCTTACCACCGGCCCGACCGGTTCCGGAAAAACCACGACGCTTTACGCTTTTATAAGAAAAATTCTCACTTCAGACATTAAAATCATCACCATTGAGGATCCGATTGAATATCACATTGAAGGTATTTCCCAAACCCAGGTTGAACCGGACAAGGGCTACACCTTTGAAAACGGGTTGCGTTCTATTGTCCGCCAAGATCCCGATGTCATTTTGGTCGGTGAAATAAGAGATTTTGAAACTGCCGAAATCGCCATGCATGCCGCTTTGACCGGCCACCTTGTTTTTTCAACGCTTCATACCAACGACGCCGTCGGCGCCATTCCCCGCCTCATTGATTTAGGCGTCAAGCCGCCGGTCATCGCCCCCGCCATCAATCTGCTCATGGCTCAGCGCCTACTGAGAAAAGTTTGCCAAAAATGCGCCGAGAAAAGAAAAATAACAAAAAATGAACTGGATAATTTTAGAAAAATACTAAAAAATCTGCCTTCTCGAGTTAAATTGGAATCAGAATTAAATGAGGAATCGGTTGTTTTAGAAGCCCGCGGTTGTAAAGAATGCCATAATGGCTATTTAGGCCGCGTGGCCGTGATGGAGCTTTTTGAAATTACTGATGAAGTGGAAAAATTAATATTAAAGTCCCCGGCAGAAGCGGAATTAAGGGAAGCGGCCAAGCATGCCGAAATGGTTTCAATGGCGCAGGACGCGGTGATAAAAATTTTAAGGAGGATGACCACGGTTGAAGAAACAGAGAGGATTCTTGGCTCATTATAGTTGTTCTCAATAATCTCGAGGCAATAGTCCTTCGAGCCAGCTCGGAGGGATAGGACAAATCTGTGTAACGACCCAGTCGGAACCAAATCGCCCAAGCAGTAGAAGTCCCGAAAAAGGCCAAATGTTGTAAATAAAGCCTTTATTGCCTCGAGGTTATTAGGCGCAAATATATGTTAAATTCAATTAAATTATACTAAAAAATGGCAAATTTGTCAAATAACAATAATACGGATCGCACTTTGGACCAATCGCTGAGACCAGCAAACTGGCACGAGTACATCGGCCAAGATAAAGTTAAAACCAACTTAAAAATCCTTATAGAAGCGGCTAAAAAACGTTCCGAACCGGTTGACCACTTACTTTTATACGGGCCGGCCGGCCTTGGCAAAACCACTCTGGCTTATATTATCGCGCGGGAAATGAACACCAATATCAGAATCACTTCGGGGCCGGCAATTGAAAAAGTCGGCGACTTGGCTTCTATCCTCACCAATTTGAGCGCCGGCGACATTCTGTTTATTGACGAAGCGCACCGCCTCAATAAAGCCGTGGAAGAAATCCTATACCCCGCGATGGAAAACCGAATGCTTCATATTATCATCGGCAAGGGGCCTTCGGCAAGAACGCTTCAGCTTGATTTGCCGCCGTTTTCTTTAATCGCGGCCACCACCAGAGCCGCCCTTCTTTCAAATCCCCTGCGTTCAAGATTCGGCGCCACTTTTCGGCTGGATTTTTACGGGTTAAATGATATTGAAAACATATTGCGCCGGTCGGCGAGCCTAATGAATCTTTCGGTGGATTTGGAATCACTAGGTCTCATCGCCGCTTCTTCAAGATGCACTCCGCGAGTTGCCAACCGGCTTTTAAAAAGAGTCCGCGACTACGCGGAAGTCGAAGGCGAGGGCGTTGTGACAAAAGAAATCGCCACCAAAGCCCTTAACTTGCTGGAAGTTGACCACCTCGGCCTTGAATCGGCCGATAGACGCCTGATGGAAGCGATAATAAAAAAGTTCAACGGCGGGCCGGTTGGCCTGCAAGCGCTTGCTGCCGCCACCTCGGAGGAATTGGATACGATTGAAGATATGTACGAGCCCTATCTTCTTCAGCTCGGTTTTATTCAGCGCACCGCCCGCGGCCGCATCGCCACCAAATTGGCCTACGAACACTTGGGGCTGCAATCGCCCCCAGAAAATCAAAATTTATTATAAATTATGAGCGGACATTCCAAATGGTCGACAATTAAACATAAAAAGGCCTTGACGGACGCTAAAAAGTCCAAGGTTTTTTCTAAAATCGCGTCGCTTATTACCATTGCCGCGAGGCGCGGCGGCGACCCGGATAAAAACCCGGCATTGCGAACCGCAATTGAAAAAGCCCGCGAGGTTAATCTTCCCAAAGAAAATGTTGAGCGCGCCATAAAGCGCGGTACTGGAGAGATTGCCGGCGCCGCCTTAGAAGAGGTAGTTTATGGCGCTTTCGGGCCCGGCGGCGTCGCCGTTTTGATAACCGCGATTACCGATAACAAGAATCGAACGCTCGCTGAAATTAAAAAAATATTACAGGAACACAACTCTAAATTTGCCGAAATTAATTCTATCCAATGGATGTTCCGACGCGAAGGCGCCGATTGGATTCCCAATTCACCTATGAAAATTGATGATGAAAATACAAAAAAAGAACTTACCGCCTTATATGAAGCGTTAGACGACGAGCAAGATGTAAATGAAATTTATGATAATACTGGGGATTGATCCTGGAACGGCGCGAATCGGCTACGCCATTGTAAATAAAAATAGTGGCGGCGTTGATTTGTTAGGATACGGCTGTTTGGAATTAAAAAGCCAGACACAGATTGAGCGTTTAAAAAATATTTCCGATTCAATCGCTGAATTAATTTCAGAATACCATCCTGAAATTTTGGCGATTGAAAAACTTTTTTTCACAAAAAACGCCAAAACCGCTTTCGCGGTCTCGGAGGCGCGGGGCGTTATAATCAATGCGGCCAATTCTTTGAATCTTAAAATATCTGAATTCACGCCACTTGAAGTAAAAATCGCCGTTACCGGTTACGGAAAAGCGGAAAAGCAACAGGTCCAAAAAATGGTCTGCAACATCTTAAAACTTAAAAAAGTTCCCCGACCGGACGATGCCGCCGACGCTATTGCCATCGCCCTTGCCGCCTGTTATACTAATCCTAAATTAAAATATGGCTAAAAAACAACTCACCGATAATTACGATGCCGAGTTTGCCAACACAGATGAGTTGGAAGAGTTGAAAGACCCGGAGCTTGCCGAAATGGGCGAAGAAGAAGGCCGCGGTAAAACTCCCGAAGAATCCGATGAAGATGAAGAAGAGGCGCCGGAGACAGAAGAACTCTAATTTTATTTTATTTTCTTAAAATGCCTTTTTCCGACTTGGACGACCAATCCCGGCGATACTTTAATTGTGTCTTTAAAATCGTCAATCAACTTGCCGCCTGCCCTTACGGCCTTCCCAATTACCAGGCGCCGCGCTTCGCTTTTTGACGGCGCCATCCCGGTCGCCGTAAGTAAATCAACAATATTATATTCGCCCGCTTTTAAAATGACTTCTGGAATTTTTTTTGGCAATTCGTGTTTTTGAAACACTTGATTGAATTCCCGTTCGGCTTCTTTCGCTTTTTTTTCTCCATGGTAAATTTTCACAATTTCGTAAGCCAGTTCAGATTTGAGATTTCGCGGATTTTCGCCGGATTTCAACCTTAATTCGGTTCGTCTTACCGAATCTTCTTCTAAATCGGTGCAAAATTTAAAACAAACAATTATTACATCATCGGCTAATGCCATAACTTTCCCGTACATTTTATTGGGATCGTTGTTCATGGAAATATAATTGCCCTCGCTTTTAGACATTAATTTTTTCCCGGTTTTTGGGTTTTCTAATAATGGCGTAGTAATGACGAATTTTTCTTTTCTAAGAAGCGTTTTTGAGAACTGCCTTCCCATAAGCATGTTAAAAAACTGGTCGGTTCCGCCAACTTCTACGTCCGTTTTAAGAGCGACGGAATCATATCCTTGAAGAAGGGGGTATTGTATTTCCATTTCGCTTATCGGATTTTTATCGGCTATGCGCTTTTGAAACATGTCTCTTTCAATAATCTGCTGGTGCGTCACCAAACTATCAAGCATTAAAAGGTCGGAAGCTTTCATTTTCTCCCACCATTCGCTGTTAAATTTAAAAATGGTTTTTTTCGGGTCGAGAATTTTAAGTATTTGCGATTTGTAGTTTTTCAGATTTTTAGCAATTTGCAAACGAGTAAGGGGTATTCTGATCGTGGTTCTCCCCGAAGGATCTCCAATTCTGGCAGTATAATCACCGACTAAACCAATGATTTTATGGCCCAATCTTTGGAACCTCCTTAAAACAAATAAGTTGGTGCTGTGGCCTAGATGAATGTCTGGCGCCGTCGGATCAATGCCCCAATAAATAGTCAGTTTTTTTCCCGATTCCAAAACTTTTTGAAGCGCTTCGCGGCTTGGAATAATCCCTGCAATTTGCTTCGTCAGCGCTTCTTTGATTAAATCTTTTTTTGGTTTTAATTTCATATTTAATTACCATACCAAATTATTATCATTTTGCCAATGTAAAAAAATAAACAAAGTATTGACATTAAAAACATTTTATGATAAACTATTGAACAGTTTGGCTTCGACGGCATATCATAGCGATATGTTTGCTGATGCCCAAATGTCCCAATAACTTTGTTCTTTAAAGGAGGAAAGTGCCAATGGGTCAAAATCTCGTGATTGGATCACTTGCACTTACTTTTCATCGCACCTGTCGGGTGCCGCGAGCCCAAGGGCTCGTAAATGACCTTCCGGCTGGCATGGGGAACTTTCCCGTGTTCCGCGTTGCGGATTACACAGGCAAGGCTCCAGGTCACTGGAAGTATGGGGGACACTTTTTCCCTATGTATCCTCAGGAGGCAATGTGGGTCGGTTTCAACCGTCCACAGTCGCCGGTTGCACTTCTTGTTGGCGCCGGGATGGTGAATGCCGTTACCGGCAAGAAGCTCGAGCCGAAGCTCATCGCTGGCAAGGAGCAGAACTACCTTGTCGTGCCGCCGCAACCATGGCTCGACGGCTTCAAACGATCGGAGGGCGAGAGCGTCTTCCAGTTCGTGGCAGCCGAGCTTGGCAAGGGCGAGACCGCGGAGGAACAGATTCTTGGAACCGCCGAGTTCGGCGGCATCCAGATCGGCGTCCATATGCCAAAGATTCCATTGATCCCGGCGACGCGTCCGCGCGAGCATGTAGTTGGCGGTGACTACTACGGCGAATTTCTCTCTCGCGGGGTGAAGAGCATGAGTTTTACCCCTCGCGACATGGGTCTTGGTACTGGCGGAGCCATTAAGCAGAAGATCTACCCAGATCCCTATCTCGCCGGCCGTACAGTGACCGACGTGTGGGCCGAGGAACCGACCGAGAAGTTATACGTATACATCGTGCATGCTAACGACTTCGAGGCAATCACGGGCCAGAAACCGCCGGCCACCCCCATAACGTATCAGTTCTATCAGCAGCACGGCTACCCCTGGTTTGGGCTGCCGGATGGATCATGGGGCGACGTTGAAGGCGGCGGAAAGCCGATTGAAGATCTCAAACCGGTCTCGGGCGGTCCCGACCTCGTAAACGCGGGTGTCGTGAAACCGAACCCGATGACTCAAGGTATTTGGTAGATCATCGCACTGAAGAAATCTAACATTCCAACGGTAAGTAAGCCGCGGCTCATGGAGAGTCGCGGCACTTTTTTAATAATTTTGAATAGTGTTTTTCCAAGGAGCATCTAATAAAATAAAAAATTGATTTTTTGCGGTTTTAATCGTATAAGTGTTAAAATAAATGAAAAGAGTGGCAAAAACCAAAAAAATACTATCAGGACTTGTTTTCTGGGGCATTATTGTTTTTTTTGCTTCAGTTATTTTATTTATTTTGACCTTCTTTTACTACAGCCGTTACCTTCCCGACCCGGGCGCCTGGCAGGATAGAAAAGTTATAGAATCAACAAAAATTTACGACCGCAAGGGAGAAAACCTGCTCTATGAAATACACGGCGAAGAGAAAAGGACTGTCGTCCAATTTGATCAGATCCCTCAGATAGTAAAAGACTCGACCATTGTCGCCGAGGATGCCGATTTCTACAACCACGGAGGAGTAAACATCCGGGGGATTTTAAGGGCGATTGTGGCCGATATACGGGGAAAAAAGTTACTTGAAGGCGGTTCAAGCATCACTCAGCAGCTCATAAAAAATGCCTACCTTACCCGCGAGAGAACTTTCAGCCGCAAATTCAAAGAATTAATACTGGCAGTAACCCTTGAAAGAAAATATTCTAAAAATGAAATTCTGAATTTTTATCTTAACCAGATTCCCTACGGCTCAAACGCTTATGGTATAGAGGCGGCCGCCCAAACATTCTTTAATAAGCCGGCAAAAGATTTAAATCTTGCCGAAGCCGCTTATTTAACTTCGCTCCCCAAGGGCACCGCTTATTATTCGCCCTATGGAAATCACGCCGACGAGCTCAAGGCGCGGGCGAATTATATCCTGGACCGGATGCGTGAGTTTAAATACATTTCCGAAAAGGAATATGACAAAGCTAAAAAGACGACCGTAAATTTCGTCGGCCAGACAACGGGAATAATCGCGCCGCATTTTGTAATGTTTATCCGCGAACGTCTTAATGAAAAATACGGTGAAGATTTCGTTGAAAAAGGCGGGCTTAAAGTTATAACTACAATCAACCTTGACTTGCAGAAAGTCGCCGAAACGGCCATCGAAGAAGGCGCCAAGCGCAACGAAATCTATAATGCCAAAAATGCTGCCATGGTCGCCATTGATCCTAAAACCGGCCAGATCCTGACCATGGTCGGATCCAAAGATTACTGGAAAGACCCGGAACCCGAGGGCTGCGAACCCGGAAAAACCTGCCAATTTGAGCCCAATGTCAATGTTGCCACGCGGCTTCGGCAGCCGGGGGCGGCCTTTAAACCATTCGCCTACGCCGCAGCCATCGCCGGCGGTTTCACGCCGGATGCGGTAATTTGGGACATCCCAACGGAATTTAATCCGTTGTGTTCGTGGGATGGAAAAGCCGAGGATGGCGTTGACCCGGAAACCTGTTATAAACCAAAAAATTATGACGGACGGTTCCGAGGGCCGGTCACTGTAAAACAGGCCTTGGCAAATTCCTTAAACGTCCCTTCGGTTAAGGTTTTATATTTAGCCGGTCTTAGTAATACCCTTAATGTGGCGGAAAGCATGGGAATCTCCACGTTAAAAGACCGTTCGCGCTACGGATTATCCCTCGTTTTGGGCGCCGGCGAAGTAAATCTTTTGGAAATGACATCCGCATACGGAGTTTTCTCCCAAGAAGGGACAAGGCATTCTCCCGTTGGTATTTTAAAAATAGAGGACTCAAGCGGACGCATTTTGGAAGAATATAAAGACGATGGACAAAAAGTCATAAATGAACAAGCCGCCAGGGCGATCAACGACATTCTTTCCGATAATAACGTTCGGGCACCGATGTTCGGGCTTTACAGCCCCCTTTCTCTCGGCAACAGGCCGGCAGCCGCAAAGACCGGGACCACCCAGGATTCTAACGACGAAAATAAAGCAAAAGACGCCTGGATTGTCGGCTACACCCCCTCTTTAGTCGCCGGCGTTTGGACTGGAAACAATAATAACGCGCCGATAGAAAAAGGCGGCGCCGGTGTTATGGCCGCCGGACCCATTTGGCATGATTTTATGATCCAAGCATTAAAAGACGTTCCGATTGAAACTTTCGTCAAGCCCGACCCAATTATTACCGAAAAACCGATTTTAAACGGTCAATATCAAATTTCCGTAAAATTAAAAGTTAATAAAAACAACAACCTTTTAATGGGCGAAAAAACCCCGAAAGATTTAATTGAGGAAAAAAATTTTACCGAGATTCATGAGATTTTGTACTGGGTGGACAAAAATAATCCCCAAGGCGACCTGCCCCAGCGGCCGGAAAATGATTCGCAATATAAAAATTGGGAAGAGTCCCTGGCCAATTGGCTAAAAAATAATTATGCCGGCATTTATAACCAATTACCCAAGGATTACGACAAGTAATCAGCTGTTTCTTATCGGCATTAAAATGTAGAAGAAGTCGGTGTTTTTTTGAGGTCTCATCATGGACGGTTTTTGATCTCCATTAAATTCTAAAACCAACTCATCTTCAGGGATGTTTTTTAGTCCGTCTAAAACATATTTCCAGTTAAAAACAACGTTGATTTCTTTTCCTTTAATTTCAGATTCGATTTTAGCTTGGTGATTGCCGAAATCGCTGTTGTTTGAAAAGACCTCGAGAATGGATTTGCCGCTGTTGGTTTTAAAAACCACGTCATTTAATTTGGAAGAAAAACAACTGGCCGATTTTACCGCCTCTTCCAAAGCGCTTTTTGAAATAAAACATTTTGTTTCAAACGTTTTTGGAATTATCGCTTCGTAATCGGGATAATTGCCATCAATCAGCCTTGATACTAGATGAATATTATCAAGATCAAATTTGATTTGATTTTGATCAATGGAGATTTTTACCTCAATGTCTTTATCGCCGATGATTTTTAATATCTCGCCGGCAGTTCTTAAAGGGAGAATAATATTTTTAGGTTTTAGTCCGGACAAAAACAAGGTTTTATGGGCCAATCTAAAACTGTCGGTTGCCACAAACTTGATTTGATCCGGCTCTATTTTTATGTAAACACTGGAAATTTCCGGCCTGGCGTCGGATAAAGCGGCCGAATTAACAACATAGTTTAGGGCATTTTTTAAAATTTTTGAATTAATATTTAAAAATGATTCATTTTTAAGTTTCGGGATAATGGGAAAATCATCCGGGTTTATCCCATTAATAGAGGCTTTTATATTATCGCAATTAAGGTGAAGTTTTAAATCCTTTACTTCAAGATTAATTTGTTTATTGGGAAGATTATTAATAAATTGACTTAGAATCTGGGCCGGCACGGTAATGCCGCCATTTTTCGTTATTTTTGAAGATATCCATGAAGTGAATCCAATCTCTAAGTCGGTTGAAGAAACTACAAGTCTCCCATTATCGGTAGTAATTAAAAAATTATTTAAAATCGGCAAGTTGGAATTATATTTAACAATTCTTAAAGCGCTGTCTAAACTTTCTTTTAAATTTTCTTTAAGGCAAGTTACAATCATTAGTTTATTTGAATTAATACTTTAGTTATTATTAATAGTGTTGATTAAATTTGTGGAAAACCTTTATTTATCGCTTATTTAATACATTTTTTAACCACTTAATCTGTTAACAACGTTGTTGATAATTTAAAAATAAGCTGTATATATTTATAAATCATTTTTCTTTTTAAAATTTTTATTAACTTTAAAATCATCTAATATCCACAAATTTTCCAACAGATTTTCCACAAATATTAAATTAAATAAAGTTTTTCTTTTATCAGGTTAATTTCATCGTTTAAATTAGAGTCGGATTCAATTTTATTTTTTATTTTTTCACAAGCATGAATGGCGGTGGTGTGGTCGCGGCCGCCGATTTTTGTCCCTATAAACGGAAAAGAGCTTTTCAATTCTTCTCTAAGTAAATACATGGCTATTTGGCGCGGCTTCACAACCTCTTTTTTTCTGGATCTTTCAATTAGTTCTTTTTCACTGATGTCATAAAATTCGGCGACGGTTTTAATAATACTTTTTAAATTAGTTGCTTTTTTCGGGGTATTTATAATTGAATTTAAACTCTTTTTGACCTCTCCTATTATCAACTCTTTTTGATTCAGGCGGTAATGTATTATTAATCTATTTAAAGCTCCTTCTAATTCTCTGACGTTCTTTTTAATATTTTGGGCTATATATTCAAAAATCTCATCAGATGCCTGGAAGCTTCTTTCGCCCGCTTTTGTCTTTAAAATCGCAATTCTGGTTTCCAAGTCCGGGTAAGTTATATCGGCAATCATTCCCCCTTCAAAACGAGACCTCAGCCTTTCTTCAAGATTTTGGATTGATTTTGGCGGCCGGTCCGACGATAAAATTATTTGTTTTCCGGCATTGTGTAAGATGTTGAAAGTGTGGAAGAATTCTTCTTGGGTTTTTTCCTTTCCTCCAAAAAATTGGACGTCGTCAATAATTAACAAATCAATTTCTCGCCAGCGTCTTTTAAAATCATCCATCTCGCTTTGTTTCAACGACCCCGACCTTACCGTGTTGATGAAATCGGAAGCAAACCTTTCCGAGGTGATATATTTTATTTTCTTATTTGTAGATTCATTTTTAACGAAATTGCCGATTGCCTGTATTAAGTGGGTTTTTCCCAGGCCCGTGCCGCCGTAGATGAATAAAGGATTGTACTTTCTGCCAAGATTTTGAGTTACGGCCAAAGCCGCGGCATGAGCCAATTCATTAAAAGAACCGACGACGAAATTATCAAAAGTGTACCTGGGATTAAGATTGGTTATTACGTCGACATTAAGTTCAACAAAATCGAGCTGCTTTTTTATGGTCAAAGATTCTTCTTTGTCGGACTTTTTATCTTTTACCGGCTCTTTATTTTGATTTTGACTGCTAATCTGGTAAATTACCTCTTTAACATCGGATTCTAAATTTCTTAAAGATCTTAAAATAAACTTATGGTATTTATTTTGAAGCCATTCTTTTGTGAATCCATTGGGAACGGCAATGGTAACAACGCCGCCTTTTTTATCGGCGATCGTTGTGTTTTGGAGCCAGGTTTTAAAATTTGCTTTTGAAATCTGCAGTTCTATCTCTCCTAGAGCCGCTTTCCATAGTTCATTAAAATCCATAAAAAACAATTAACTAGTATGAGTATAACATTAAATAAAAGATCCTCAAGAAAGTTTTTAATTAAAAAGGTTAATAACCTGTTGATTTTATGTTGAAAAGTATAATTTATTAAAAATGTTTGACGCAATATTAAAAATTATGTTATAAAAATACTATGAGTATTACTTACAAGCCAAAAAAGATAAAGCGGCGGAAAAAACACGGATTTATTAAAAGAAGCAGAACGCCGGGAGGAAGAAGGACCATTAACAGAAGACGCCGAAAGGGCCGCTGGCGTCTAACCGTGTAAATATGCTGCCTAAAATGCACCGGCTTAAATCAAGTCGCGATTTTAATAAAGTGTTTAAAGGCGGAAAAACGGCGGATAATTTATTTTTAAAAATTAAATTTCTTAAAAACCGGCAAAATGTCACAAGATTCGGTTTTATAATCGGAATTAAATTTTCTAAGCGCGCCGCGATCAGAAATTTAATTAAAAGACGCTTGAGGGCCGCGGCATCTTCTTTATTTAAAGAAACAAAACCCGGTTTTGACATTGTCATCTGGCCAAAAGAGGCGGTAAAAAAAGAAACCGATTACCAAGCCCTTCTCATTCACTTAAAAGGATTGCTTAATAAAAATGATCTCCTATTTATTTAATGAAATATTTTACAGGCCGCTTCTTAACGGACTTATTTTCTTGTATAACGTTATTCCGGGCCATGACATTGGGCTTTCAATAATCGTTTTAACGGTTGCGATTCGTTTAGCGCTTTGGCCTTTTACTGCCAAGACCATCAAAAGTCAAAAAATCATGGAAGGCCTGAAACCGAAAATCGAAGAAATCAACAGAAGGTTTAAAAACGATAAAGAAAGCCGCGCCAAAGGATTAATGGGCCTTTATAAAGAAAATAAAATTAATCCTCTCGGCGGTTTTTTGTCTTTAATTATCCAAATTCCCATCATTATTGCCCTATGGAGGGTGTTTCTAAACATTATTAAAACAGTTGATAAAAGTTCTTTTTATTGGTTTGTTATGGCGCCGGATCAGATTCAATTCATGTTTTTGGGATTATTTGATTTAAGCCGGCGAAATGTGTTATTAGCTATTGTAGCCGCCGCGCTGCAGTATTTTCAGACCAAAATGATAATGCCCTCCTCCGCCAAGGCTACGGAGGGCGGGCCCTCTACTGATTTTAGCCGGATCATGTCTCGGCAAATGCTTTACATGGGGCCGGTTTTAAGTATAATAATTTTTTTTAATTTACCGGCGGCCATTCCCCTTTATTGGACCGTGGTTACTCTTTTAACCATCTTGCAGCAATATTTGATTCAAAAACATGATTACGGCAGAGAAATTGGAAAAAGTTAAAAACACCGCCCATGATTTCTTTTCTAAAACCGGCATCTCGAATTTTGAAGTTAAAGTCATTGAGGCGTCTAATGACGAATCCTTAAACATCGATCTTTTGACCGATGACGCCGGTTTTTACATAGGCGAAAGGGGCCGCAACATCGGCGCTTTTGAAACGGCCCTGAGAATTGTGATGAAAAAAAATTTCGGAGAAATTCCGAATTTCCATTTGGATGTTAATAATTACCGGAGTTTGAAGGAAGGTTCCTTAAAAGAACTGGCCAAAAAAGCGGCCCATCGCGCGAGGTTTTACAAAAAAGATGTGACTTTGGAAGCAATGTCGGCTTATGACAGAAGAATCATTCACACGGAGTTGGCACCCCATCCGGACATTAAGACCGAGAGCATCGGAGAGGACAAAGAAAGGCGGGTGGTGGTAAGGTATATTAGTTAATTATTTCAAATTCAGTTGATATAAAAACTGATTACTTCTTGAGATGAAGTAAACGCTGTTTTCATTTCCGTCAACCAATAAATTATTGATATCGCCGACATTCGGAACCATCAGGTCTTTTGATCCGGTCTCGGTGTTTATTTTCCAAATATCGTCATTAGTTAAATTGGTTGTTTTATAGTAATCATCCGGCAAAAGCATTCCTTCGGGCCAGGATTTTGGCGCGGCGCAAAGCACGTTGAGCGAATCGCCGAGCCAGACGCATTTATCAATAAGCGTTGAGGTGTTTAACTCTCTTTTATTTTCTTTATTGTCAGAAGAAGTCAATTTCAGCCGGCCATTTTGGTCCGCGTATGAATAAATAAACCTGCCGCCGTTTGGCGAATAAAGCGCCTCCAGTCCGAATAATCCTTCAAGCAATCTGCTAAAAGTTAAATTTCTTACGTCTAAAACCCATAAGCCTCCGGCAACCAAGCCGCTCGGCTTTGAAATAAGCGCAATACTATTAGCGGCGGGCCACTTCAAGATAATATCCTTTAATTTTAAAACACTCACTAAAGTTCTTTGATTTTTTCCGCTTGAATCACTGACAAGCAAGCTGTTGTTTTTTTGATAAACAATTTTTTTGCCGTCGGGCGAAAAAACTTTCGGCCAAATTATTTCAGCCATATTTTTTATGGGCGGTTTATCCATAGCGACCGGTTCGGAGTCATTTGCCGAAAATTTCCAAAGCTGGCCGGAAAAATCGTAAAATAAAACTGCATTTTGACCGCTGTCAAAATTAGCGGAAATTGTCGGTCCCTTGCTTATGGCTTTAATTTTTCCTTGGAGAGCGCTGCCGGGAATAGTAAATCCAACTTCGCCGACCGGTTGAGGCGCCGTCTCTTTTGAAAAAACAAAATACCCAATCAAACCCCCAATTATAAGCAGGGCTGCCGCGGCTATTAAAATTATATAAAAAGTTTTTTTAGACATGTTTATTTTACAGTAGTGTAACAATAGGATCCATTCTCGCTTTCTAAGTAAATGCAATTTTTTTGTTTTATCATTCTGCCAGCATCAGTCTGTATGGACTGCCCGTCTGGCATGCTTTTTAACGTTTCCACCAGGTTATTATTAGCCGGAGTAACGGTTCCTTCCGTAGCTTTAATGAAGTTTTCAACGCTCATTCCGGGTTTTATCTCAATGCTTTTTAAATCAAGCGGAACGAGGCCCGGATTCCTCAAACTGACCAGATCGGGATTGATGGTTCTAAGCAATAGGTAGGAAAGCAGAAGCACCGCCATTCCTATCAGCGCTTGCTGAATTTGTTTTTTAGCGTCTTCCATAGTGCCGACATTTCCGGCCGCGAGGATATATTTTAAGCCGCCAATCATCATTTGGGCCAAAGCGACAATGGTAATTAATCCCAATCCGAAAAGAAACAGATAATTGATATAATCGGGAAACTCCCTGCCGGCCGGAATCTGGCCCCCGGGAATGTTGGGAAGGCCCATTTCAAGTTTAACCTGTGCTATCGCGGCGTATAACGTGTAGCTTACGGTTAACAATAAAATTGTTATAAAAATATATTTTTTCATTTAATTTCCAGATTAATTGCCGACCGGGCGCTTTCAATGTCGTTATCTAGATTTTTAACCTTAACTTGAATTTGAGTGGAAATCGATTTAGCGTTTGATGGAATATTTAAAGCGGCTAACCAGGGCTTTTCGGTTTCTCCAAAAATCTCGTTATTGTTGACCAGCCACTGCCACTTCAGTTTGTCTGGAGTAAAGTTAAAAAAATAACTTTCGGCGAAAAATTCTAAAGAATTGTTAATTCCGGTAATTAAATTCTTTATTGCGGCTCCATAAGGCAATCCGGTTTTACGGTCGGCTAAATATATAAAGGTCTGCGGTCGCGCTACGGGAATTTCTATTGTTTTTCTGAGGGAAACGGTCTTTTCTTCATTTCTGATTTCCAAGCCGACGGAAGCGATATCGCCGGCGAAATTGTTAATTCTAAAATTAAAATTAAATTTGCCGACGCCCGAATTACTAATGTCTAATTTGTCATTTGCTGACCAGTTGTAAATCAGGCCGTTTGAGGCGATTAAACTCTTCGTTCCGGGCCGATAAACAAAAGGCAGGGCGGATAAAAAAACCGTTGAATTTTGAGTCGGCAGAATTTTGCCGCGGTATCTGGCCGGCGCCTGAGCGTTGGCGCTCCAGGTTAAGTCAAAATCGCTCGCTGTAAGGGATATGGAGTCCGATAAATTATCGCCACCGGGCGTAACAATTGAAACGCCGACGGTGTAAACACCGCCCAATTCCCCGGCCGTAAAAGAAAAAGTGTTTTTATTCAAACCTGAGGATTCACTTTGTTTTTTGCCGTTTAGAAACCAGGTGTAGACGGAATTATTGACGCCAAGGGCTCCGGATAGGTTGGTCGCGACAACAACCGGAAAATCCGGCAGGGGCGTTGTCGGATCAACGGACAGCGAGAGCGTCGGTTTTAAATTTAAATCAGGAAGTTGGCTGGTCGGCAGTTCAAATTGAGCCAGTACAACGGCATATGGCAGATAGCTTATAGCTAACAGTAATATAATAATTTTTATTAATTTTTTCATTTTATTTTTGATGCTGTTTTTGCCGCTTTTTCAAGCGCTTCGCCGGCAAAAGGAACCTTTTCCGCTTTTGTAAGGAAATAAAGAATAAGGATCGCCAAAGTCCAGCCGATCCAATTTAAAATTGGCACCAAATTAACTATCCAGCTACTTGTTGCCAGCCACCAATACTCCTATTATCACAAACAATACGAAGATGATGTCCACGAATAACGAGGCCAGAAATAAGAGAAGCCATTCGCCGGAATCAATTTCAGATTCTTTTCCCCCTTCATCGCCTTCAGCTTTCTCGGCCATTTTAGCATTCATTCCCTCTATTTTTTTATTTAGTTTTTCCGTTATCGCCATATATTTATTTTACCATATTCAAGGGACCATCGCCTCCGCCCGCTCTAGTTCCTTTTTAGCTTGTTCTATTTGTAATAATTGCGCCGGATCCGAAGTGATTATCTGGTCTTCGGTGTAGGAAGCAATGACTTTAATGGCCACGTGTTTTGAACCGGCGAAAAACAATCCTTCGCCGACTTCGGACTCAAGAAGCAGGAATTTTTCTTCGTCGGTCAGATTGAAGGTCTTTTGAAGGATGTCAATATTGGTCGGCGATTGCTTAAAAAGAAATTGAAGCGAGGAATTGGTTAAAACCGGCTTGCCGTATGGGCTATTTAAAAAATCGGTAACGTCTTGCGTAATGGTGGTCACTCCCAAGAAATATTTTCTGGCCCGTTTGGCGATGCCGAACATAAATGACGCGCCGTCTTCGGATTTCATCAGCCACCAGGCCTCGTCAACCATTAAAATTCTTTTTTTAAGTTCTGAGCGCACGATGTTCCAGATGAAATGAAGGATGACGTACATGGCTATCGGTCGCAGTTCTTCTTCCATGTCCCTGATGGAAAAAACCACCAGCTTATTTTTTATTTCAACGTTGGTCGGGTTGTTTAGAAATCCCGAGTAAGAGCCGGTGACGTATTTTTCAAGCCGCCGCGACAGCGACTGCGCGCCGGCCATGCTGTCTAATATGATTTTTAAATCGGACAAAGTCGGCGTTGTGTCGCGGCTGGCATAGGTTTGAGTGATAGCGCTGTCAACAATAGCGTCTTCTTCGGGAGTAAGTCCTCCAAGCATGATTCTTAAAAGACCGACCAGATTAATTATGTTAGACCTTAAAATGTCAGCCGGATTTTCGCCTTCCCGGGGCGGCGGAAGATCAAAAGGGTTTAAATGATTTTCGGAAGTCAGCGAAATTTTTAAAAAAGCGCCGCCGATTGTTTCGGCCAAGAATTTATATTCGTTTTCCGGGTCAATAACAATCACTTCGGCGCCGAGCATAAGAGAGCGCAGAATTTCCAGTTTGGCGGCGTAGGATTTGCCGCCGCCGGATTTTCCAAAAACCACCGTGTTGGCGTTTTCCAGAGAAAACCGGTCAAAAAGAATCAGCGAGTTATTGTGCCGGTTTATTCCGTAGAGGATTCCGGAATCGGAAGTTAAATCGGAAGAAACAAAAGGAAAGGTGGCGGAGACGGGCCCCGAATTCATCATGGTGTTGATCGCGAGCTCGTCAAGCGCCAAAGGCAGGGTTGAGTTGAAGGCCTCGGCTTGCTGGTAAATCGCCGGCTTGCTGTAGACCAACTTGGCGTCTAAAATCGAACGAATTGAAGTTTCGATTTTTTCCAGTTCCTCACTGGAATTGGCGTAGACGGTTATGTAAAGCCCGAACTTAAAAAGTTTTTCCCTGGCTTGCTGCAGCTTGTCTCTTAAGTCCTCAAGGTCTTTATAGGCCGTTTCAAGCATCGGATCGCGCACCAGCCCTTTTTCTTCCCTGATGGAAAGCTCCGATTCAACCTGGGCAACTTTTTTTCTCAGATTTTTTAAAGCCGCTCCGGTGTCTACGGGATGAATGAAAAAACTTATATCCATTGCCTTATCAAGATTGATCATTGAAGAAAACCAGTTGGTGTTTAAAAACCGCGGATAATTAAACACAAAAAACCCCCGGGCGACTTTTTTCCCGAGCCGCAGGAAATTGGAATTAATTTCCAAAGCCGAAGGCGCTAAAACATCATGAAGTTGTTGCAGTGGCGATATCATTGGGGTTATAAAGATTATAAAACAATTCTATAAGTTCATTGGTTTGAAGTTGTCCGGATTTGATGCCGACGTGGGCCAGGGCCAAAATCGTGTGTTCCACCCGCTGGAGCAATTGGGTCTGATACTCTTTGAATTTTTCTTCCGTAAGCGAGGTTTTTTCCGGAGTTCTGGTTATAAGAGAAGAGATTTTTTCAACCGGACTTTCAGTTTTTGATTCAATCGGGTCAAAAGGCACGCAGACGTAGAATCTTTTCACCATAATGTCCGAGAGCGTCACAAAGCTTCTTATAAAATCGACGTACTCGGCGGTCTGGATTTTTAAAAGCTCATTTTCCTGGACTTTTAATTTTTCTTCAAGCGTCTTTAAATACGGGCCGACATCCAGCTTTCTTGAGTGGATTATTATTTGAATTGGCCAGTCAAAAGAGTTGATAAAGTCGGCATAGGCGCTGATGATGGCGTTCTGGCTGTCAATTGATTCAAGCTCCAGATTTCTTGAGCCGCACATCAAAATTGCCCGCAATCCCCCGTTTTTTAAAATAACCGTTCCTTCTTTGATTTCATCTACCAAAACAAATTCTTGAGTGGCTGGCCCCTTTTTAATTTTATCTTGCTCTGTCATGTTATTTTTTTGTGTCTAAATTTAGCGCCAGCTCTTTTAATTTTGATGCGGTAACCTTATCTTCAGTTTCCGGGGCGGCTGTTTCAAGAGGTTTTTCTGGGATGGCTTTTGGACCGGGAGTTGCCGGCGCGGAGCTAAAAATGTACAGTTTCGGTTTTATAAAATAAAATACGGCGGCTAAAAAAAAGTAAACAAAAGGCCGGTCGTTTATTTTCAAAAAAGCGAAAGCCAAGGCCGCGGCGACTATGGGAACGGCGATTATTATCCAGATGTAAAATTTAAAAAGGAACCAGGCGGCAAAAAGAATGGCGCCGGCAAAAGCCAAATACAAAAATTGCTTGAGGGTTAAAGGCCCAATGATTCTGTCTTCTATGTCTATAAATTGAGGAACCTGGTACTGCATTAAAATTCTCCTTTGTCTTGCCTTAAATCCAAGACGTTAATTTCTTCTCTGTACTTGTCGGCGGTAGCTTCCGTTTTATGGGGTTCCGCTTCTATTAAGGGCGGCGGAACGGGCTTTGGTGGTTCAACTTTGCTCACCATGGGCGGGATTGGCGCGGCGGCAACGGGTACCTGTGTTAATGGCGGCGCCTTCCTTAAATCAACAACTTCCGGCCCCAAAGTTGGTTCGACTCTGCTCACCACAAGCGGTTTGCGGTATTGAGTTGTAATTTGGGCTAAGGCACCTTTCAATAAATTGGCGACTGGCGCGAATAATTCGCTATTTATTTCCTGCGCGATTTGCGAGGCAATATTTTGATCAACCGCAATTTTAGTAGAAATTTCAGAAACCAAATTCGGCAAAGGCAAAAGGCCTAAAATCACATCCCCAACCATTTTTGAAAGCAGATGAACTTTTTCGTCCGGTAAATTATATTTTCCTCTGAGATAAAGTAAAAAAGCCCCCGTATCTTCGGATCCCATCAAATCCTGAAGTTTTTTCGGCAACTTTTCAAAAATTTTCAATTTTTCTTCGCGAGTTAATTCAGACATAAATTAAAATTTAAATATTGTGTTCCCATTGAGGAGTCGTTACTATTTCCACTTGGTGTGATATTTTTCTTAGATTTTCTGGTAGAGCTGCTCTCAGCTGCTCCCTTTTTTGTTTGTCCGTTTCTATAAATACCGATACGATTTGATTTAAATCTGTTACCGGAAGGCTATTATAATTATTAATGATGGATGATTTTACAGCATTTTGTTGCCCAACACTTCCACTTTTACTAACACTTCTAAGCTGTGTAGGGTTTAATTCTCTAACGACATCAGCAACCAATTGATCCTCATAAATATCCGCGGCATTTTCGATTTTACTAAGAATTCTAGAAACAGCCTCTTTTTTAGTTTCTCCGGCTTTTCTAAGTACATCAGCTGCAATATCTGGAAAGAATTTGGCGAAATCTTTTTCTTTGCCGTATTTTTGAGATCTTCGAATCAGGTTTTCTCGCGCGGCACTGTCATAGCCATTAGCTGCTGTTAGATCCTTTTTCATTTCTTCATTAATTTGTTTCAAAAGGCCTTGTTCCAAATTGGGGTCATGTTCGGCGCGGTTAAGCAGATTTGCCATTACCGGCGCGGTAAAGCCATCTGATGACTCCCATCCTACTTGACCGAGTTTTCCGGTGATCATTTTCACAAATTCGGCCTCTTGGCCATAACCCTTGGCTCTATCAAGAAGTTTCAATGTTTCGTCGGCGCCCGGCTTCAACTGATCCTTTTCAATTCGAAGTTGTTCAACAGCCAATCTTGCTCGGGGGTCTACTATCACTCCGGCCGCCACTTGATTTAACAATGCCGGATCCAAACCTTTGTATTTATCATAAGCCTCTTTGTACGCTTTATCTTCTTCACCCATATATCTAAGTTGTTGTTCCCTGAGTCCGGGAACCGCGAGCGTCCCTCTGCCAACAGCGGCGCCAACTTGCCTAAAGCGATACTTAAAGCGTTGACCCATGCTAGCACCGGCTGGCGGAGGTTCTGGGGCCTCGGGTCTCGTAGCGGCCACATATCCTCTTCTTGCTAATCTGCCCGCCATGTTCTTGGCGCCGGTGCCCCAGCTGTTAAGAGTGTTAACAGCGGTTTTGGCGCCGGTAACTCCGGCTTTTTGAGCGTAAAGTAGAGAGGCAATCATCATATAAATTACCACAATCCATTGGAAAATCGCCGACGGCATGGAAGCGTTGGTGAGTCCGGCCGCGGCGTTTCCCCAGCCCTCCGGCGTTTTGCCGACAAAAACTTGATCCCCGATGTTCCCGGCCGTGTCAAAAATAAGGAGCGAAAGGTAGATGAAAAAAGCGTAAACCGGCGCGAAAAAGGTCCACTTTATGAAACTTTTCCACCATTCGCCGAAGTGGGAGCTTGTTGCCGGAAGAATCATAAAAACCCACATAATCGGCGCGAATATCAATAAGTACCAAATGTTGACTATTCTGGCTATTAAAAACACCGCCGTGGCGCCGAAAACAAAAACCGTCACCACGAGCCCGATAAGCGTTAAAATAATACCGGCCACCGCCGCGAAAGTATCGGAACCAAGGTCAAAAAGCCCCCGGCTGGGATAATCGGACGGAGAATAAAAATTGGTAATTTTCATGGCGTTCGCCAATTTTCCGGTGATGCTTGGAAAATCCGAACCGAGGCCCTGCTTTATGAAAAAAGTCGTCATAACCTGGGAAAAATCAACAAGAAGGCCGGCGATCACCAAACTGAAGTTTATTAAAATCGCGGCGATCAGAACCTTAAACCAAAGCTGCTTAATGGTATAGGATTCATATCTTAAAACCGTCGCGAAAGCGATAACTAAAAGAATTAGTATGAAAAACATATTGGCCAAGTCCCTCGTGATGCGCCAGCCGATTTGAACGATGGCGGCGTTGGTGAAAGAAAAATTATCGGGAGAAAGAACATAATCTATAATTTTGGCTTCAATGGCCAAAATACCGCCGAAAAGCGTTCCCAAAAGCGTGCTGATAACGGCGGAAGCGGCAAGAAAAACCTTGCCGACGATCCAAGAGGTGGTGCCTCCGGATTCGGCCGAATCCTTGGCTTTGGCTCCACCGCCGGTACCGGCGGCTTTTTCCGCGGCTCTGGCGGCTGCATCGGTGTCTCCGCCCACCACTGCGAACGCGGTTAATGGCAGAAAAGCAAAATTAAAAGCCATAATCAAAATCAGAGCAAGCGCCAGATATTTTTTGTTTTTTGATAAAAAATTCATTGCTGTTGCTGGCAGGAAGTTAATTGCTGTTGGTAAGAATTCATCGCTTGTTGTTTTTGCGCCGTCTCCTGCTGGGCGGACAAAGCCAAACTCTGGGTTGCGGCGGGATTAACAACGCCGGCCACTTTAGCGTAGAGGGATGGAATTAGAGTTATATCGGTTACGGATTTTATTTCCTGTTGTTTCATCTGAAGAGCGACAATATCCGATTGTATTTTGGTGATTTGGTCGGATATTGTTTTGGCGTCATTTTTTGTTTGGCTTAAAGCTGGCGATTCCGAACCCTGGCAGGTTTTGAGCTGATTTAAAATGTCGGTTGATTGGTTTAAAACAGCTAAAGTTGCCTGTTCGGCCCCAAAAAGCTGGTTTTGATAAATAAGGTCTTGGTCTATCAACTTCATGAGGTTGTTTTTTTGAAATTCCCGGATGTCTATACCCGACTGGACCGCATTGACGCAATCGGTGTAAGCTGCCGTTCCGATAAGCGGAGCGCATTGGCTCGCCGAACTGGTGTTGTTTCCACCTCCTCCTCCACTTCCTCCGCCTCCGCCGCCGGAAAATGCCGAATGCAGGAGCCCGACGCCTTCGGCAAATATTCTGTTCAATATCGCGTTGGAAATTGCCGCTATATAGACCTTAAGTTCTTGTGCGCTAACGATATAGTCAATGTCAGAGCCGACCGCTTTGGCGGCCAATTCGCCGACAAGTAGTCCGGGCGTTACGGTTTCCCACTTATCACAGCCGACCTGGACTTTTGAACCACCGAATTCGCTTGTATATGATTTACATTGGTCGTTATCGTCGTATGCGGTACAGCGGGTTTCATACGAATAAGCCGGTTTAACGCATCTTTTGGCGCTCAAGAATCCCCGGCCGGCTTGGGTTTCCGCCGCCGCCGCTTTAGCCGCGGCCGATTTTTCAATTTCATATTGGTCCCAAGCCATCACGTAGGCGCCGTAAACATTGTTTTGCGGCCGCAAGACCATTTCTTCCCAGGCGATCCAATTGCCCTTTCTAAAGTCCTTTAAAAAAGCGTCTAAATTGGCTCCGACCCGGCTTAAAGTGCAGGAAGTTCTTTCAGAAAAAGTCGGAATCGGAATAAAGGCAGCGCTCAGTTTCGGACCGAAAGCCGAACAGAGCTGGCCTAAATTTATCCGCTGCAGGAATTTGCCGCCGGCTTGGTCAATAGCGTCCGCAAAAAAGCCGTTCCAATCCGTTATGAACCTCGGGGTGCCTCCGCCCTGAATCCAGGCCACAATCTGGTCAACAATCATGTTAAGAAGCTGGCGCCTGAGAATTTCAACCGCCATCTTGAAGGCCCATTCAAAAGTCATCTCTGCAAGATTCGGGATATCCAAAGGCAGGACTCCGGTAAGTATCGGGTTGGTTTCAAAAACGGGGACCGCCGCCTCCGCACTTTGAGGTAAAATTGAAAATAAAGACAAAACAACAGCCGCCGCGATAATTATTTTGTTTAAGCGCCGCATCAGGTTTTATTTAAATTCTTAATAAAAACATCGAACCTTTCCTGAAGTTTTTGCCAGTCCTTCATAATCAATCCAAATTGTTTCGCGGCGGTGATGGTTCCGAGAGGGTCCGCCTCCGTGTTAATTAAGGCCCTTAAAACATTGGCCGTTACGCGCAATAAGCGGACTTCGTTCGCCATCAAATTTTCTAAACTGCTCGGAACCAATTTTCCTTCAATTTGGTTGGCGGCGATTTCATAACTCGTTATTATCGGCACAAGCCTTTCAATTCCTCTCCCGTCATTTTTTTCGGCTTCAACCAAGATGTTTAAGAGCGCCGCGCCGCTGTCTTTCAGGTTGTTGTTGATTATCGCCTGAATTTCGGCGAGATAAGACGCGATTGATTCTTTGTCGTTATAAGCGGAAAGTTTGAGATTCGGCTCGGTGTTGGCGACAATGTTTTTGTGAGCCTGATTTATTCCGCTCTGGATGAATTCTTTGGCTATCGCTTCGGGATCGGGCATCAGCAGCGCCTGTTCTTCAGACGGGCTTTCTTCGCGAACGTTTGAGACCTTGGCGTTTTTTGAAATTATGTCGCCGACCAGCGATTCGACAAACTCACTGGTGAGATTTTTGGGGGTCTTAATCTTGGGAATAATGTTATTGGAAAGGTCGCCGATTTTATTGTCAGCCGGATTAATTGATTGTGATTCAATGGCGGAAGCGAGGAAATTGGCTTCATTTCGGATATAAAAGGTTTTTGAAGCGGGAGCAAATGAAAAAACTCCGAAAGCAACTCCGGCCGATATTACAAACGCGATTGTTAAATATTTTTTGGTCATTTTCATATTTTATTCAGCGCAACCGCAGAGAGAAGTTGTTGGGTCCCACATATATCCCACATAGCCGCACTGGCAGGCGCAACTGCTGCAACCGTCTTCCGGGTCATCGTAACAAAGCGGCGCCGAAAAAACACGGCCGGGCGGAAACGTGTATGCGCCGCCCTGTGAAAAACAGATCGGATTGGCAGAAAATTTTCTTTTAAATAGACTTTCTAAGTCATTAAAAGTTAAATTCGGCTTCAAGAGAGTCGTGGCGATATCTTTGATTGTTTTTCCGGGCTTAAGCGATTCCTCAAATCCTTTCTGATACGGTTTTAGGGCGTTAAAGTACCGGGCGTAAGAGCCGTATTGAGGGACAAATTTCGGCTGGCTATAAGAATAATAAGCCGATTGGATGTTTTTAAAAGGGAAAAATAACAAAACAATCGCTAATATTAAAACAGCGCATTTTATGAATTTTGGAAATAAAATCCGAGCTTTCATTCCAATAAAATTATACCACGAAGCGAGGATAAAACGGGGATTAATTGTGGATAAGTTTTTGAGCCAATTCTTGCCACTGGTCTAAGCTAAGATTTTCGGCTCGGGCGCGCTCGTTAATATTCAAATTTTTAAATGTTGAAATAAGTTCTTCTTTTGTTATTTTCAATTTTTTCGCCAAATTGCCCAAAAGCTGTTTTCGGGGCTGGGAAAACCCGGCTTTTACGACTCTAAAAAATGCGAATGACTGTTTTAAACCGATCGGCTGATAACGGCCATCCTGCTTCGGGGTAATTTTAATTATCGCCGCGTCAACTTTCGGCTTGGGCCAGAACGATTCTTTTTTAACATAATCAATAATTTTCGCGTTGGCGTGAAATTGAACGCTTATCGCAAGAAGATTTGAGTGAGGCGGCTTGGCGCAAATCCGTTGCGCCACTTCTTTTTGAATCATTAAAACCATCGTCTTCGGGAAATTTTTCATTTCCAGCCACGAACGAATCAAAAAAGTGGCGATGTTATACGGCAAATTCGCCACAATTTTATATTGATGTTTATATCGATGTCCGACATCTATATAGATGTCGGACATCGATATATGACGGGCGTCGGATTGGATTATTTTGACGTTTTTGTAGTCGGCCAATGTTTCTTTAAGAATTGAAATCATTAAATGATCTTTTTCTACGGCGATAATTTTCAGTCCCCCACCCTTTTTCAAAGGGTGGGGGATTTTCGCAAGTTCTTGAGTTAATGTCCCCAGTCCCGGGCCGATTTCAACAATAGTGTCATTTACCTTAACTTCTGCGGCCGCAATCATTAAGGTAAGCGCGCTTTTTGACAAAATAAAATGTTGGCCGAGATATTTTTCCGGTCTGGCGTTATATTTTTTCAACAAACTTTTTATAACCGACTTATTTGTCAAATCCATATTATTATGGTAAAATTATAACAAAATATGGTTAATTTGGAAACAGAAATTAAAAAATTGGGGCTTTCCGATAAAGAAACTAAGGTTTATCTCGCCCTTCTTGAACTGGGGCAGGTCTCGCCTTCGGAAGTCGCTTCCTATAGCGGGGTCAACCGGGCAACGACTTATGTTATTCTTGAAGAACTTAAGAAAAAAGGTCTGGCAACTTCGCTTGAAAAGAATAAAAAAGTCCATTTCGTAGCCGAGCCGCCGGAGCGGCTTTCTCATTTGTTTGAAATAGAAAAAAAACAACTTGAAGAAAATTTTGCCGACTTAAAAAAAATACTCCCCAACCTTGATAAACTGTACGAATCTCGCGGCGAGCGGCCGAAAGTGAGATTTTTTGAAGGGAAAGAAGGCGTTACTTCCATTCGCGATGACATTTTAAAAACTAAAACCAAGTTTATTTATCAATTTTTGCCGCTTGATGAAAGTTTCAGATCTTTCCCTCAAAGGCAGGGTGATTATCGGGAAAAAATGGCTAAAAAACTCGTTAATATTCGCAGAAAAACAATTTATCATACCGTCAAAGGTGAGGTTTTTCCTAAAAAGTTAGGAAAGTCAGAATATAAATTTTTATCAAGTCCGCATTTTAATACCGAAATAATAATTTATGGGAATAAACTTACCATGGTCAATGCCATGAAAAAACCAATTGGCATTATTGTTAGCGATGCAAATATTACCAAAACAATGATGCTGATTTTTGAGGTAATTTGGAAAACAATAAAATAAAGCTTAAATATAAAAAAGAGGGGATGGTTTTTCCCACCTCCCTCCTCGCTAATGTCCTTCTATACAATGTGCCACTTCATCGAAAAGATGCCTCGGCTTAAACATCTGTCTTTCTCCCCTTCTTTTAGGATAAGGAGAAATTCATTGTTTTCATTATACTCCAAAACAAAAAACCTGTCAAATCTGCAGGTTTAGAACCGATCGGCTGAAAACGTGCAATTTAGTTTTATATGGCTTATAAAAATAATTAGTCAGTAAAAAATAACAAAATAGCATATCAAAAACGTGGCTTATATAAGCCACGTTTTGGTTTTTATGGTAAAAACTTGTTGAAAGGACTTGACAAGATTTTAATTATAAGTTATAATGTAGTTACAAGAGTCAGATAGCACCTTTCATATCAATCCTACCGGAAGTCGTGTGAATGAGGGACAGGAACAAGTGGATGCGGGGTAATAAATCGCATATCGCAATTGTACTCCCTCCGTTCCAAAAGTTTTTATTAGTTTATATTATCTCTTGTTCGCACAACTTCCGGCAGGAAAAATGGTGGAAGAGGCCAAAGGCCTATCGCCCTGACGATCGTCCGCTGTGACGCGCGTCACAGCGGCGCAAGGGTCAACCTCTTTCGCTGGCGAGGGCTGAACCGTTGTGCCTGAGAACAAACGGCAGCCCTCGTCATCTCTTTAACTTTTCAACCTCGGACGTCCGGCTGTGTGGCCGGAAAATGAGCGCACAGTGAGCGCTCGCGTTCGGGAAGCGGGCGAGGGAGCCAAGACAGTCCGGCTTCTGGCCGGGCAAAACAGGCCAACCCTCGCCTCTCTCTAAAAGTTCATTTTTGGCCAGCAATAAATGAACTTTTAGAGGGAAAATCTCTCAAAGTTCTTAATTTAAAATAAAGGCGTAAAGGGATACAACCGTTCAGACAATCGCCGCGCGGAACGCGCGGCCAAGAAGGAGGCTTAGTTATGAATTTCAAGTGTGGAACCCCGGCATGCGGAAAGGCGGACATTGCCGATCGGATGTTTAACATCAACATCCTCGAGGCGGGAAAGCCGTTGCGGCGGGG
>Ga0209518_1001141_pt1 | contig 30155 bp, 20 predicted proteins | sample RifGroB1_FD_183993 | JGI IMG/M metagenome (GOLD analysis project Ga0209518, IMG submission 183993) | Groundwater microbial communities from Rifle, Colorado, USA - Groundwater B1 (SPAdes) (version 2) | ecosystem: Environmental > Aquatic > Deep subsurface > Groundwater | place: Rifle, Colorado...
ATGATCGATGGTGTCGAAGAATCCCTTGATGTCCAGATCGATGACCCAATCATACTCCCAACACCGTTGCCTCGCCGTCGCTAGCGCTTGGTGCGCTGATCTTCCCGGCCGATACCCGTAGGAGTCGTAAGCGCTACCATCACCCCATCTAGCCAATTTCAAAAAGCAGGTTAGGCTTCCGGCAGGAGGCTTTGCATGAAGACGAAACAAAAAGACCAAGTGGCCCTGCTGGAAGAGCAGCGCACCAGCGGCCAAACGGTCCGCGAATTCTGCGAACGAAAGGGTATTTCAATAGAACGATTCAAGTGGTGGCAACGCGCTCAGCGCCGCCGCGAACTTGACGTCGCGGCTAGCAGCTTTCTGCCAGTTATTGTGGAAAAGCCCCAGGATGACCACACCGCCTGCCGGATCGTGGTCGGCGGCCTGGTCAGCATCGAGTGCCGGAGCGCTACATCTCGACACCTCATCAGCGGTTCACTTTCGTTCGCCTCTCGACAGCATACCTTTCCACCTCAAGGGTAGTCTTTTCCGAAACGCTCACTACCACGACTCTTAACCGCAGCAGCTTTCGGTGGTTTGAGACCTGCTCCTGCAAGCCGATCCCGAGGTCCGACCCCGGCAGTAACCGGAATTTCCTCATCTGTAACACAGTTTCAGCACTTAGCTTTTCGAACATATGAAAAGCGCCTTTTACGTGGCGCACTGGGCCGGGAGGGAAACCGCAGGGTTGCCCTCCCGGACTGCTTCAATTAATCAAACTATTTTTATAGAATCTCGCGGGCGTGAGCGCGCTCCAGCAGCTGGCCGAGGGTGGCGGCTGGGTCTTGGCGCTTGCCAAGCAGGATCATGGCGGCGATGATGTAGGGTTTGTAGCTGGCTTCGCGGTAGGTATCGTCGCGGTAGCGGTCGAAGACCGACTCGGCCACCTCGCCGGCCTTGCAGGAGACGCCGGTGATGTCGGCCGGCAGGCAGTGCATGTAGAGCGCCTTGCCGCCCTTGGTCAGCTTCATCTTGGCCTCGGTGCATTCCCAGTCCAGGAACTTGGCGTTGTTGGCCAGGCACTGCTTCTCCAGGTCCTTAAGGCCGGCCTGGTCGTTGGCGTGCAGCAGGGGTACGCGCTGCTGCATGACGTGGTAGGGCGCCCAGCTCTTGGGGTAGACGATGTCGGCGTCCTGGAAGGCTTCCTCCATGCTGTTGACGTGCTGGAAGGAGCCGCCGGAGGTTGTAGCCTGCTTCTTGGACAGCTCGACTACTTCCGGTATCAGGCCGTAGCCTTCCGGGTGGGCCAGGCTGACCTGCATGCCGAAGCGCGAGGCCAGGCCGATGATGCCCTGCGGGACGGACAGCGGCTTGCCGTAGGACGGCGAGTAGGCCCAGGTCATGGCGATCTTCTTGCCCTTCAGTTTGTCCAGGCCGCCGAAGTGGTGCGCCAGGTGCAAGAGGTCGGCCATCGACTGGGTGGGATGGTCGATGTCGCTCTGCAGGTTGACGACGGTGGGGCGGTCGGGCAGGACGCCGGAAGCGACGCCTTCGTCCAGGCTCTTGGCCACCTCGCGCTGGTACTTGTCGCCTTCCCCGAGGTACATGTCGTCGCGGATGCCGATGGCCTCGGACAGGAAGCTGATCATGTTGGCCGTCTCGCGCACCGTCTCGCCGTGGGCGATCTGGCTCTTGCCTTCGTCCAGGTCCTGGACGTAAAGACCCAACAGGTCGCAGGCTGACGCGTACGAGAAGCGGGTGCGGGTGGAGTTGTCGCGGAAGTTGGACACGGCGATGCCGGAGTGCCACAGCCGCGGGCTGACGTTCTCCACTCTCATGGCGCGCAGGATGTCGGCCACCAGGAAGGTGGCCTGCAATTCGTCGGCCGACTTCTCCCAGGTGAGCAGGAAGTCCTTGTGGAACATGCCGATTTTCTTGCTGGACAGGTCGGCGATCATTTTCTTGATTTCGGGTATACCCATAATTTCCTCCGTAGTGTGGCCGGCTGTACCGGCTGGCCGGACAAGCCGGCCTTGCAAATATACCCGCCGCGCTCACCGCCAAAGCGGCTGCGCGACGGGCGCATAATCAAATCTTGCCGAGCGCTTTCAGCACCCGTTCCGGGGTGAAGGGCCACTCCCGGCACCAGACGCCGACGGCGTCGTGGATGGCGATGGCGATGGCCGGGGCAGCCCCATTCAGGCTGATCTCGGACACGCTCTTGCCGCCGAAGGGTCCGACCTCGTCGGCCACCGGCACCAGCTCGATGTGGAAATCCTCCGGCACCTCGAAGACCGACGGGATCTTGTAGTCCAGGAAGCCGGTATTGAGCGGCTTGCCGTTTGGATCATACAGCATTTCCTCGTACAGCGAATGGCCGACCGCCTTCATGACGCCGCCGTAGATCTGGCCCAGGGCCAGCGCCGGGTTGATGGGCGTGCCGCAATCCTGGTAGGCGTGGTAGCGCTTGAGGACGACCTGGCCGCTGCGCTCGTTGACGGCCACCTGCGCGAAGTGGGCGCCGTAGGGGAAAGCGGCGTGGTCGGTCTTGAAGTTGCCGTAGCCGCATAGCTCGTGGTGCCCTTCTCCCTGGATGGACAGGTGCGCCAGTTTGGCCAGGCTGATCTCGCCTTGCTTGCCGCGGACGATGCCGCGCGGCACCAGGCGCAGGTCTTCCACCGGCTCGCCCAGCAGGCCGGCCGCGACGGCCAGGCACTTGGCGCGCAGGTCCTCGGCGGCGCGCACCGCGGCGTTGCCCGAGAAATAAGTCCCCGAGCTGGCGTAGGCGCCTTTGTCAAAGGGCGTTATATCGGTATCACCGGAGATGACGGCCACGTCCTCCATATCCAGCCCCATGATCTCGGCGGCCGCCTTGGCGGTGACGGTGTCCAGGCCGGTACCGAGGTCGGCGCCGCCGGACAAGAGCAGCAGCGTACCGTCGGCCAGGAGCCGCAGTTCGGCGTTGGCCGCGTCCAGGCCAGGCAGGCCGGAGCCTTGCTGGATGATAACGGCGCCCTGTCCGGACTTCCAGCCGGGCTCGGCGGCCGGCCTGGGCATTGACCACTTGAAGGCCTCGCGGCCGCGCCGGATCATTTCGCCCAGGCCGCACTCGCCCAGCGTCACGGCCGCGCCGGGCCGTCCCTCGCCCAGGCTGCGCAATATCTCGATGGTCGAGCCGGAACGGACCCGGTTCTTTTCCAACAGGTCGAGCTGGTCCATGCCCAGTTCGGCGGCCAGCTCGGCCAGGGCCGTCTGCAGGGCGAAGGAGCCCTTGGGCGCCCCGTAACCCTGGTAGGCGCCGGCCGGCGACAGGTTGGTATAGTAGCTCTTGACCTCGAAGCGGGCGTTGTCGCACAGCACCAGCGGCAGGCTCTTGCTGATGGCGTTCATCGGCACGGTCAGGCAGTGCTGGCCGTAGGGGCCGGTGTCGGCGTCCAGTACCATCTGCACCGCCGTCAGCCGGCCGTCTTGCTTGGCGCCCAGCTTGACGCTGATCTCCATGACGTGGCGGGTGCGGCTGGCGCTGAATTCCTGGGCCCGGTCGTAGCGGAAGAAGACCGGGCGGCCGGTGGTCCAGGCCAGCCAGCCGGCCAGGTCCTCGACCACGATGTCCTGCTTGGCGCCAAAGCCGCCGCCGACCCGCTCCTTGATGATGCGGACCTTGTTCTCGCTGATGCCGATGACCCGCGAGACGATGCGGCGGACGTGCCACGGTACCTGGGTGGAGGCGTGGATGACCAGCCGGCCGCCATCGACCTTGGCATAGACGACATGCGGCTCCAGCGGCGTGCACTGGACGCGGTTGCCCTTGTAGCTTCTCTCGATGACCACGTCGGCCTCGGCGAAGCCTTTTTCGACGTCGCCGATGCCGTCGGCCACGCTGGCCGCCAGGTTGCGGTGCGGGTCGGCATGTAAGGGGAACTGGTATATTATCGGATCATCGCGGCCGTCGCCCTTGACGGAGCTGCCAGCCGGCGGATTGCCGACCACGTAGCTGACCTCGCCGTGGTGCACGATCGGCGCGCCGCTCGCCTTGGCCGCGGCGATGGACAGGACGGGCTGGAGGACCTCGTACTCCACCTTGATGGCGGCCAGGGCGGCGCGGGCCTCGTCCAGGCTCTCGGCCAGCACCGCCGCCACGCGGTCGCCGACGTAGCGCAGCTTGCGCGGGAACATGCGCTGGTCGTGGGGACTGGGTTCGGGAAAGCCCTGGCCGGCCGTGGTGTAGACCTGGTCGGGGCAATTCTGGTGCGTGACGATTGATACCACGCCGGGCATGGCCTCGGCTGCCGCCGTATCAATCGACTTGACCCAGGCGTGGGCGTGGGGGCTGGGCAAGACTAAGAGGTGGCAAGCCGTGGCGTCCACTCGGTCCTCGACGAAGGCCCGCTCGCCGCGGGCCAGGCCGGCGGCGTCGACCTTGTCGCGGTCCTTGCCGACATGTACCAGGTCGGGCCGGAATTCCGGCCCGGCCGGTTCAACGTAGGCCGGATCTAGCAGACGGGCGGCGGCGATGCGGGCGGCGGCATAAAACTGCTCGTAGCCGGTGCAGCGGCAAAGCGTGCCGGACAAGGCGTCCCGCACCTCGGCCTTGGTCGGCCGCGCGCTGCGTTCCAGCAGTTCGTGCAGGGCCAAGACCACGGCTGGGGTGCAATAGCCGCACTGCACGCAGGCGGCGTCGATCAAGGCGCGCTGGACGATGGACAGGCCACGGTCCTGGCCGTAATGCTCGACGGTGTAGACGCGGCTGCCGTCGACTTGTAGGGCCAAGAGCTGGCAGGAGTTGACCAGCCGGCCTTCCAGCAGCACGGCGCACAGGCCGCAGCTGCCTTCGCCGTCGCAGCCGTTGCGCACCGAGACGAGGCCCTTGCGCCGCAGGACGGCCAGCAGCGTTTCGGCCGGCTCGACTTCCCAGGCCACGGTCCGTCCGTTAAGAATAAATGACGTTTTCATGGCAGCACCTCCGCGGACAGCAGCGCCTGCAGGCAATCAGCCACCAGGGCCGCGCCTTGCTGGCGCTTGAAGGCGCTACTGCCGCGCTGGTCGTCGATGGCCGACAAGAGCGGCCGGATCGCCGCCTCGGTGGCGGCCAGGTCGTCTAGGTCGCGGCCGTCGAACAGCGCCTCGATATCGAGACGGCGTAGGGCGTGCAGGCTAAAACCGCCGACCACCAGGCACAGCTCAAGCAGCCGGCGGCCTTTGACGGTAGCGACGGCGGCCACGGTGGCGGTGGAGACATCGCAGGCGGTGCGGCTGGAGCGGGCGAAGGCGGCGCTCCGCCCTCCCCCGGCCGGCAGGATGAGGTTCAGGAGCAGGCCGGCCGGCTTGATTAACCACTTGGCCAGGGGCAGCGTCTGGTTGGCCGGGCCGCCGCCGGCGCATTCCACGGCCGCGTCGAGCGCCAGGCAGAGCGGCACCAGGCTGGCGCAGCTTTTGTTGAAGGCCAGGTTGCCGCCGACCGTGGCCCGATTGCGGATGTTGCGGTTGGCCATGCTGCGCGCCGACGCCTGGAGGGCCGAGAAGGCCAGCGGGCTTTCCAGCACTTCCTGGAAGGTGGTGCCGGCGCCGATGACCAGGCCGGCCGCCGTCTGGTTCAAGCCGCGCGGCAGGATGCGGCCGACGTCGATCAGGAGTTCCGGGAAGTCGGCGGCGGTGCGGTTGCCGGCCACCGAGGGCGAGGCGGTCGACAAGAGGGCTGTACCGCCGGCCAGCCAGGCTGCGCCACCAATAGTGGCTGCGCCACCAATAGTGGCTGCGCCACCAATAGTGGCTGCGCCACCAATAGTGGCTGCGCCACCAATAGTGGCGGCGCCACCAATAGTGGCGGCGCCACCAATAGTGGCGGCGCCACCAGAGGTGGCGGCGCGCTTGGCCAGGGCCTGTTCCATCAAGGCGACGGCCTCGGCCGCGTCCTTGGGTCGTACATATTCCTTTACCATCCGGTTTTGATCCCTTCTTTTTCGAGCAGGCGCTTGGCGCAGCGGTTGGCCTCGGTCCGGATCAGCTCCTCGTCGGCGCCGCATAGCCGCCGGTCGCGCACCACGAATTCGCCGTTGACGATCAGATGGTCGACGCCGTGGTTATAGCCCGAGAACAGCAAGGCGGCGGCGGGGTCGGACAAGGCGCCGGAGTACTCCAGCTTCATGACGTCGAACAAGGCCAGGTCGGCCAGGGCGCCTTCTTCCAGCCGGCCGGCTTCCTCGTAGCCCAGGAGGCGGGCGCCGCCTGTGGTAGCCAGACCGAGCACCTCGCGGGCGTTGATACCGGCCGCGCCGTAGCGCACCCGTTGCAGCAGCAAGGCCTGGCGAGCCTCGCCCAGCATGTCCGAGGCGTCGTTGGAGGCCGATCCGTCGACCGCCAAGCCGACCGGCACGCCCAGGTCGAGCATCTCGCGCACTCTGGCGATGCCGGAGCCGAGCCGCATGTTGGACGACGGGCAGTGCGCCACGCCGGTCTTGGTGGCGGCTAGCAGTTTGAGTTCCTGGTCGTTAAAATGGATGCCGTGGGCGTACCAGACGTCCGGGCCGATAAAGCCGCAGTCTTCCATCACCCTAAGCGGGCGGCGGCCGTACATCCGGACGCAGAACTCATCCTCGTCCAGGGTCTCGGCCAAATGGGTATGCAGTCGGGCGCCGTAGCGGCGGGCCAGGGCGGCCGCGTCCTTCAGGGACTGCTCGGAGACCGAGAAGGGCGAACAGGGCGCCAGAGCCAGCTTGCGCATGGCGTCAGGCGACTTGTCGTGATACTTTTGTAAAGCCGCTTCGCTGGCCGAGAGTATGAAGTCCTCGTCCTGCACCACGCTGTCCGGCGGCAGGCCGCCGTCCTTCTTGGAGCGCGACATCGAGCCGCGGGTCGGTGCGAAGCGCAGGCCGATCTGGGCGGCGGCCTTGAATTGCAGGCCGGGCAGGTCTTCCTTGAAGGACTGGGGGTACAGGTAATGGTGGTCGGTGGTCAACGTACAGCCGGTCTTGGCCAGCTCGGCCAGGGCCAGCATGCTGGACCAGTAGACCGCCTCCTCGTCGACATGCTTCCAGACCTCGTACAGGTAGACCAACCACTTAAAGAGCTTGGCGTCCTGCACGGCCGGGATGTTGCGCGTCAGGGTCTGGTAGAAATGGTGATGGGTGTTGACCAGGCCCGGCATGACGACGTGGCGCGAGGCGTCGAGCGTCGGGCAGCCGGCCGGAACGGCCAACCCCTGGCCGATCTGCTTGATGCGCTTGCCGTCCACCAGGATGTCGACGCCGGACAGGTCGTCCGCCTGAGTACCGGCCTGCGGACCGCTACCGTAGCGCGGACGAACCACCCGGAAGCAGTTCTGCAGGAGTATCACTTCAGTACCTCGGCGTTGAACTCGGTGATCATCTTGTCGATGACCGCCGCTTGGGCGTGCAGGCCGTCCCAGTACACGTGGTGGTCGTCCCACTGGGCGCGCAGTTCCGTCAGGTCCTTGCCCAGCTGCTCGATCCAGGTGTAGTACTTGAGGTTGTGGACGCGGCGGCGCTCGGCGTGGGTCATGTCCAAGACGTAATCGACAGAAAGATTCTGTAACATATCCAGGTCGCGGTCGGCGTCGCGCTGGGTGTAGGGGCCGCGTTCCTTGGTCAATTCCACCAGGCGGGAACCGTACATGGCCAGCGAATCGGTGAAGACGGTCAGGGCGACGTCGGTTTCGGTCAGCTCGTAGTACTTGGCGGCCTTGATGGTGGCCACCAGGTTGCCGATGCCGGAGATGCCCATCAGCTCCAGCCGGTCCAGGACCGCCTGGCTGACGCCATGCTCAAACAGAACCTTCTGGCCGGCCGGCTCGTTGAAGAGGCGCAGCAGGCGGATGGTGATCTCGTCATCGACGGCCACGGCCACGTCGGTGTCGCGCAGGTTGTGGATCCAGGGGATGTGCTTGTCGCCGATGCCCTCGATGCGGTGGTCGCCATAGCCGTTCTCGTAGACGGTGGGGCACTGCAGGGCCTCGCCGACGCCGACGCGGGTGCCGAAATGCTTGGTTTTAAGGTAGCTGCCGGCGCCCAGGGTGCCGGCTGAACCGGAACTGAAAATGCTCAAGGCCAGATGGCTCTTCGGGCCGGCCAATTTGCAGTAGACTTCTTCCATGGCCGGTCCGGTGACGCTGAAATGCCACAGGTGGTTGGGCAGCTGGTCGAACTGGTTGAAGATGACGCACTCGGGGCGGGTCTTCTCGATCTCGATGCACTTGTCAAATATTTCCTTAACATTAGATTCGCAGCCCGGCGTGGCGATGACTTCCTCGGCCATGGTCCTGAGCCACTCGAAGCGCTCCTTGCTCATGCCGGCCGGCAGAATGGCCACCGACGGGCAGGACAGCAGGCGCGAGATATAGGCGCCGCCGCGGCAATAGTTGCCGGTGCTCGGCCAGACGGCCTTCTTGGAGGAGGGATCGAAGCGGCCGGTGACCAGCTCCGAGATCAGGCAGGAATAAGCCGCGCCGACCTTATGAGCGCCGGTCGGGAACCACTTGCCGGCGATGCCGGCAATCTTGGCCTTGGTATTGGTCAACTCGCGCGGTAGCTCAAGGTAGTTGACGTCGCCGAACTGGCCGCCTTTTTCCTTGGGCTCGTTCTTCCAGGTAACGCGGAACAGGTTGCTGGTGTGCACGTCCCACAGGCCGACATTTTTAAGTTCGTCCTTGATGCGCTGCGGCGTCTTGGACGGGTCGCGCATTTGCTCGTAGGTGGGCAGCAGGATGCCCTTTTGCTTGCAGCGTTCGATATTTCGTTTGCGTCCAGCTTCGTCAATCTTAAGATCGATCATTAGTAACTCCTTGTCAGCATTGTCCGGCGCGCCAGGCGCTCCGTCGTTACGGCTACAGGGCCAGCGCCTTCATCGCGCCGGCGATATCCTTGAGGCCCGAGCCGGTCAACATCACCACCACCCGCGCTTCGTGGTCGAGCAGCTCCTTGACCTTGCGGAAGGCCGCCCAGGCCGCGCTCGAGCTCGGCTCGGCGAACAGCCCGGACTTGGCGGCCAGCTCACGCTGGGCCCGCAGTATCTCGGTATCGTTGACGATGACGGCGCGGCCATTGTACTTCTGCAACTTGCGCAGGGCATGGTGGCCGTTGCTGGGCACGTCGACGGCGATGGAGTCGGCCAGCGTGGAGCTGGGCACGGCCGGGCCGAAGCCACCCTGCTCCAGGGCGCGGGCGATAGCGCTCGAGCCCTCGGCCTGGCAGGCCCAGATCATTGGCACCTGCCGGATGCGGCCGAGGCGCACCAGGTCCTCGAAGCCCTTGTAGACGCCGGCGATGATGACGCCGTCGCCGACCGGCACGAAGACGTGGTCCGGCGCCACGAAGGCCGGCGCCGGCTCATCAACCCCGGCGGCGTGCAAGGCCCAGGCCAGGTCGCGGCACATTTCAAAGGACACTGTTTTCTTGCCCTCGATGGTCAGCGGGTTGAAGGCGGTGTTGCGCGACAGCACGCCGTTGGCCGAGGTGTAGGCCAGCGACTCGCCCAGGGCGTCGTCGTAGGTACCGTCCACCTCGACCAGCTTGGCGCCGTACTGCAGCACCTGGACCCGCTTGGCCTGCGGGGCGGCCTTGGGCAGGAAGACGGTGATGTCCAGGCCGGCGGCGGCGCCGACGCAGGCCATGCTGGAGGCGGCGTTGCCGGTACTAGCCAGGGCGATTTCCTTGATGCCGTGCTGGCGGGCGAAGGCCGCCACCAGAACGGACGCCCGGTCCTTGAATGAACCGCTCGGCTCGCAGCAGTCGTCCTTGAGGAACAGAAAGGGAAAACCGGTTTCGGCGCGCAGCCGCTGTGGCTCCCACAGCGGCGTGTTCCCGACCGGCAGGCTGGGGAAAAATTCGCCGGGCACCGGCAGGGGGATGTCGTCGGCCCCGCCGTCGTAGTCGCCCTCCCAGACGCATTCCAGGACGCCGTCCAGCGGCCGGACGGCCATGGCCAGCGGATCATTCCGCCCCAGCCGCCGAGCGCACTCCGGACAGAGGTAAAGCCCCGGTTTCAGCGGGAAACGCTTCCGGCAGGTACTGCATTCATAGAGCCAAGTCAGTTCAACCATGTTATTTTCCGATCTTCATACCGTCCAGCACGTACGGCAGGGCGGCGTAAAACGCGGCGGCCTTCCAGAGGTCGTCTACCCGGGTAATCTCGTTCGGGGCGTGAGCCTGGTTCTCGTCGCCGGGGCCGAAGCCGATGCTCGGGATGCCATGCTCGCCGGCCACCGCGACGGCGTTGGTCGAGAAGGTCCACTTGTCGACCACCGGGGCGGCGCCGAAGACGGCCTGGTGGGCGGCGACGCCGGCCTTGACCACCGGATGGTCGGCCGGGAATTTCCAGGTCGGGAAATACAGCTCCTGGCCGAAGTCCATGCCGGTCCAGCTGGGGATAGTGTAGCTGGGCATGACCACTTCGGCGTCCGGCACGCCGGCGGCCGCGCAGGCGTCCTTGACCTGCTTGATGGCCAGGTCCTTGGTCTCGCCCCAGGTCAGGCGGCGATCCAGGTAAAGCATGGCCTGGTCGGGGACGGCGCACTGCGACGGGCCGTGCACGTCGATCTTGGACACCACGACGGTGCCCTTGCCGAGGAAGCCGTCTTCGTCCGGCTGGAGGGCGTCGTTGAGGGCTTCCATGGCCAGGGCGGCGCGGGCGGCCTTGTAGGCGGCCGAAATGCCGCGTTCCGGCGCCGAGCCGTGGCAGGACTTGCCCTTGAGGTGGACTTCCATCTCCATGCGGCCGCGGTGGCCGCGGTAAAGGCGCAGGCTGGTCGGCTCGGTAGACACGAAGACGTCCGGAATGAACTTTTCTTTATGGATCAGGTATTTCCAGCACAGGCCGTCGCAGTCTTCCTCGATGATGGTGAAGGCGAACCAGACGGCGTACTCGCCGGAATAATTCATTTCCTTGAGGATGCGGCCGGCCGTGATCATGGCGGCGGCGCCGCCGGTCTGGTCGCTGGTGCCGCGGCCGTGCACCAGTCCGCCTTCGATGTCGCCGGAGAAGGGATCCTTCTTCCACTGGCTCTTGTCGCCGATGCCGACGGTGTCGATATGGGCGTCGATCACCAGCTTCTTGGGGCCGCTGCCGACCCTGGCCAGCAGGTTGCCCAAGCCGTCAATGCGCACTTCGTCGAAGCCGGCCTTCTCGCACATTTCTTTCAAGAACAGGATGCGGTCCTTTTCCTTGTTGCTCATGGCCGGCACCTTGATGATGTCCGACAGGTTCTTTGCCGTCCAGTCCTTGTAGGCTTCCGCCTTGGCCTTGATTTCCTTGCCGTTGAAATTCATTCGATTTCCTCCATCCGCTTCCATAATCGTATAGTTTGTTCGCGCCCGCGCGCCATGATGGCCGCGGCGTCAAAATTCGGGGTCCGGTCCTTAATGACGAATTTTCCGGCCACCATCACCGAGCGCACCATGCGGCTGCCCATGCCGAAGGCGGCGTGTCCGGCCAGGTTGCCGGGCAGGAGCGGCGTCGGCGGGTCGTAGTCCCAGAAACAGAGGTCGGCGGCATGTCCTGGCTCGACCCGGCCGAAACGCTGGCCAACGAAGTAACGATTCAATAACTCGTTGCCGTTCTGGAGGAAGCCGAGGAAGGCGTCCATCCAGAGCGGCCCGCCTGAGTCGCGATGCTTGTAGAAGGCGAAGTTGGCCGAGTTAAGCATGTCCGAGCCGATGCCGTCAGTGCCCAGCACCACGTTGCGCAGCTGCGGCAGGCTGCCGTTGTAGCCGACGGCGTTGTTCATGTTCGACTGGGCGTTGTGGGCCAGGAAGCAGTCGCGGGCCTTGAGGGTCTCAATCTCGCTGGCCGAAAGGTAGAGGCCGTGGGCGACGATGCTGCGGCTATCCAGCAGCCCGGCCCGGTCCAGCCGTTCCACCAGGTCCAGGTTGTGTTCATGGCGGCTGTGCACGGCGTCGAACTTGTCCTCGGCGGCGTGAATATGCAGGCCGCGGCCGCTAGAGCGGCAGGCCTCGGCTAGGCCGGCCAGGGTGTCGTCGCCGACCGTGAAGGGGGCGTGGGCGCCGATGGCGGCTTCCACCATAACCGGCCGGCCGGCGGCTCGCAGCGCGTCCACTGTTGTAGCGAAACGAACGTTCTCGGCCAGGCCGGCGCGGGCTCCGTCCAAGCCGTTGCGGTCGGTGGTCTCGTAGCACAGGATGCCACGCAGACCGGTGGCGTCAAAGCCTTCTTTAAGTACGTCCAACGAGCCGTCAATGAAGGACGGGCTGGCGTGGTGGTCGACCACCGAGGTCACGCCGGCGGCCAGCGCTTCGGCCGCGCCGGTCAGGCCGCTAGCCCGGACGATGTCCTGGTCGAGGGCGCGGTCCAGCCGCCACCAGAGGTGGCGCAGTTGCTGGGCAAAATCCTTGCTGGGCTTGATGGCCACATTGAGGCCGCGCGCCAGCATACTGTAGAAATGGTTGTGGCCACAGACCAGGCCCGGCGTGACGAAGCCGCCGGGGGCGTGGCGCTCGGCCTGCGGATACTTGGCGCCTTCGCCGCGGCCGACCGCGAGGATGGTACCGCCCTCGATTACGATGTCGACCGGCTCGCTGACCTGGCCGGGGCTGAAGTGCAGCACCGGCACGCGTTCGATGACGATCATGACAAAACCTCCGGGCGCAGATAAGCGTGTTTGCTGTCAATCTCGCGCGCCAGGGCCAGCAAACCGGTTGCCTTGGCCAGGCCGGCCTCCAGCTCGGGTTTGGTGCCGACCGGCAGTTTCCCGAGCCAGGCCCGGGCGGCGACGGGCTCGGACCAATCGGCCCAGGCGGCGCGCAGCACCGGCTGCTCCTGGCCGGGCGACAGCCGCAACAGCAGCTCGGGTCGGACCGTGGCGGCGCTGTACAAGAAAGCGAAGCCGGCGTTGGCGCTGTGCCGCAGGTCGGCCTCGAGCGCGAACAGGGTCGGCTTGTGCAGGTACGGTTGGCCCTCCCAGGGGCAGAAGAAGCCGCAGTTGCCGCACTCGTTGCACAGGTCGTCGACGTGGACGATCTGGATGGACTGGGTCAGGCCGTCGCCGGCCGTAACCGGCAGGGCGAAGTTGGCCCGGTTGGGGCAGACCTCGACGCAGCGCAGGCAGGCCGACCCGCAGGACAGGCAGCGCTGCTCGGCCTCGGTCTGGACGAAGGCGGCGTCGTGGAGGGCGCAGGACTCGAGCAGCTCGCCGCGGCGCGACAGGGCCTCGCGGTCGGCTGGGGGTGGCGCCATGGCTGGCTGCTGGATGGGCAGGCCGGCCAGCTCCAGGATGGCATAAGCCGCCTGGCGGCCGTCGGCGGCGGCGGCGATGATGCTGGCCGGGCCGCGCCGGGCGTCGCCGGCCACGTACAGGCCGGGCACGTTGCTGGCCATGGTGCGGGGGTCGACTTCCGGCCGGCCGCCTGGGCCGACCTTGACGCCGAGGGCTTCCAGCGCCGCCCGGTCGGGCAATTCGCCGACGGCGGCGATTAAAAGATCACAGGGCTGAACGCGGGTGGCGGCCGCCGGCAGCGGCGAGCGCCGACCGGACTGGTCGGGTTCACCCAGTTGCATCTCGCGCACCGTCAGCCGCGGCAGCTCTACCCCGGCAGCCGGCGCGGCACTTTCCGGCAGCGACAGGCTGCGGTAGGCCACCCCGTCGGCCAGGGCGGCCTCGTACTCCTCGCGGTCGGCCGGCATCTCGGCCAAGGTGCGCCGGTAGAGCAGGCTGACGCTTGGCCGGCCGGACAGGCGGACGGCGGCGCGGGCGGCGTCCATGGCGGTATTGCCGCCGCCGCAGACCACCACCGCCTGGCGGTCGGCCCAGGCGGCCGGGTCATGGTGGACCGCCTCCAGGAAGTCGAGCGCGTCGACTGTCGTGATGCCGGCGCCGGCCAGCTCGAGCGGACGCGGCGATGGGGCGCCGGCCGCGAAGACGAAGGAAGTATAACCTTCGGCCTTGAGAGCCGGCAGATCGATGGTGCCGGACCAGCCGAAGGCGAAGCGGGCGCCGAGCTGCTCGATGCGCCGCACGTCCTTGGCGATGTCGGCCGGGTCGATGCGGAAGCCGGGGATAACGTTGGCCGGCACGCCGCCGGCTTGTAGCGCGGTATCGAAGAGGCTGACCGGGTAGCCGTGCAGGGCCAGGTAGTGGGCGCAAGCCAGGCCGGCCGGACCGGCGCCGAAAACGGCCGTCTTTCCCTTGCCATTCACGGGCGCGGCCGGCGCGGCCGGCAGGCTGGCGGCGCGGGCGCAGGCCAGCTTCATGGCCCGGATCTCGACCGGGCCCTCGTAGTCGACCCGGGCGCAAACGGACATGCACTGGTGGTCGCACAAGAGGCCGGTGATGTGCGGCAGCGGGTTGTCGGCCAGGATGATGGACAGGGCGCGCGCCGCCTCGCCCTTGGCCAGGGCCTTCATGTAGGCCGGCGGCTTCTGCCCGGCCGGGCAAGCGGCCACGCAAGGCGCGGCGAAGCAATCCGTCAGCGGCAGCGGGCCGGCGATGGCGGTACTGCCCCGCTTCCAGTCGCCGCGATAGTGCTTGGCACTCAGGGCGGCTTCGGCCAGCTGGCGCAGGCGGGCCTTGTCCGGGCCGCCCGGTAGGCCGGCCTTCAGGGCGCGGACCGCTTCGCGGGCCATCGGCTCCAGGCGCAGGTAGCCGCCCGGCTTGAGGATGTCGGTGGCCACGGTCAGCGGCCCCAAGCCGGCTTGCAGGCAGTCGTAGACGTTGAAGGCGCTGACGCCGCCGCAATACGAGAAGGCCGGCGGCTGCGGCAGGGCGGCCGCCAGGTCGGCCGCCAGCCGGGCCGTGATCGGGAACAGGGCTCGGCCGGACATGTAGCGCTCGGCGCCGGGCAGGCGCGGTTCGTCGTTGACGTTGGCCAGGGTATTGGACAGCTTGACGCCGAAGTGCCGGCCGGCCGCGGCCGCCTTGGCGCGCAGCGTCGCTACCAGGCGCAGGGCGGCCTCGAACTGCAGGTCGTGCTCGAAATTCGGCCGGGTCAGCCGCACCTTCTGCCAGCCGCAGGTATCGAGGATGCCGCGCACGGTGTCGTAGCCGAGCAGGGTCGGGTTCAGCTTGATGTAGGTATCAAAATGTTTACTATCGATCAGGTAGGCGCCGATGCGCTCGATCTCCTCGGGCGGGCAGCCGTGCATGGTGGACAGGGTGACCGAGTGGATCGGATTGGCCGGCATGGCAGCCAGGGCGGCCAGCGCCTGGTCCTGGCCGGCCTTACCGAAGGCCTGCGCGAAGCTCGCCGCGCCGACGGACAGCCGGGCCTCGGCCAGGGCCGTCTCCCAGATGGCCGTCCCGGACGGATTACGCATGCCCTCGATAAAGCCGTCGACCTTCGGGCCCTTGATGCCGTCCAGGGTGTAGCCGACCGACATGTTGAACAGGACGCCCGGTTGCCCGCTCAGGCTGGCCGGCGAGCCCTTGCCAGCCAGGGCGGCGCGCAGCAGGTGGATGGCCAGCCAGCCGCGCAGGTACTCGGCCCGGGCCTCCTCGAGCAGCAGCTCGGTCGACCACTCGACGTTGTGCCCCTCGTCGAGGGCGTCGATACAGGGCTTGGCGATCTCCAGGCGGTCGTTTTCCTGCACCGTCTTGAGCTCGAAGACGCGCGACCCGGCCAGCCAGGCGGCCACCAGGTTGGGCGCGATCTGGCTGTGCGGACCGGCGGCCGGCCCGACCGGCAGGCTGACTTTCAGGCCGTTGACGGCGAAGCCTGTTGAAGCCGCCTCCAGGTCCAGGACGCGGCGTACCAGCTCGGCCGGTATATCGTAGATCGATTGCCGGGCGGCCCACTCGCCACAGATGCGCCGGAGCAGGTCCGCCATCGGCAAGGCTTTCATCAATTTGCTCACAAATTCCCCCATCGTAGTTGTTTCCCCCAACCGGGCGCTACCACGATGCCGGCATCGGGCCGCTCGTCAGTGGCGCGCTGTCCATCCCAGACCGTCCGGCCGCGCACCATGGTCAAGACCACGTCGCCGGCCAGGGTCATGCCTTCAAAAGGCGTTATCGTTCCTTTACTGAGTAGCGCGTCGCCGCGCACCGTCCTGGTCGCGGCCGGGTCGACCAGCGCCAGGTCGGCGTCCTTGCCGACGGCCAGGCTGCCCTTGGCAGAGACCAGGCCGTAGCGGGCGGCGGCCGCGCCACAGCTGGCCCGCAGCAGGGCTGACAGGCCAAGGCGGCCGCGGCGGAAGCCTTCCGAATACAGCAACGGGAACAGGGTGCCGCTGCCGGGAATGCCGCCGTAGTCGGTCCAAACCGAGCCGCTGTTCTTCTCCGCCGCCGGGGCCGGGGCGTGGTCGCTGGCCGCGAAGGCGATGCGTCCGTCGGCCAGCTGCTGCCAGAGGCGCTCGGCGTTGCCGGCTTCCTTGACCGGCGGCGCCGTCTTGAGCGCCGATCCGAGCGTAACAAAATCATCACGCGAAAAGACCAGGTACTGCGGGCAGGTTTCGCAGCTGGCGCCCTGGCCAAAGCCGGCCAGCAGCTCGACGGCGTCGGCCGTGCCGACGTGCACGATGTGCAGCCAGGGCCGCAGGTCGGCCTGTACTTGTCCGCCGTTCCGGCTGCCGGGCCGGGCGTAACTGATGGCCGCCGCGATGGCCGCCAGCTCGGCGCCCATCGGCCGCGATTCGACATAATCGTCCCAGGTGGCGGTTTGGCCGCCGCTGACGGAACGCGCCTTGCATGCCACCGTGGCGGCGTTGACGTACGAAGGGTCCTCGGCGTGCAATAGCAGCGGCCGGCCCAGGCGGGCGGCCGTGTTCAGGGCGCGGGCCAGGCCGAAATGGTCGACGGCCGTGAAGCTGTCCATGCCCGAAATCAGGTAGCACTTGAAACCCAGCACCTCGGGCGCCAGCTCGGCCATATCGCGTTCCAGCGCTTCCTCGATACGGTGGCCGGAAACGCCGCCGAACAGGCCGAAGTCGACGACGCTGCGCTGGCCCATGGCCGCCAGCTTAATGCGCAGCTTGGCTAGGCTGGTGACCGGCGGCAGCGAAGTGCAGGGCATGTCGATGACCGTGGTGACGCCGCCGCGGGCCGCGGCCATGCTGCCGTGGAGGAAATCTTCACGCTGCGTGAAGCCGGGCTCGTCGAAATGGACGTGCGGATCGATGGCGCCGGGGAAGACCTGCAGGCCGGCGGCGTCGATCGTTTCCTCGCCGGCCTCCGGCTCCAGGGCCGGCTCAAGGGCGACGATGCGGCCATCAACGACGCGGATGTCCAGGCGGCGGAATTCGTCGGCGCCGGGCAAGGCGCAGGCGCCATGCTGAATGATCATCGCCCGGCCTCCCCGCCGGACGGCCCGGCCGGAACCAAGTCGCCAGTCAGCAGGCCCAGCACCTTCTCGCAGGTCATGGGCAGGTCGTAGGCCAGTTCGAGACCCGGCCGGGCGGCGCGCAGGGCGTCGGCGATGGCGAACCAGCCGGCGATGCCATACATCAGCGGCGGCTCACCGACGGCCTTGGAATTGGCCACCGCCTTCGGGTTGGGCCGCTGCAGCATCTCGACGTCCAGCCGGGGCATGAAATGGCCGTCCGGAAGCTTATACGTCGATAACGTATCGGCCAATAGCCGGCCTTTGTCGTCGAAGCGCAGGTCCTCCAGGGCGGCCCAGCCCAGGCCCTGGGCGAAGGCGCCCTCGATCTGGCCCAGGTCGACCAGCGGGTCGATCGACACTCCGGTATCGTGCACCATGATGGCGTCGTCGAACTGGTAACGGCCACGCAGGGTGTCGACCGTCACGGTCAGCAAGGCGCAGCCGTAGACGTGGTAGGCGAAGGGACAACCCCGCTCGGTGGCCAGGTCGTAGTGCAGACCCGGTGTGGCGAAGAAAGCGTGGGCCGACAAGTCGACGCGCCCTTCGTAGGCCTTGGCCACCAGGGCGGCGAAGGACAATAACGGGCCGGCCGCCGGTTCGGGATCGGCGAACAGTTGGCCGTCGCGCAAAGTCAGGCTGGCCGGATCGAGCTGGAGCGAAGCGGCGGCGAAGGCCAGCAAGCGCTGGCGGATTTCGGTGGCGGCCAGCTGGGCGGCCATGCCGTTGATGTCGGCGCCGGTACTGGCCGCCGTCGGCATGGTGTTGGCCACGGTGGTGGTGCGGGTGCTCTCCACCCGCACCGCCGTCTGGCTGACGCCCAGGGCGCGCGCCACTATCAGGGCCAGCTTGCGGCTAACGCCCTGCCCCATCTCGGTGGCGCCGGTGCTGACGCCGACCGAACCGTCATTGTAGACGTGGATCAGGGCGCCGCCCTGGTTCATCATCATTTTGGTGAAGCTGATGCCGAAGCAGACCGGCATCACCGCCAGGCCGCGCTTGCTGGCCGGGTTGGTCCGGTTATATTCCTGTATCGCGGCGCGGCGCTCAGGATAGCCGGCCCTGGCCAGGCAGCGCTCGAAAGTCTCGGTCGCCAGCACGCCCTCATGCGGCATGCCGTAATGGCTGACGTCGCCCTCGCGCAAGAGGTTGCGCCGGCGCAGTTCCACCGGGTCGAGACCGAGGGCGGCGGCGGCCTTGTCCAGCGCCGCCTCGATGACGAAGAAGCCCTGCGGCCCGCCGAAGCCGCGGAAGGCTGTGAACGGCACCAGGTTGGTGCGGCACAGGTAGCCAGTGACGCGCACGTTGGGTATGTGGTAGGCGCCGGCGGCGTGGAACAAAGTGCGCGGGATGATGGCCGGCGACAGGTCGCAGGCCGCGCCGGAGTTCTGGTAATAGTCGGCCTCGAAGGCCAGGATCTTGCCGTCCTTATCCAGGCCGATGCGGAAGTCCGACGAATACGGATGGCGCTTGCCGGTCGAAGTCATGTCGTCGCGGCGCGATAAATATATTTTTACCGGACGCTGGGTGGCGAAGGCGCCCAGGGCGGCCAACGCCGCCCAGCCGGAGGCCTGGTCTTCCTTGCCGCCGAAGGCTCCGCCCATGCGGCGCGTCTCCACCTCCACCAGGTTCATCGGCAGCCCCAGGACGCGGGCCACGATCTTCTGCACGCCGGACGGCCCCTGGGTGCCGGACATCAGGCGCACGCCGCCCGAGTCGTCCGGCAAGGCGATGGCGCCCTGGGTTTCCAGGTAGACGTGCTCCTGGCCGGCCGAGTCGGCCCGGCCGCTGACCACCAGGTGGCAGAGCGCGAAGGCGGCCGCCGAGTCGCCCCAGCGCTGGGTGCGCGGCTTCAGGATCAAGTCGCCCCGGGCGAAGGCGACGCGCGGATCGGTCACCGCCGGCCGGTCGGCGGCGCCGACCAGCTTGATGGCGGCGGCGGCCCGCCGGGCCAGCGAGCGGCTTCCGGCCAGCACCAGGGCGATCACCTGGCCGCGGAAGTGCCAGACGCCTTCGGCCAGCATCGGCTCGTCCAGGACGGCCGTACCCAGCTGGTTCTGGCCGGGAATATCGGCCGCCGTCAGGACGCGCACGGTCGGATCGAGGGCCAGGGCGGCGCTGAGGTCCAAGCCGGCGAAACTGCCGTGGGCCGATGGCGAAGTGAATACGGCGGCGTGCAACAAGTTGGCCGGCTCGGGCAGGTCGTCGATATAGACCGTCCGGCCCAGTAGGTTCTGGATGAAATCGAAATTGTGCTTCATGAGAAGAGCGCCTTCTCCAGCTTCAGCTGGGGCCAGAGCCGGATGGCATGCGCCCACATGAAGCGCTCCAGCAGGCGGCGGCGGTAGACGCTACTGCCGCGGACGTCGTCTTGGGGCGTGCCGGCGGCGGCGGCCAGGCGGCCGGCCTCCCGGAACAGCTCGACGCTGGGGAGGGCGTCGGTCAGCAGGGCCTCGACCTCGGCCAGGCGCAGCGGCACGGCGGCGATACCGCCGGCGCTGCAGACGGCTTGCCGGATGCGCCCCTCCCCGTCCAGGCGGACGGCCAGAGCCGAATTGGCGCTGGCAATGTCCAGGCGGGCCCGCCGCGCCACCTTCTCGAAGTTGAACCGCACCGGCTCGGCCGGCAGGCGGATGGCGGCGATGGCCTCGCCGGGTTGAAGATCGATTTTCTTGTAAGCCAGGAAGAACTGGTCCAGCCGCAGCAGGCGCCGCGCCCCGGCTGGGCCGACCAGCACCAGGCAGGCGTCGAGGGCCAGCAGCATGGCCGTCAGGTCGGCGATGGGCGAGGCGTTGGCGATGTTGCCGGCCAGGGTGGCCCGGTTGCGGATCGGCGGCGAGGCGATTTCGTCGGCGAAGCGCTCGATGCCGGGGACCAGAGCCTGGACGGCCGCCGAGGCGAAGAATTGGCTGGTGGTGACGGCCGCGCCCAGTTCCAGCCAGTCGGCGCCATCGGCCTGGAGGCTCTCGATGCGGCGGGCGGCCGGCGTCTGGTCGACCAGGACGGTCTGGAGGCCCGGTTCCGGGTCGGGGTGGCGCACGAAGTAGTCGGTGCCGCCGCCGATGACGGTAGCAGCGCTGGCGGCGGTGGCGGCGGTGGCGGCGCCCGGCGTGGACGGCGACGGCGGCCGGGCAGCCGGCGGCGGCGCGGCCAGCATCAGGGCGGCCAGGCTGGGCGGCAGCACGCCGCGTCGGCCCAGCTCGGCCAGGCGCCCGGGCAAGTCGTCCGGCAAGTCGGCGAACTCTAGTGCCAGGCGCACGGCGGCGCGGCGGATGCTGCCGTAGCCGGTGCAGCGGCAGAGGTTACCCTCCACGGCGGTCATGGCGGCTACCGGGTCGATGTGGCGGCCGCTGACCAGGAAGCCGGTCAAGGCCAGCACGAAGCCCGGCGAGCAGAAGCCGCACTGGCTGGCGCCCTCATCCAACATGGCGGACATCACCGGCGTCAGGCCGGCTTGGGCCAATCCCTCGATGGTGATTACGTGGCGGCCGTCCAGGTCGCTCAGTGCCAGCGTGCAGGCCGTGGCGCTGTACCACTCCATGCCGCCACCGGCCTCCGGCGCGGACGCCCCGGCTGGGCCGGTCAAGCCGCCCAGCAACACTAGGCAGGCGCCGCAGTCGCCCTCGCGGCAACCTTCCTTGGTGCCTTTCAGGCCGGCCTCGCCCCGGATCCAGTCCAGAGCCAGGCGTTCGCCGGACAGCCTGATTTCGTGCAGGGTTTCATTCAATCGAAAGCGGATACTTCGTTCCATAAACGTCCTTCACAGGCTGGATACCGGCAAGCCGGACAGAGTCCGGCCGTGTTGCGATCCATAGTGCTGTTCCCGGTTGTTTCCGGCCTGGCGCCAGCGCAGCGGGAGTGTCGCCCCTTGCGCTGGTCACCCGACCTTTCGTTTAATCGGAAGTTACTCAAACAGTGGCACAGCGCTGAAGCTGTCCACGTCGACGAGGCCCTTGTCGGTTATTTTCAATGATGGGATCACCGGCAGCGCCATGAATGACAGGGTCATCAAGGGCGAACCGCCGGGCATGGCTTCCCGCTCGAAGTATTGACTGAATTGGGCCAGTTTTTCAAGCACCTCGGCGGCCGGCCGGTCGCTCATCAAACCGCCGACCGGCAAGGCCAGTTCGGCGATGATTTCCTCACCGTCGGTAATGACGAAACCGCCCTTGATGGCGTTCAGGCGCTTGACGGCCTTGAAGATGGAAACGTCGTCGGCGCCGGCCACGATCATGTTGTGCGAGTCGTGGCTGACGGTGGAGCCGATGGCGCCGCGCTTCAGCTTGAGGCCGCGGATGAAAGCCTTGCCGACCAGGCCCGACCCGGTGTGCCGCTCGATGACGAACAGCTTGATCAGGTCGCGGGCCACGTCGGATACGCACAGGCCGTCCACCACCGTCGGCCGTTCCCGGCTCTGAGCGGTGATGATCGAGCCCGGCGTGGCCTCGATGACGCGTACCCGGCCGCCCTCGTCCGGGATGCGAAAAGCCGCCGCCTCCAGCCACTTGACGTTGACCGAGTCGCGCACCGCCGGAGTACGCCGGTCGTCGGAGCGGAAACCGTCCCACTCGGCCGACGGTTTACCGCCGCGGGCCACTACCACGCCGGCCTTGAGCACCAGTTCGGCCTGGAAGTCGGCCGGATCGCCGAAGGCTAAAAGGTCGGCCTTATAGCCAGGCGCGATGGCGCCAGAGCGGCGCAAGCCGTAGTATTGGGCCGGGTTGTAGCAGGCCATGCGCAGGGCATCGACCAGCGGAATGCCGTTGGCCAACAAAATACGCAGGGCGGCGTCGATATGCCCCTCGGCGACGATGTCGTTGGGGTGCCGGTCGTCGGTGCAGAGCAGCATGCGGTGGCGGGCCTCGCCCTCCATGGCCGGAATCAGGTGCTCCAGATCGCGCGCGCCGGAGCCGAAACGGGCCATCACCCACATGCCCTTGCTGATCTTCTCCAGCGCCTCGGCCGGGCTGGTGGCCTCGTGGTCGCTGCGTATGCCGCTCAGCACGTAGGCCGACAGGTCGCGTCCCGACAAGCCGGGGGCGTGCCCGTCAATCGGCCGGCCGGCCTCCCAGAACAGCGACAGCTTGTCGAGCACCCGCGGGTCGCCATTGAGGACGCCGGGGTAATTCATCATCTCGCCCAAGCCCAGCACCCGTGCCTCGCGTAGGAAGGGCGCCAGGTCGGAGGCATAGAGGGCCGCGCCGGCGGTGTCGAAATCGGTGGCCGGCACGCAAGACGGCGCCATGATGTAGACATCGAGCGGCAGGCCCTCCGAGGCGCGCAGCATCCAGTTGATGCCGTCGTAGCCAAGGACGTTGGCGATTTCGTGCGGGTCGGCAATCACCGACGTAGTGCCGCGCGGCGTAACCAGGCGGGCGAATTCGGCCGGCGCCAGCAAGCTGGACTCGATGTGGACGTGGGCGTCGACCAGGCCGGGGCAGACATGGCAGCCGGCCAAATCGAGGATCTGACGCGCCGGCAGCTCCTCGCCGACGCCGACGATATAGCCCTTGTAGATCGATACGCTGCAATTATCGACCACCCGCCCCCGGAAAAAGTCGACTACCCGGCAGTTGACGAGCTGGAGATCAACCGGCACCTGCCCACGGGCGGCCGCGATATATTCATACTTGAGCGTAACAACCTCCCGCTGTTGGGTAATGGGTGACCAAAAACCGCCGCCGTACCCGGCAGTAGCGGCCATTGTAAGCCATTCTACGGATTTGTCAAACCAATTTTGGGGCTGAAAACGACCATTTTTAACGTCATAAAACGATTACCGGTTAGTCGTCGGCGAAGCAGTCCAATACCACTTGGCTGAATTCCGGCTCGGCCCGCTCTTCCTTGCGCCGGTACATATCCTTGTCCGATTCCTCGAGCAAGGTATTGATATCCAGGTCGGTGCCGGCATGGACTCCAAAGCTGACGCTGAAGGGACAAGGGTCGTCATCGGCCGCCTTGGAGGCCACCAGCTGTTCCAAGCGTTCCCGCACTAGCCTAGCCTCGTCCAGACCGGCTTCCGGCAGGATGATCAGGAACTCGTCGCCACCGTATCGGGCGATCAATTCACCCTGGCGGCAAGCCTCGGTCAGAGCCTCGGCCACGAGGCGCAACACCTGATCGCCAGCGGCGTGGCCAAGATTGTCGTTAATCTGCTTGAAGTGATCGATATCGGCCAGGATGAAGGCCATCCGGCCGCCGGTACGTTCCACCCGTTGCTGTTCGCGCTGCAGAACCCGGCCCAGCCCGCGCCGATTGAGGAGCCCGGTCAAGGCATCGGTCATGGCCAGGCGCTTGATACGGTTCAGGTAAACCGCTTTCTCGATGGCGATAGCCGCAAAATCGGCGATGGTAGACAGAATGTGCATCTCAAGGGCCGAGAATCGGCTGTCGTCCAGCTTGTTGATCAATTCAATGACGCCGAACACCCGGTCGTCGGTCTTGAGCGGCACGGCGATGATCGAGCGAGTGGTAAAACCGGACAGGCTGTCGATGCGCTCGCTGAAGCGGGGGTCGCTGCTGACATCCTCGACGATCAGCTCCCGGCCGTAGGCGACCACCCAGCCGGCGATGCCCTCGAAGGCCGGAATGCGTCGGCCCAACAACCAGTCGCTGTTGCGCCCGGTAACCAACTTGAACTCCAGCTGGTCGGCACGGCGATCCAGTAACAAGATCGAACAATTCTCCGGCCCAAACAGCTCCACCAGCGTATCCATCAACCGGGACAGGATGCCCTGGATGCTCACCTCGCGCACGATGGCCTTGGCCAAGCGGCTGAAGGAGGACAAGCGGACCACTTCCTGCAATTCATCCATCGCGCACCTCGCTGGTGGTCGGGCCGTCCAACGAAACCCTCAATCCACTAATTAACCATAATAGAGCAGGTTGGCCTTGTCAAATGTTATGGCGAGCTTCGCGACCCTGCTATGGCATCTGTTTCTGGAAAGCCGAGCTGGCACAGCCGGAAGTCCACCTGATTCCAAAGTCGAGCTACGCCGAGGCCGCCGAGCTGGCCTATTTCCTGTTCGAAAAAGGCGACCAGGCGGCCATCCACCATCCCTGGCTCGAACAAAAAAACCGCCACCCGGACAGTGTCCCGAGCGGCGGTTCGGCTGGTCGGACCAGCGGCCTATCGAGAGGAACGCTATCGAGCCGGAGCCAGCGGGATGATGGCCTGGATAGTAAAGCTCTCGAAGCTAAGCAGGTTGCCGTTGAGGATGGCCTCAAAGCGGACACCGTTCTCCAGCGGCAGGAAGATGCCGATGTAGTGGGACTCGCTCAAGTTGTAGCTGACGGAAGCGGTGGTCGTCGAGCTGGGGAGGGTGGTATTGATGACTGTCGCCGTCGTAACAGTCGCCAGAATGGTATCGGTGGTTTCTACCGCGGTCTCAGCGCTCGAGGTGTAGGAAGTAATGGTTGAGCTAAATTGCGGGGTGGCACCGGCCAGGAAGCCGAATTTCCACTCGCGCGGCTGGAAGACCAGGCCCATCGGCAGCGCGGCTCCAAGCGTGACGGTAGTGGTCGAGGCGCCTTCCCCGCTGTAGGTGGTGGTAATCCGGTTGTAGGCAATGGCCGGATCGATCGTGCCGTCGGCCAGGTAGGTCGGGCTCTGACTGACCGTATTGGTCAACTGCGGATCTCCAGCCAGGCTGAAATTGAAACTGGCGCCTGGACTAAAGCGGAACTGCAGCTCGGGCAGTGGGTTGAAGCTGAAAAGGCGGCTACCGCTCAGGCCGGCGCTGAAATCGACCGCCGCGGCGAAGGTCTCGGTCAGGGAATCGCGGCTACCGCCGTCGACAGCGGTCTTCGCGGCGAGAACCGACAGGTCGTACGGGGTAATGGTGTCCTCAAAGGCATATTCGCTTGAATCAATGTCCACCCCGAGCGACAGGCCCGCGATCCAGACATTGCCCTCGCCGCCAGCCGGCAGGCGCAGGCCATAGTCCAAGGAAACGGTGGTCGTCGTGTCGCGATCCGTGATGGTTAGAGTCTCGTCGTCGACCGCGGCGCCACCGACGTTGAGGGCGCGGGCGCTGTTCACGATCGAGTAGGCGCCTGACTGGTCGCTGGTAACCATCCGCAGGCCGAGCGTGGCCCGGTGCTCCAGATTGCCGGTCATCATGGCGAAGGGGACGCCGACATAGACGCTAACCGGCCGGACATACAGGCCGCTAGAGCCGGCGGCAACCGGAGCGGTCAGGTTGTCGAGCTCCGTCGTGACGGTATAGTCCAACTGAACCACCGGCACGGCGCCGAGGACGGCAGTGTTGTCGTTGGTGGTCGCGACAATGGATCGGAAGGCATTGTTGGCCGCGAAGGCGTCGGCGGCCGAATTGTCCACGTCCATGAAGAAATACAAGCCGGTTACGGCCGGTCCGACGCGGGTCAAGGCTCGCAGGCTGGCATTCCAGGTACGGGCCAGGATGGCGTCGTTGTAGGTGATGGCCTGGTTCGAGCTCAGCCACTCGTGGTTGGTGGTAGTCGTACCGCTGACCACTGACACGGTGGCATAGCTGGGCGTGTTCTCGGTACCGCTCTTAATCGGGCGCGCGGACAAGCCGTTGACGTCGACCGAGGCAAAGAACGACAGCGGCATGGCGCCGTGCTGGTAGTAACCAAGCTCCAGGTTCCCGCTCAAGCTGGTGTCCAAGGCCTGCTCAAAGCCCGGGTTGCCCAGGCCGGCAAAGAGCAAATCGGCTTCGGTACCGCCAAAGGTAGCTGTCGGCTGAAACTCCAGATCAAACAAATTCTGAAACAGACCACCAGTATACGCATATAGGATGGACATCGGGTTGGCTTGACTGAAAACCGGCAGCACCAGCAGTACCGCCAGAATGAAAAGCATCACTTTCTTCATTGTAACCTTCCTTGTCGAGAAAACTTGTTAAACGGGAGCAACGCCCCCGACCGGAACGGTGCCGCAAGCACCAGAACCATAATGTAATGCGCAATAAAGGAAAAATCAAATTCCCGGCCGGCGGCGAGCTGCTGGCGAATCGTCGGATTGTCCGGATACCGGTGGTCAAGCTTGCCCGGCACCATTATTTGCGCTATGCTAGGGGTGGGCGCTTGTTTACCATATCCAAGCGGCCCGGCAGTGAAAAGGGAGCTACAAGGAGCGGGTAATGACACGAAAAAAACGGCTTTGGCTGATCGGGCTAGGCGTGCTGCTGTTGGCGGCCTGCCAGACCCAAGCGCCGGTTGTGGAAGAAGAGCCACCGGTAATAGTCGAGGAGACGCCACCAATTGAAGAAGAGCCGGTAGTAGTTGAGGAACCGGTGGTTGTGGATACCACGGCTGAACTGCGAGCCGAAGTTCAAGCCCTCCACGACCAGGTCCTGGCCCTGCGCGCCCGGGCGGTAGAAATCCAGGCCAACGAGCAGTTGCCCGACCAGTACGACGCCGCCGACCAGCTCTACCTGGCCGGCAAGACCGCCCTGGACAGTGAGGCTTGGGAGACCGCTAAAACCGCCCTAACCGGGGCTCGGCCGCTGTTTGAGCAAGTGCTTGAAAATAGCTACCGGCTATCCATAAACCAACAAAAAGACCTGATCGAGCAATTGCACCGCGCCGCCGAGGCGGCAGACGCCTACAACCTAGCGCCTGGCCTGCTGGCCAATGCCGCCAGCCGGTTGGAGGCGGCCGCCAGCGCCGAAGACGAAGGCCGCCTGGCCGATGCCTTAGCTCTCTACAACGAGGCCCGCCAGTGGTACGACGGCGCCGTGAAACGCGCCCGCGCCTTGTCCGTCAAAGCCCGCATCGACGAGCTGGACTACGCGACGGCCGATCCGGGCAATTACGCCCTGGCCGGCGAGAAACTGGCCACGGCCGATAGCCGCTGGCAGGAACTGGATCTGACTGCCGCCACCGATGCCATCGAGGAAGCCTTGCTGCGCTACAACCTGGCGCTGGCCCGCGGTTGGGAATTGTTAGCCGGTACCCAGCGCTCGCGCGCCGAGGCTAACAAGCAGCTGGCTGACGACATCAAAGCCAACATCGCCGTGGCCGAACAGTATGACACCGCCAAGCTGGTATGGGACAATGCCGTCGAAGCGGCCGCTGGCGGTAACAATGAATACGCCGCCGGCTTGTTTGAACAGGCCGAAGAACTGTTCGCCGTCGTCTACCAGACCGCCGCCGACAAGCGCAGCGCCGCCGAGGCCGCTATGGCCGCCGCCCGCAACCGCCAGGGCCAGAGCCTGAGTACCGCCCAGGAAGCCGACCAGACCCTCGGCCTGACACCTGAAAACAGCGAAACTATCATCGAGCTGGAACCGACCACCGACGACAGCATCAACGTGGAAGTCCTCGAAGGTGACGCCGCGGCCGATGGGAGCGCCACGACAACCGAAACCGGTACGGGCGAAGGAGAATGACGACCATGCGCAAGATAGTTGTACTGATCGCGGTGGCCTGCGCCGCCGTCTTTGCCCTGGTCGGCCAGAGCCTGACCGGTCAAGCTCTGACCGGTCAGAGCTTGACCACCAATGAATATTACCTGCGCAGCCTGGAACTGGAGCGGCTGGCCAGCCAGGCCTTCGAGTACGGCGACTACGACGCCGCCGCCGATTACGCCGCCCAAGCCCAGGAATACGCCGAGATGTCCGACCTGTACGTCGCCACCAGGCTGCTCAAAGAGGCCGCCACCGACCGCCTAGCCCAGGCCCAGACGCGTTACGTTTGGGCGGCTAGCGAGGAAGTCGCCGCCGCGTTGCGTTACCCCGACCAGTTCACGGCCGCCACCCTGGCCCTGGAGGAAGCCAAGCTGGAGTTTTCCTACGAAAGCTTCCAGAAGACTATCGACCAGGCCAGCCGGGTGCTGGAACTGCTGGCCGCCCTGACGCCGGTGCCGGTTTTCCCGGCCTACTACGTGGTACAGCGCCAGTCCAGCCTGACCGACTGCCTGTGGCGGATCGCCGCCTTGCCCTCTGTCTATAACGACCCGCTACGTTGGCCGGAACTGTACCGCGCCAACCGCGCCATCATGCCCCAGCCGGGCAATCCGGACTTGATCCTGCCAGGCATGATATTGCGCATCCCGGCGCTGCGAGGCGAGAAACGCGAAGGCACCTGGCGAGACGGCGAAACCTACCCGGTCTTCGGCCAGACCGAAACGCCCGCTCCCAATACCCAACAATAAGCTCTCCAGCGCGCCTTAAACGACGCGCCTAGAAGAAAGGCCGGCCCCTCCTCAGGGAACCGGCCTTTTCTCTTGTGAGTCGGACAGCCGCTCAGTCAGCCACCGCCGGCCCTTCCATATAGGCGGCCTGGAGCAGGGCGATCAGGCTATCGTGGTCCACCGTGCCGGCGGTCTCGCGGACGGAGTGCATGGCCAGCATCGGCAGGCCAATGTCGATGGTGCGGATGCCGGTGTTAGCGCTGGTCATGGGGCCGATAGTCGAGCCGGGCGACAAGTCGGCGCGCATCACAAAGCGCTGGCAGGGCAGCTGGTGCCGGGTGCAGAGCGACCGGATGTAGGCCTCGCCCTTGGCCTCGGTGGCATAGCGGATATTGGCGTTCAGCTTGATAGCCGGTCCCTTGTTCAGCACCGGCGCGTAGTCCGGGTCAAACTTATCGGCGTAGCCGGGATGGAAGGCCTGGGCGCCGTCCACCGACAGCAGTAAGGACGAAGCCGCCGCCCGGTAGAAATCCTGGGCGGTGCTGGCCTGAGCCAGGACGATGCGCTCCAAAACGTCGCGCAACAAAGCCGAATTGGCGCCGCGGGTGCTGGTCGAACCGATTTCTTCATTGTCGAACAGTACTGCCACCTGGGTATGGGCCGTGGCGCGGCAGGCGCAAAAGGCGCTCAGGATGGCATGGCAGCCCTCCAGATTGTCGATGCGCGAGGCGGCCAACAGCTCGTCGTGCTCGCCGAAAATGACGGACGGCGCCGCTTCATAGAACGTCAGCTCGGCCGACAGGATAGCGGCCGGATCCACCGCCAATTCGCGGGCGAGGGCACTCAGTAGCCACGAGCCCTGAACGCCCTCGCCCGCCGGCGCGGCCCCATTGGCCGCTACCAAGGGCAACATGGCGGTGTGCATCGGATACTCGAAGCCCTTGTTCAGGTCGCGGTTCAGGTGAATAGCCAGATTGGGTATGATGGCCAGCGGCCGGGAAAAATTGACCAGGCGGCTGACCACCCGGCCAGCGGCGGCCTGCAGCAACACCCGGCCAGCCAGGGACAGCGGCCGATCCAGCCAGGTAGCGTTGATCGGGCCGCCATAAACCTCGACGGCTACCCGCTCCAAGCCCTTGGCGGCGACGGCCTTGTCGATCCGGGCGCGCAGACCAGGCGCATCGGTATGGGCGCCGGCCAACAGAAAGCCGGCCGTGGCCAGCGGCGCGGTGCCCAGCCGAAAGGCTATCAGGCTAGCGTCGTCGCGAACCAAGTAATACAGCTGCTGCGGCTGGAGGTCCCAGACCTCTTTCTCGGACAGGCGCTGGCCACCCCAGGCCTTGAGCATGGCTTCGGCCGAATCGACGGCATGAAAGGCAGTGGGAGAGGCATCGATGAATTCACACAGGGCACGGCCATGTTGGGTCGGCATGTTCTTCCTCCAGAATGATGAGCTTGCCAGGCGACCATGCCCGCTGGCTGGCCAATCGATGGCGTATTTTACTTTTAGTTTTCTCCATTATAACCAAAGAATCGATTATGGCAAGCATAAAATGCGGTCAGCCGCTGGCGTATCGATATTATAGGCTTCACTTTCCTGATAGTACCATACGCGGCCATCGATAACCCCCAGCTTCAATTCCTTGACTAGCAGGTTGTTGAAAAAGCCGGTTGCTTTCTCAACAACCTTAACAATTCCTCGCATAGCTTGCGCTATGCTGCGTAATTGTACCGGCTTTTGAAGTGTTGAAAAGCCGCATCCGCGTTTTTCAACACCC
>Ga0209518_1001142_pt1 | contig 30151 bp, 45 predicted proteins | sample RifGroB1_FD_183993 | JGI IMG/M metagenome (GOLD analysis project Ga0209518, IMG submission 183993) | Groundwater microbial communities from Rifle, Colorado, USA - Groundwater B1 (SPAdes) (version 2) | ecosystem: Environmental > Aquatic > Deep subsurface > Groundwater | place: Rifle, Colorado...
AACGGCTCGGTGGCCTGGGCAGGCGGTGCGGGAGGTGGTTCTGGCAGCGATTATACCGCTGCTGCCACAGATACCGTTTTAATTACCGCTCCAGGGGTGTTTACCTGGAACGTGGCTGCAGATGTGCAGGATTTTGTGGACGGCGCGGCCACCAATCACGGCTGGTGGCTGATCGGCGATCAGGTCAATGCCGATTCGGGCAAGCGATTCACGGCTTCTGATGGGGCAACCCCGGCCAACCGGCCTATTTTGATGGTGAGCGTAAACCCTTAGACGGCGGCGGCCCCACGCCACCGGACTCAATCAATTTCGACCAGGGTAGTGCAGATGCGATTGTTGACGATGCTAGTACCAGGATTATCCCGGAGTTCCACTGGAACAATCAATGGCTGTGGTTCGCGATCAAACGCGCTGACCTGGAAGGTACGGCGAGGCATTTCGTGATGTCAAAAGCCAGCCGTTTTGAACCTGCGGGTACGATCGAAAACTTGGCAACCTGGGCGGCGGAAATGGACACGGATACCTGGCACAGCTTTGATAATCAGTCCGTGGGAGCCTATGACATCGAGTCATACCATAATGATGTTTTCCCGGCGGGTGACATTTATATATGCCCGCATCCTGCCTATCCATTCAGCCGCACGCAACGATTGATGACGGATTGGCTGGCTGACCCGCGCGCCAGCGATACGGCCAGCTCGACCGCCGGCGTGATCGGAACTTCGACATCCAGGGACGCGGGCGACGGCAGTGGAAGGACAGTTTCAGCATTGGAGTTCTACGGCTTCAAACTGACCAATAACAGCGGCTTTACCAAAAACAAGGCCATTCTGGTCGGCGGCAATCATCCCAATGAAACGCTTGGTCGCTTCCAACTGGAAGGTGCGCTGGCCTGGCTGCTTGCGGGGAGCGCCGAAGCGGAGAGCTTACTGGATTGGTTCGAGTTCTACGTTTACCCTTGCACCAACCCACAGGGCGTTTGGGCAGGCTACACCCGTAGCCAGCCGGAAGATCCGACCAAAGATCATAACCGGGAGTGGGACACGGGCGGGCTGGAATGTGTGGATGCGTTCAAGGCTGCATTTTTAGCCGATACGGGTGGAACGATTGAGCTGGGAATTGACTTCCATTCAGGTAATGCCGCCAGCGGCTATATGGTAGTCGAAGATCATACGGCAGCAATGTATGACGGATTTCTGACCCGAATGCAGGCGTACAACGCGCAGTTCAGTTATGCAGATTTAGCCATTGACGGCTTTTTGAATTACCTGTGGAACCATTCGTATTCGTGCCGCCTGGGGCTGGTGGTCGAGCGCATGCCCGTCGCCGGAACCGACCTGGTTGTGACGGCCAAAACGCAGGGTCAGAACGCAATGAAGGTTCTCGCCGATATGCTGGCAGATGGATTGTTTACCAATGGGCCAGCCTAGCGCGGCCACCACAGCAGCGCCACCGCTGCCACGCCGATGACCAGGCAGAAAGCAGCACCCAGCACGATCACGGCGGCGGCGATGGACTGGCGGCTGGGCGGATGGAAGTTGGACATAAATGAATTATAGCAGGGCGAAGGCAGCCAGGAGCAGGCCGCACAGGAGCAAGGCGAATTGGAGTGTGGTGAGATCGGACATACGGACATTTTAGCATGATCCTTGAGCGTGAGCAGATCATCGCCGTGTTCCTGATCTTCTCCCTGGTCGCTAACATCTTCCAGGTCTGCTTCGCGCTGTGGCTGTCCAAGACGCGGGGCGACGATACGCCTCCGCACGACGCGGAAGCGGAGCGATTGAAGCGGATCAAGGAGCGGCTGATGGAGCGGATACGGGAGAACAAGAACTAATGCGGGCGAAGTGGCGCGCCTTCGTGGACGAATACTTCCGGTTGAACATGAACGGGACGCGGGCATACAAAGCCGTCTATGGCGTGGAAGATGACAACGCGGCTGCTGCTCACGCAAGCCGTCTGGTAAGGAATGGTAAGGTTGCAGCCGAAATTGAAAATCGATTGAAAGCAAAACAGATGGCCGCCGAAGAAGTCTTGGCACGCATAGCAGAGCAGGCCCGCGGCGAATACTCCCCTTACTTTGATGATGACGGGCGGGTGAACGTTGCCAACATCGTCAAGGACGGCAAGGCGCATCTAATCAAGAAGATCAAGACCCGCACAGTCGTAGACGGCGATGAATTGACCTACGTTGACAAAGTGGAGTTCTACGACTCCCAATCCGCCCTGAGAGACCTGGCCCGCGTTCACGGGCTGTTCAAGGATCAGGTTGAGCACTCAGGCGACATCCGCATTTTGGTGGAGTATGAAGACGCTGACCCTGAAGCTACCTAGACCGCACCCGGCACAGGCGCAGGTGCTCGACGAGCGCAAGCGGTTCAACGTGCTCAACTGCGGGCGGCGCTTTGGAAAGACCACGATGGGTATTGACTTGCTGGCCGCGCCGATGCTTCTAGCGGGCAAGCCGGTTGCCTTCTACTCACCGACCTATAAGATGCTGAGTGACGTGTGGCGGGATTTCAAACGAAGCTTCTCGCCCGTGATTGCAAATAAAAGCGAGCAGGAACACCGCATCGAACTTATTACGGGCGGTACCCTGGATATGTGGAGCCTGGAAGACCCGGACAGCAGCCGCGGCCGCAAGTATGCCCGCATCTTTATTGACGAGGCTGCCAAGGTGAGAAAGTTGGAAGAGGCCTGGACGCAGGTCATCCGCCCAACCCTGGCAGACTACGCCGGGGATGCGTTCTTTGCAAGCACCCCAAAGGGGCTTAACTACTTCTTCATCCTGTGGCAGCGGGCAGATGATAGCGAAGACTGGGCGCGCTGGCAGTTCCCGACAGCCGCCAATCCTTACATCCGGCGGTCGGAGATTGTTGCTATGAAGGCTGAGTTGCCGGAGCGCGTTTACCTGCAAGAGATCCTGGCTGAGTTCATCGCAGACGGTACTTATTTCCAGGGTGTAGATAAGGCCGCGGTGATCGAGCAGCCAGGCCAGCCAGACCAACATTCTGGCCACCACATCGTTATGGGGATCGACTGGGCGCTGCATCAGGACTATACCGTTTTGACGGTCGTATGCCGGGAATGTAACCGTGTTGTGGATTGGGAACGGTTCAACCAGATTGACTTCACTTACCAACGGGAGCGGGTATGGGGTATGGCAAAACGGTGGCATGTGCGTGGTGTGCTTCCCGAGCGCAACTCGATTGGCGAGCCGAACATGGAATTATTACAGGAGCACATACCACTGCTGTCGGGTCCGGATGAAAAGCCGGGTTTCAATACCACATCCAGCACGAAGCCGGGGCTTATCCAAGGATTGGCGGCGGCGCTTGAGCACGAAGGATTCAAGGTTCCGAAAGACTACGGAGACGAGCTGCGCGCTTACGAAGTCGAAATGCTGATAAATGGACATCCGAAATTCGGCGCACCGGAAGGCCAGCACGACGACCGGGTGATCTCGCTGGCGCTGGCATGGTACGCGCTGGGGCGCTATTCTCCCTTACCATCACAGCCTATCCAGCGCAGCAAGTGGACACAGGGCAGCGTAGAAACCGGCGAAGAGAGCCGGTGGCATAAGTTTTAGAGGGCATCATGGCAATTACAGGCGAAATTGGAAGCAGCGGGCTTTTAGCGTGGTCGGGGATCATCCAGGAAGACTTCCTGACCGAACTCCAGGGCAAGCGCGGGTACAAGGCTTACCGCGAAATGGCCTTGAACGAGCCGGTCATCGGCGCGTTACTCCTGGCAATCGAGCACGCCATCCGGGGCGTTACATGGACGTTTGCGAGCGATAAAGGCGAAGAAGACCCGCGGCTGGAACTCTTGAAAGAAGCCAAGGAGAACCTGAGCCATTCGTGGAACGATCACATCGTAGAAGCCCTGTCCATGCTGCCGTTCGGTTACAGCTTCTTCGAGATCGTCTATGAGCGGATGGATAGCAAGATGTTGTGGCGCAAGTTCGCCGTCAGGGGCCAGGACACGCTCTACAAGTGGGAGATCGATGATACCGGCGGGCTGGCGGCCTTCGTCCAGCAGTCACCGCCCAAGTACCAGACCGTGACCATCCCCATCGAGAAATGCCTGCTCTACCGCACGCGTCTTGAGCGCGGCAACCCGGAAGGGCGCTCGATACTCAGGACGGCGTATAAGGCTTATTACTATCTCAAGAACATCCAGGCCATCGAAGCCATCGGGATCGAGCGGGACCTGGCCGGCCTGCCAATGATCCGCCTGCCGGAAGGGGCAACTACGGGTAGCGCGGCGGATACCGATAGCAGCGTTGCGGAGAAGGTGGTAAGGAACGTCCGCAACGACGAGCAGTCGGGCATTGTACTGAAGCCAGGCTGGGAGTTCGAGTTACTCTCGACCGGCGGCACCCGCCAGTTCGACACAGACAAGATCATCAGCCGGTACGAGTCCCGAATCCTGATGAGTTCGCTCGCCCAATTCCTGATGCTGGGACAGGAAGGGGTTGGGAGCCTGGCCCTATCCCGTGACTCGACCGACTTCTTCACGATGTCGGTAAACGCCACGGCGGACATCATCGGCGAGACGTTCACCAAGTACGCCATCCCGCGCCTGTTGAAGCTGAACGGCCAGGACCCGGACGGGATCAGGCTGGAGCACTCGCCCGCCGGTGACGTGGACATCGAGAAGATCAGCGACTTCCTGCAGAAGGTGGGCGGTAACTTCCTGACCTGGACGGCGCAGGACGAGACCTGGCTGCGGGGTGCGGCTGGGCTGCCTGAACTGGACGAAGAAGAGATCGAAGCCGAGCGGGAGCGCAAGCAGGCAGTCGCATTAGAGATCGCACGGTCCGGGCCGCAGCAGCCAGGCGAAGCGCCGGGACGGGGGTCGCAAGACCAGCCTCCAACCCGTCCCGGCCAGCCTGGGAAACTGGGCGCTGAATTGTACTTCGCGCAGAACGCACCGGATGACGAAGAGCGGCGGCTGTGGGAACTGCGTTATGAGCGGTTGATGAAGGCGTATCTCGACAAGGCAAAGAAGCGCGTGCTGAAAGAAGCCAGGAAACTCAAGAATGTCTGACCCGCGCCAGTACCAATTTTGGCTTGACGAAGACGGCGAGTTGTGGGATGAAGTCGCTCCGCTGATCCTTGATATTTTCTACGACGGGGTGCGTGGTGGCGAGAAGTTGCTGCCACCCGCTGCGCGCGTGCTGATTGATTGGGACGTGGTAAACGAGCGGGCGATAGACTGGCTGAGGGGTTACCACTTCGACCTGATCCGAGGCATCAACGAGACCACCCGCACGCAGACACAGAAGGCGCTGGAAGAGTGGATTAGATCGGGAGAGAGTCTTGACGTTCTGGAAGCCAGGCTGGGGCCGGTATTCAGCCCACAACGAGCGCATAACATCGCCGTTACGGAGACGACCAGGGCATACGCGAGCGCAAACGGGGAGGCCTGGGCCGCAAGTGGTGTGGTGGAAGAGTTCGACGTTATGACTGCAGAAGATATTAAGGTCTGCGAGATTTGCGAAGGTAAGGCAGACAACAATCCCTATCAACTCGGCGACGATGAAGGCGAGATGCCCTTCCATACCGGCTGCCGTTGCTGGAAGCACCCGCGGGTATCTGAGAAGAAATTCCGCGAGCAGGTTCGGGGCATACTGGAAGAATAATGCCAATCATTATCGAAGGCTTAGACGAACTGCGCGACCGCATGGCCCAGTTCCCCGGCAAGTTCCAGCGGGTGATCGCAAAGACGCTGGAAGCATCCTTGCTCAAGCTGTGGGAGAACGTACCGCCCTACCCGCCAGCGCCCGCGTCTTCTGAGTACGTCCGTACTGGTACATTAGGGCGCACTCTTGGAGCAGGCGGCCAGCGACCGGACATCTACGAAGTCAAGCAGGAAGGCGGCTTCCAAGTGGCGAGTTTTGGGACGAAGCTGGGATATGCGCCTTACGTGATCGGCGACAACGAGCAGGCCTGGATGCACGAGGGACGCTGGTGGGTACTGGGCGACGTGCTGAACAAGTCAGTGAACGCCATCGAAGGGCTGTTCAATGCGGCGGCTGACGAGATGGCAAAGTGGCTGGACGGGAAGGGAGCATGATGGATAACACAAATTTTCAGGTAATACCGATTGACCCTGACAAGAGATATGCAATTCGATTGACAGAGCAAATTTCGCTTGAGCATTTATTGCAACTAAAAATAATGCTCAATGAATGGCAGAAAAGCGACGATCAATTCTTGATCATTGGTCCTGGAGTTGAACTGGTAAAACTTGAAGATGACCGGAACCAACGGTAAGGTTAAACCTATCCTTATGCACGACTATCGCTGCCGGGCTTGCGGGCGGCTGCTGTTCCGCGCCATCCTGCCAGCGGGAGCGGTGATCGAGATCCGCTGCACGAAATCGAGTTGTCATACCATGACGATCCTTGATATGCAGCCGGGGCAGCCGGTCTTGCAGTTAGAGCCGGTTGAAGCTATAATTGAAGCGGGAGCATAATATGAATACGATTTCCGAGGAGTGGGCACGCCAATTGATATTCAACCTAACTGGTAATCGAGAAGCAGAGCAAGTATATTTTCTACCGCGATACTATCCAGTTTACAGGGTTACTATGCCAGATGCAAATGACTACCCTATCCGATGGTTCGAGCCGAGTGATTTCGAGTTGAAGATTGAAGACATCCAGATCAAAAAGGCTATTGATCCTTACGGGTATTTTGGATATGAATGTCATTATATCGGGTATGGTGAGAAATCTAAAATCATCGTTGTTTGTGGCGGGCCAGAAATGTTGAGCGAGCGAGATATATTGGCCCTAAAATTGGAGCAGCATGAGCGCGATGTGTTTCTTCGCGGCGGCAGAGTCGGTAGTAGTCCATTCGATATTGACGCTAGTGATATTATCGGATGAATAGCCCTTGCAATTTAGCGGGAGTTATGCTAAACTAAAATTCAGAAGTTGAATTTAGAATAAGAGCGCCCCCTAGAGCGCCGGTTGCAGAACGCCTTGAGCGTCGAGTGATCGGCGCTTTCGCGCTTTAAGCCAAGAGCTTGTCCTGAGAGAAACGAAGGAAGCCAAGATCATGCCGTGGGAAATCAAGGAAGAAGACGGGCAACACTGCGTACACCGCGAGGATACGGGCGCAAAGGTCAAGTGCCACGCCACCCGCGCCGAAGCGGAAGCGCACATGAAAGCGCTGTACGCAAATGAACCAATGCACAACGGGGCATCGCAAATGACGAGCGACGATACGCTTCACGGAGAACACCTGTACCTGCTGGAAGACTACGTAGCCACCCGACCGGGCGAACCTTACCGCCTGTTCCAGTTCGGTCGCATCATCAAGAACGGCAAGGTCAGGGAGATCACCAAGGAAGTTGCAGCAGCCTTCAAACTGCCGCACTTCAAGCCGCCCGTCAAATTAGGCTCACATGACGAAACTACCCCGGCTGGCGGTCATATCATCGGACTGGAAGTAAGGGAAGACGGCCTGTACGCCGTGCCTGAGTTCACCGACAAAGGAGCGCAGGCATTGGAAGAAGGCGCTTACCGCTACCACAGCCCGGAAGTCATCTGGAGCGACGGCGGCCTGGAAGACCCGGTAACGGGCGAGATGATCCAAGGCCCGCTGATCGTTGGAGACGCGCTGCTGCACACCCCACACCTTGGGGAAGCGGCCGCGCTGTACTCTATAGAACCAATCAAGAAGGAGCAAACAATGGATAACGTGCAAATTCCTGTGACCCTTTGGGAGAAGTTTCTCGCCGCGCTGCACATCGGCGGACCTGAGCCGGTCGAACCTGCGCCAGCCCCCGTTCAACCACGTGCAGACGAACCGGCGATCCCGGAAGAGTTCAAGGCCCGGCTTGCCGAAGCGGAAGCTTACAAAGCCGAAATCGAAGCCATGAAAGCGGAGCAGGCGAAGAAGGCACGCCTGGAGGCTTTCGGGGCTGAGCTGCAATCCACCAAATACTCCGGTAATACCGAAGCTGCAGAACTGCTGGCCGGGATGACCGAAGAGCAGTCCGGCAAGGTGCTGGAGTACATCAAGGCGCTTTCTGCACAGATCGACGAGAGCAAGCTGACCGGCGAAGTCGGATCGGCTGCCCCCGGCGAAGTCGTGGAAGGCGAAGAAGCCATCAACGCCGCGGTGAAGGCTGAAATGGAAGCGTCGAAGGTCGGGTACGTCCAGGCTTTTGAGTCCATCCGCGCCCGCAACCCCGAGCTGTTCAAGATATAAGGAGAAATTGAAATGGCAGGCTCAACAGAAGGATTCACCATCCCCGGCCTGACGGCTGCCGGTACGCTGGCAACAGCGCAGTACAAGTTCGTCAAGACCGCCTCGACCGCCAACCAGGTCATCGTCGGGACGTCCGCCACCAGCAAGGTGCTGGGCGTTCTCCAGAACGACCCGGCTGATGGCGAAGAGGCGTCGGTGCAGTTCGCGGGCGTTGCGCGGGTGCTTTCCGAAGCGTCCGTGACCTACGGCTCGTTCGTCACCTGCTCGACCACGGGCAGGGCAAAGTCCACCACAACGGTCGATAACCTGGTGCTCGGTAAGGCTCTGGAAGCCGGCAATGCTGGCGACATTATCAAAGTCCTGATCGGGTTCCAATTCTTGTACGCAACCACGTAACGAGGTGATGACATGACACTCCCAACCAAAAACGATGTGCAGGCGGTTAGTCCTGTTCTCACCAACATGCTTCTGGCGTACAAGAACGCGGACAGCCGCTTCGTGGCCGGGAAAGTATTCCCGTCCATCCCTGTCGAGAAAGACAGCGGGACCTACTACCTACTGACCAAGAAATACTGGTTCCTTGACCTGCTGGAACGGCGCGCTCCCGGCGACGAGTTCGGGCGCGTGGGCTACGGGGTCGAGACAGCTACCTATGCCGCCGCTACCTGGGGCATCGAGCACAAGATCGCCGACGAGATCCGGGCCAATAACCAGGTTCCGATGGCGCTCGAACAGGTCGGGCTTCAGTTCCTTTCCAACATGTCCCTGATCCGCAAGGAACGGGCATTCGCGGCAGACTTCATGGCTGCATCGGTCTGGACTACCCAGGACAACGACGCCACGACCGACTGGGACGATTATTCCGCGGGCGATCCGCTGGCGGATCTTCGTACCGGCAAGCGCGGCATCTCCCAACTGACCGGGATGACGCCGAATACGCTCGTCGTGGGCGAGATCGTGGACGACGCCCTGGTGATCCATCCCGACATCATCGACCGGATCAAGTACACCCGTGCAGCCACGACCGGGGCAATGGAAGGCGCCCTGGCCGAAGTGCTGGGCACGAACTACCTGGTAGCAACGGCCATCTACAACAGCGCCGATGAAGGCCAGTCCGGTACCTATGCAGCCATCATCGACGACGACGCCCTGCTGCTGCACGTTGCACCGGGCGCGGACATGATGACCGCAAGCGCTGGCAAGACGTTTGTGTGGAATGGCGGCGGCGGAGACGGGCAGATCGTATCCTACCGCGACCAGTCGCACAAGTCCGATATTCTCCAATTGTCCGAGGCGTGGGACCAGAAAGTGACCGCTGCGGATTTAGGAGCGATCTGGCTTGGGGTAGTCTAAGGAGGCTGAGTCATGGCTAGACCACAGAACAGCTTCAAGGGACTGTTTGCCAAGAGCCGGGTTGACGTTGGATCGCAGCAAGTTACCTACAACTCGACCGCGCTGATCCTGTCGGGCGGCGTTCGCATCTCCGACAAAGCGGGCGGGCAGCTCACGGCTAACTCGACGGCTGTTATCCTGCCTGGTGGGGTGAAGATTTCCAACAAATCCACCGGGCAATTGACAGCCAACTCGACCGGAGTCGTGTTCCCGGCGAAATTGCGCCTGGGAGCAACGAAGTACGTCGGGGCGAACTCGACCGGCTACACCTTCACCGCCGGGGCCGCTGTACCGTCTACACGGACAGCCGGCTACAACTGGACTTTCATCACGAACAGCACGGGCGTTTCCGGTATTGCCCTGCGCACGACCGGGACCACCTGGAAGTTCGTCAACGTGACGACCGTCCTGCCTACGTAAATAATAGCGCCTGGATAGGCTCCGGGGCCGAAAAGGGCCGCTCCCGCCCCTGCCAGGCGCACTTCGGGAGCGGAATTGCCAAAGGCAATTCTTGAGCATTCGGCTTTGCCGAATGCCAGTGTACTACGGGAGGGTACATGACTGCCAAATTCAATACTCATGCGCTTCTGTGCCAGGGCTATTCGGTCAGCGTGCACCATGACGAATTGATTTCTATCAATGTCGATTTCGTCATGCAAGTTCCGGGTAGAGCTGATTCAGAGACCCTTATGGAAGCATTACACAATATTGGCATCTTCCTGAATAGCGGAAAAGTCAATCTTGTGAAGGCAACCGATAAGATGCGCTGTTTTCATTGCGGCGTTCTGGCAGGTGACGATGATCGAACCTGTACCCAATGCGGGGCACCGCTATGAAGCAGAAAGAGTACACCGGCACGGTTTACGTCGGCGTGGTGGGCGGTGATACGGAGAGCGGGGAGTGCCGGGACAGCATCGAGAAAATCTACCTGCGCCCCGGCGATGAAGGACCGATCTTCTACCGCGCCACCAAGGGCTATGAAGCCCGCCAACTGCACCTTAACAACTGGATAGAGAAGATCGTACACCCTTTTATGTTGTTGCTCGATCACGACATGGTGTTCCCGGTGGACGTGTTGGAGCGGCTGAGGGCGCATAAGCTGCCGTTTGTGTCAGGGTATTACCTGCGGCGGCGCTATGCGCCCCTGGCTCCGGTCTGGTTCAAACTGCCGCCGAAGCACGCCTGGCCGATGGAGCCTTGGCTGGATGAACCGGAACGGGGCAAGTTGCACCCGCTGGGAGCGTCGGGCTGGGGCTGTATGCTCCTTCACCGGGATGTGGTCATGACGACAAAGCCCTTACTGAAAGGCGAGCAGGAAATACTCGAAGACGACCTGGACGTGTGGCCCTACGACTTGCCCGCAGTGCTGGAAGCCATGCGCGGCCTGCGCTGGCTGGCGGATACCGAAGCAGAAAGCCCCGCCACCTTGCAAAAGGCCGTCACCCCGTTCGTGGAAATACTGGAGCGGGAGATCCGGCCCCTGCGTGGGCGCAAAGACATCGTAGGCAGTGACATCCGTTACCCGTTCTACGCCAGGGAAGCGGGCTACGTCCTGATGGGCGACCCAGATTGTCGTTGCAAGCACATGCTGGACTATCCCCTATCACCTGACGATTTCAGCGATATGCCCCCGGATGCTCGGGAAAACATCTACAAAGAAATGCACCAGAAGATTGGAATACTCAGGCGTGAGCAGCGGCAGGTAGTAGAAAGGCTGGGAGCATGAGCAACAAAGATTATGCAACCGTTGTTTTTTGGGCACTTGATTTTTTACGTGCGGCCCACGAACATGGAAAATTTCGGCGCTGGCTTATCAGGCTGTCTTTAGGAAGATACGCATTTCGGGAGATGATGGGGATGCACGAAACCCTGGCAAAGATGGGATATGACCCTGATTTGGAATACGGCATCGAAGGCTGCGAGTACCACAAAGAGAAAGTTGAGTGGAAATGACAGTCCTTTTCATTACCGTAGGCGGTGAAAGTTGGGCATCGGCCCGCATCCGCGGTTACTGGCCTGCTCGCTACATGGATGCGCGGGTAGTCACGACCGAAGAAGGGAGCAAGAATGGGCTAGACCTGGAAGGTGTGGATGTGGTGATCTGGCAGAAAACCGCCTCCATCGAACTAATCCGGTCTACACCCAACATCCGCCACTTCTGGGACGTGTGCGATCCGGTCTGGTGGTGGGCGCCGGAAGCGAGCAAGGAGATCGCTCAGGCTGTCGCGGGCATAGTTGCATCCAATACCGCCTTGGCTAAAGAGTTTGGCGAGTGGTCTGGGCTGCCCTGTAACGTAATCCCCGACAGACTAGAACTATCCCACTTTTCCGCACTGCGAGAACACCACGACTCTGCCCCGACTCGCCTAATCTGGTTTGGACTGTACGGGAACCGACCGGCTCTGTTTGGCGCCCTGGCGAACCTGGAACGGCTGGCAGCAAACGGCCGCGACATTGAATTGACCATCTGTGACGAGCGCCCGGAATTACCGCTCAACATCACCAAGTTTTTTCCGGTTTACCACGTCCGCTGGGAACTGGAGCAGGAAAACGCCATCATTGCTGCGCATGACATTGCAATCCTGCCGCCCTACCCCGGTTCATGGGGGCGGGTGAAGAGCAATAACCGGATATTGACCGCATGGGCCTGCGGCCTGCCCGCAACGGACTGCGAGAGCTACAAAGAACTTGAACAGATGATGGACTCCAACACCCGCGCCAGGCTTGGCCGGGACGGGCGCAAGTTGGTTGAACAGGATTACAACGTCGAGCGATCGGCGCGGGAGTGGGAAGAGTTGCTGAGTGTTTGAGTATTTGAAGCCCTTCACCCGCGTGATCGTCACCGGTCCGCAAAGGTCAGGAACGCGCATCTGTGCAAAGATGATCTCCGCGGATACAGGCCTGCGCTATGTAGACGAACAGGATATCGCCGTCGACAGCCTGTATGCCCTTGCGCACATGCTCACGGAAGGCGACGTGGTTATTCAATGCCCTGCCCTGTCTTATTGGGCCTGGGCGGTCGGGACGGTTGACGATGTGGCCGTGGTGCTTATGCGACGCCCGGTGGTAGACATCATTGCCAGCCAGGAGCGCGTCGGATGGAAGTACGAATGGTTGGAGTTGATGCGCTACGGGGCGGCAAGCGGTCCGATTGCGGAAGTCAAGTACAGGTTTTGGGATGAAACGAAGGACAGGATCAAGCACCCCTTCGAAGTGGAGTACGAGAGCTTGAAGGCTCACCCGCTATGGATCAAAGAGCGGGCAGGCTTTAGCTACGACCAGACGGAGGCCGTATGACCGTCAAATGGGTGTGCGGGTCGAATGAGCGTTACCTTCCCAAGATGGGCGCCTTCCTGCGCTCACTTGACGAACATTGCCCCTTTGAGCTGTGGTACGTGCCAGTTGGATTTGATACCGAACCGTTCAAGCGAGTGCAGGCTACCGCGCTCACTAAAGATCAGAACGCGGGCGCGCCGCCTGAAACTGAGTGTATCCAGCACGGTTCATTCCTGCAGGTGATACCGGGAAATGATGACGATATTCTGATCTACTCGGATGGCGACATGATCATGCAGCGCTCGCCCAGCACGGGAGAGATCGACTGGCTAGAGAACTTCCCCGATGGCATGGTTAGCGCAGGCTGGAACAGCGGGCCGGGCGAGACGTTGATGGACGAGGCGACCCGCCTACATCCGAAAATCACTCCCTGGGATACGCTGAAGATATGGAGCACGCACATCTTGCACCTGAACTGCTTCAACGTTGGGGTACTGGTGGCAAGGCGCTCGACCTGGCAGCGGATTTACGACGCCTACATAGAACGCTGGGAGAAGATAAGCGCCACATTCGAGCACCAGGGCCGCCAGCAGTGGTTGATCTGCTACTGCTTCCACCTGCTGCAGCTCCAGATCCACGTCATGCCCTACACCTTCCACACCCACGGTCATTACCAGATACCGGACGGGGTTGAAGAGATCGGTGGCCTGATCTGCTACAAGGGCGAGCCGGTTTTGCTGAGACATCGAATATGATTGACTTCTTTTTCGATCCCGCCGCGCCGGTCCAGCCCGACCAATACCAGACGGAGTTCAATTGCCTGCTGAAATATTACGAGCAGCTTGCCCCCCGACGGGTACTGGAGATCGGGGTCAGGGAGGGTGGCAGCCTGTACCAGTGGATCAAGCGCAAACCTGAACTCGTGGTAGCAGTAGATGACGGCGGGATGTTACGTTGGGGCAATGATGGCAAGATCGACCCCGGCAAGTGGCAGGAGTGGGCGGATTACTACGGCGTGAAACTGGTAGCGGTGATGGGCGATAGCCACGATCCACGCATCCGTCTGAAGGTCGCTGAACATAAGCCATTTGATTTTATCTTCATCGATGGCGACCACTTAGCGGGCGGGGTAGAGCAGGACTTGAGCGATTATCTGCCGATGGTTCGACTCGGCGGCATCGCCGTGCTACACGACATCCTTCCTGATTACAGTGATCCTGGCATTGGCGTCTGGCAAGCCTGGGAGCGGTTACGGGAGAGCGGCGCGCTTTTGCGGGAGTTGTACCAGCATGAGAACCAGGGCAACCGCGGGATCGGGATGATTTATGTATGACTTCCTGATCGTCGGGGCCGGGTTGTTCGGATCGGTGTGCGCCCGCGAGTTGTCAGACAATGGCAAGCGGGTATTAGTGATCGAGCGGCGCAAGCACATCGCCGGCAACTGCTATGACGAAACGGTGGAAGGGATACGCGCTAACCTGTACGGCGGGCACATCTTCCACACCAAGAGCAAGCGGATTTGGGATTATGCCAGCCGATTCACTACCTGGCGGCAGTATGAGCACCGGGTGAAGTCCTTTACCAACCGCAGAGTGTATTCGTTCCCGGTCAATTTGATGACCTTGCACCAGATATACGGTATCACCACCGAAGAGCAGGCGCGTGCGCTGATGGAGCAGCCGAAGGTAAGACAGTACCTTTTCGAGACGTTCTTCGACGGTTACACCCGCAAGCAGTGGGGCAGGGCGCCGGAAGACGTTCCAGGCGGCGTCATTGACCGCATCCCTTACCGGCTTACGTGGGATGATAGATACTTCGACGATCCTTACCAGGGCTTGCCAGAAGATGGATACACGGCCTGGATTGGGCGCATACTGGAAGGTGTGCCAGTACTGAAGGAAGCAGACTACCTGTTGGATCGGGATGCCTGGGATCGGGAAGCAAAGCAAATGATCTACTCCGGGGCGCTTGATGAACTGTATCACAATGAGTACGGACGTCTGGAGTATCGGAGCCTGAAATTCGAGATGTTGAAAGTTGATCGGGAAACCTACCAGGGCTGCGCGACGATGAATTACCCGGAGATCGAAGTACCCTGGACACGGATCATGGAGTGGAAATGCTTCAATCCTGCGCAAGTGGCGCATACGCTCATTACCAGGGAATATCCGCTCGCACATGAACCAGGTGATGCTAAGCGAAGCGGCACGATACCGTATTACCCGGTCAGGACCGACTTGAACGTCAAGAAGTACCAGCAGTACCGGGAGCGGGCAGAGAGCGAAGGGCTGATCGTAGGCGGCAGGTTGGGAAGTTACCAATACCTGAATATGGACCAGACAATCGGGCAAGCGCTGGCTTTAGCAAATCGAGAATTAAATGCCTGAGTATACCTACACCGACGAAGAAGGCCATACCGTGACGGTCACGCACCCCATGATCTACTCGACCGGGATTGTCTGCGTGGCCTGCGGTAGCGAGATGTGGCGCAAGCCGCAGGCGTTCACGGTGACGTGGGGCGGGCTGGCGCCCAGCCAGGGAGAAATGAGCAACCCTATCCGTCGGCACCTGGCCAGCGTGCCGGAGAAGCGGGACAAGTTCGCAGAGAAGCACGAAGAGCACGAAAGGAGAACGGCAACCGAATGAGAATAACTTACATCGTCAAGCAGCGGTTTCAATACGGCGGACGCACCTACGAGAAGGGTGAGACCTGGGAGCCTGCCGGTGGCAAGTTCGACAAGCAGATCATCGAGAGCGGCAAGCAAGTATTCGCCGTCAATGTGCCAGAAAACCTGCTGCCGGAACCGGAGCCAGTACCGGAATTGGAACAGGAAGAAGTAGAGCCAGAAGAAGAAATGGAAGTGGAAAAGCCACATCCAAAAAGGAGAAAATCAAATGCCTAGACAGCGGGTCATTATTTCGTCGGGGGAGGACGGACCCGACATCGGGATGAGCCTGCGGACTTCCGCGATCTTTACCCGTCCCAACAACACCACGCAATACACGGCAGGGGATAACATCGGCAACTCGACCGGTAGCCTGCTCACTTTCTACAACGTCGTCAACGGCAACGGCGGCAACGGGATCGTGGTCGATGCGGTCTGTTCTGTTTCCGTTGCGCAGTCCACCAAACCCAACCTGCGCCTGTACCTGTTCGACGGTACTTCTACCGTTACTAATGCAGCAGATAACGCGGCCTGGGCGCCCACCGATGCGGATATGAAAAACTACATCGGCCACGCCGAATTTTCGTCATGGGAACTCGGGACGGGCAATATCGTCTGCCGTGACGACCAGATCAATGCCCCGTTCACCTGCCTGTCGTCTTCGAAGAACCTGCACGGCATACTGGTCGAGCGTAGCACTTATACCCCGGTCGCTTCCGAAGCGTGGAAAGTGCGTCTGGGCGTGCTGAAGGGATAATCTAATGGCGATCCGGGCTGACAGCTATTCAAGCACGACCGAAGTCAAGGCATTCACCCGGCACCTGCTGGACGGGCAGAGCGCGTTCAACTCCACAACACGCCCAAACGCGACCGAACTTGAGAAGTTCATCGACCGGGCTTCCGGTGTACTGAACGCTGCACTAGCACAGTTCGGCCTTACGACGCCCATCACCAACACCACGGCGAAACTCGCCTGTGATGATTTCGTGACTACCAAGGCGGCGCAGTACGTGGAGCTGACCCAGCGGGGCGCGGGCTTCAACGAAGGCGAGAACGAGCGGGGAAGTTCATTTCACGGGCTGTACGGCGCGGCGATCAAGTTCGTGGAAGATTACATGCTCGGCTTTCAAAACCTGGGCGTGGACGCTACCCATCCGGCCAGCCAGGGCGTTACGTTCACCGGCCTGACCATTCAAGAAGACCGCACCGACCAGGACGATACCAGCCTAGAGCAGCCCGTTTTCATCCGGCATAAATGGGATAACGTGTAATGAGTTATTCCGCGGGTGAAGCCCTGATCCTGACCTTGGTCCAGGCGGCGACGAACTTTTCGAGTGCCAGCACTTCCCGTGGCAAGTGGGGAATCTTGAACCGGGGGCAGTCCACATCGGCGGCCTATGCCATCGCGAAGCCAGGGCCGTCGGAGATCATCTGGCTATCACCTACCACCTACCAGGCGCGGCATGTGACCATTATCCAGGTCTGGCAGCGGTACAAGGACGACGGCGACAGCCTGACGAACCTGGAAGCGCGGGTGGACAACATCCTGACCAAGCTCATGCCATCCCGCACGCTCGGGGATACCACCAATAGCATATCTGGTGCAACCGTGACCAGTCTGGGGGAAGTCGAAGAGATGTGGACAAAGAAAGGCGTCGGCCCGGCCTGGCTGAAGCAGAATGTGGTAATTCAGTGGGACGAAGAAGTAACCGTAACCAACGCATAAGGAGAAAGAAATGGCACACAAGAAAAGTTCTGTAATGACCGTCAGTATCGATAATGCCTCGGCGGCCCTGACCTCGATCACCGCCAGCACGAACAGCGCCAGCCTGCGGGCGGCGATGGAACTGCTGGAAGACAGCGTACTTTCGGACACTGCCCATAACTATATCTCGGGCATGATGAACGGCACGCTGCCCTTGAATGGTTGGGTGAACACCACCACAGACGGCATTTTCGGGCCGCTCACCGAGGGCACGTCGATCACCAAGACCGTCTCGTTCTACAACGGCATCTCGTACTATACCGGTGAAGTTTGGGCGGAAGTCGAGTTCTCGGGCGGTGCAGGCGAACTGCAAACGTGGTCGGCTAACTGCACCTTCGACGGCCTGATCAACCGCACATCCGTTGCGCCTGCCTAGCCATGGACTTCACAAACGAAGTTTTGGGAGCGAAGCTATCGTTACCCGACCGCCCGACTGTGCGGCAACAACTCCGCTACCAGGGCGAGATCGGGGCCAGGATGGGCGGCGAGCTATATATCCGCCTATGGGCCGGGGCAAAGACGATCATCACCGGCTGGGAGTGCGCGCACGTCACCCTGGACGCTGATCTGGACGAGATCAGCGACCCGACCGCGGCGCGCTGTCTGATGTGGGCAGGCCTGCAGGTCTACTCGTTCATTGACGCGCTGGAAGACCTGCCAAAAAACTCATAGAGGCGGCGGTGATTGCGGCAGAAGGTGACGGCCCGCCGCCTCCTGAGTTGCGGCTCGCCTGGCAGTGTCAAAGGTGGGGCGGGCTGCCGGACGCGGGCGGGATCTACGACCAGGACGCGGAGCTGCTATACAGGATGACGGCGCTCAATAATGTATACCGGGTAGTTTCACGGGTAGGATCGATGATCGGCAAGGAGATCCACAAGCTAACGTCCGGGGAGCGCAAGTTGATCAAGTGGCTGCGCGACGAGGATCTGTTAGGGAGTTGATGGAATAATGGCTGACGTAAAGATCCGGGTACTCACCGAAGACGAAGCGTCCCAAAAACTCAAGGCTATTGACAAGAGTCTGGAGAAACTGGGTGGCACCGCTAAAACTACGGGCGGTGGTCTCGGTGGTCTTGACAAAGCTTTCAGGTCCGTAACAGGGGTGTCTTTGGGCTGGGGGGCAGCAATCGCGGGTGTTACCGCGGGCCTGAAGTTCACCATTGATGCGGCCGCGGAAGCTGAGCGGGTGATGGCTCTTACCGAAGCGGTCATCAAGTCAACGGGAGGCGCGGCTGGATTTACCGCTGAAGAGATCGCCAAGCTATCCCTGGAACACTCCCGCCTAGCAGGAATCGAAGACGAAGTAGTCCAGTCGGGCAATAATATGTTGCTGACCTTTACTGCCATCGGTGAAGAAGTATTTCCGCGGGCAAGTAAGGCCATGCAAGACATGGCCGTGGCAATGAATAGCGGCAACCTGGAAGGCATTGATTTGAAAGGCACAGCTATTCAGCTCGGTAAGGCTCTAAACGTGGTCGCAGGTGATACGGCAGGCGCGAACCGGGCCATGACCGCGCTTCAACGAGTGGGCGTGCGCTTCACAGAAGATCAAAAGAAACTTGGCGCGGAACTTATCGAGACCGGAAAAGTAATCGAATACCAGAACTTGATCTTGGGCGAACTGGAGACCGAATTTGGCGGGGCGGCAGAGGCAGCGGGTAATACCTTCACGGGAGCGGTCCAAAAACTAAAGAACGAACTTGGCAATCTTGGTGAAGTAGCTGGTGCGGTTGCGATCGACGATCTAACCACGCAGATCGAAGGGTTAACCAAGGCTTTGCAAGCCAAAGAGATGGAGCAGTTTATAAAGTTCCTGATCGAGGCTGATAAGTGGTCGCGCATCATAAAAGACCCGATTCGGCTGAATGCGGAGCTGTTTGGGGATGAAGAAGAAGCACTGAGAAAATTAAACGAAGGGCTGGACGAAGGCCGGGAAAGGTTCTTGCAGTACATCCAGGGAACCGAAGAGGCTAGCAAGAGTACCGATGAGTTAGCCGAAGAGATTGAGAAGAACTACGAAGCGGCTGTGAAATTAATTGGCAGCTTCGATTGGGCCGGGCGAGCCGCGCGGGAATATGGCATCGACATAGATAAAGCGTGGGAGGCTACTGTACGTCTTGAGCGTGTTCAAAAAGGGCTGGCTACTCTCAATTTGTTGGTAAGCGGGCCGTTGGGGAATGAAACCGAACGCTTCCTGGAAGCAGAACGGAACCTGCAGGAGCGATCCGAAGACCTGAAAGAGCGCATCACAGAATTGGGCGGCATGGAATACTTGACTCCTGAGCAGATCGCTCAAATCGAGAACACACGCAAGCACCTGGGTGGTGTCACGGTAGAGATCAAGGCGTTACAAGAAGCACTCAAAGAAGGCGAGATCAAGAAAAAGCACCGGGACGATGCCAAGGAGAGAATCGAAGACCTGAAAGAGCAGGCCGGGCGGCTCGAAGAAGTCATCGAGGGCCTGGGCAGCACCCCTTATATAACCACTGAGCAGAAAAAACAATTGGAAGAAGCCCGCGAAGATATGCTCGGGCTGACAGAAGCTATCCAAGAAAACGCGGACGAACACGAAAAAGCTACCAAGCGTATCTTGCTTGACTTGATTGAGCAACGGGCCGCCCAGATGGGGCTATTCGAAGGTCCGCAGGGCGACAAAGCCAGAAAACTTCTTGATGACCTTGCTCTTAAATGGGGATTGATCGATCAAGAAACTTTTGATGCCCTGCAGACGATTGACGAGGCACTTAAGGTACTTGGTGAAAATAAAAGCGTTACCGAAGCATCCAACATGATAAGCGAGATCGAAGGCGCGGCATTTGATGCAGGCGAGCAAGTCGATATACTGACACCGAAAATCCAGGCATTGATGGCGACGATTGATGATGTGGTCGGCGAGCACGAAATCCACTTCACGATTACCCAAAGCGGGGACACACCCCGCTTGATGCCTGGCATGAACCAGCGCGACTTGCTCGACCAGTTTGAAGACATGGAAACAGGCAATAATTCAGACCTGTTCCTTCCCCCTGACGATAACTCAACCCCATCCAACGGCGGCCCGAATACTCCTACGAGTACAAACAGCCCGGTCATCAATAATAACAACTACAACATTTACAACCCGGCGGCGATGGCGATGGCGCTTGACGAATCCGAGCGCATATCAAATAAAAACTTGAGAGCAAGCGCAGGAGTTGCATAAATGGCCGCCATAATGCGTCTTGCCAACTACAACCAGACCACCACCTATGACCTGCTGGCCGGTACGCTCAGAGTACTCCAGAACAGCCACAACACCCGCCGGGCCGGGAATGGGACGGTGGTCGAGACAATGGTCATTGGCGGATCGGCTACCGACGCCAACATCAAGACGGCTCTCAATGCCATAGACGAGTTCGCGGAGATGGCCCGGCTGTTCCCCGAGAACAAGCAGACCTGGCGCAGCGCGTGGTACGAAGCGTCCTACGACGGGGAAGTGTCGAAGCGGTCGTTTATCCACGACATCCAACTGACCCCGCTCCACCCGAGCAAGTACCATGGGATGATATTGGGGAAAGGCGCGGCCAGGTACGAGTTAGCCATTACCCGCTCGGACAAGTGGGAGGCTTACGCCGCCAGTTCTGCCGTGACCGGTTCGAGTGTCTCTACCCTGGCGGGTCTGGTGACGTTGAACGCCATCGGTGGGGACGTGCCGGCCAGGATCGAACGCATCACCTTTACCGGGACGGCGGGCGGGGGCGGGCCGGTTGATCGGATTTGGGCGGGGATCAGCCCCTTAAGCACCGGCAAGGGGTCGTTTAGCGGCCTGTGGGAATGCGAAGACGGGACGCTCGGGGCGACGGCCTCGACCACCACGGTCTCGACCGCCACAGGCGGCAGCCCCAATGCGGTCTCGATTGCCCCAGACAGCACCGTAAGGGATGTGGTGCGGCAGTCGGTCGGGCAGATGTTGGGCTCGAATTACAACCACATGATCGGGCGCTATCTGGTCCTGCTGCGCTACAAATTGTCTGCAGCCGAAAACGTGTTCCTTTACGGGCGCTACGGCTACGCCGATAACCTGGCGGATATGTCGAAGCCGAAGCTGGTCACGAACACGGCCTGGCGCTTTATCGAGCTGGGCGAGATCCGCGTACCGCCATTCCCGCTCAGGCAGGCAGCATTGGATTTATTCGGCGGCAATACGGCTTACCAGTTCATCTTGAACATCCTGGCGTATAAGGAAGCGGGCGCGGGGGCGGTCACGCTCTACGCTGATAGCCTGGTACTCATTCCTACGAACCACTGGACCTACTCGGAGAACAGTGCCATCCAATCTACCGCCGGGGCAGCCACCCGCACGACACACTTCACCTTTGAAGACGGCGAACACCTGGCGGTGTATCAGGATGCCAGCTCGATACCGCAGGCCGGTTTGACGCCCGGCTTCCGCAACTGGCATTTGCCGATCGAAGGTGGCGTGCTGGTGATCGCCGGGGAGCGCGACGCGGCCCAGGTCACGACCGATAAAGTCAATGTATCGGTGGTCTATAAGAAGCGGTTCAGGGACATCACCGAATAGACGATGGATAAAGATTACACGCTCGCGCTGCATACATCCGTGCTGGCAAACAACGTACCGACCACCCACCCGATCACCGACATGGCCGGTGGATGGCATCGGAGTATAAGGTTCCAGGGCGGCTTCTGGATGGGCGGTTTCACCGTTCAGGACGAGCTGGACGTGCTGCATGATCTTTTCTATGTCCATTTGGGGAGCGAGATCATCGAGCGCAGCGGGGGCGACCGCACCTGGGAGGGGATGATCTATGATATGACTCTGAACGATGACCCGGATGCGCCGGAACTGATGGTAAAAGCCGCCGGGTATGCCCACACCCTGAACTGGCGCCACGCCACGGCGGACGATACCACCGACGACGCGGACGATTGGATCGGCTCTATCCTGACAACCGATTGCCCCTTTGTGGTCACGCAGACCCTATCCCCTAATACCTTGCAGGTCAGGCGTTCTAGCAAACTCCCCACCCGCTGCTTCGATGAGATCATGCGGGTGGTCTCGATGGGCGATGCGGCGAATAATATTTGGCGCTTCTACCTGACCCAGAACAGGCGGGCGGTCTACGAACAGGTCAACACCGGATCGCCGGAATACTTCGCCCGCGGGGGCGTGATCCGTAAACGATCACTGGATACCTTCTGGAACCACATCGCCGGGAAGTACGTTGACGAAGCGGACGCGGTGCAGACCCTTGCCGCGGCGAGCCAGGCGGACAGTATTGGGCGCTACGGCAGGCGGGAGTACCGACTTCTGGAGAACAACGTGCCGCAGACGGCGATGGAAGCTTTACGGGATTTGTATTTGAGTGAGAACGCCTGGCCGTGGGGTAGGCCGGTCGGGATGGCGCCGGGAGCGCCGCTCTACAACCGGGCGGGTGACGACGTGACCGACAATCCCTGGCGGGTGACGCCGGGTATCTGCCGGGACATGGCCTACCCCGCGGGTGGGCAGGAAGCCGGGAGCGCGCTTGCCGACCAGCGCGATTTCGTGATCGACGAAGTAGAAGCAGGCTGGGACGAGAACGCCGGGCAGTCCTACTTACGGGTCAAGACGGACCTGTTTGAAGAAGCCGATGCACTCGGCAACTATTACCAGATGAAGTACTCGGGGATGGACGGTGCGTCGGGAGCTGGCGGACACGTGGACTCCTGGCGCGGCTTCAAGCCGGGATCGAAGGGCTGGGGCAAGCTGACGCCTGACGAGCGCAGACAAACGAAGTGGGGGAGGGAACATTTGAAATGATGAACCGGCGGCGGCTGGGGAGCAAGGACATCTACCTGGACGCGAACAGCCTGCGGGTGCTGTGGAAGGGAGATGTGGGCGGCGGGAACAATTACCCGAAGTTTATAACGCCGTTCTCGGGATACAGAGATGGAAGTCCTGTGGCCTTGTATTTTTGGGGAGCATTCCTGGCCGACAATGAATATGACGAGGCGTTTGGCGGGTTTATTTCACCGGTGGCTGCAACAATTACACTTACCCCGGTTGTACTTTTTACGTCCGACGGTTCGGCCCACGATATTTATTGTCAGACTGGATGGGACTTCGGTGGATGCGGAGATGCATTGCTTTCCAATACACCAGGGGCAGGATTGGGTGGCTTCGATGCAATTGAATTGCCAGCCGGGACAAACAATTACGAATATCTCATTTGCCTATCACAGACTGTATCGTTTGCGGTAGATGCCAATGATTTTGTCCAGGCATATTTTGCACGCGATGCCACAGATGTAGCCGATACACTTGGTGCCAGTTGTTATTTATTCGGCTGGAAAGTTGCCTATAGTTAGGTTCACTGCCCTGTTCTTGGCTGCCATGACCTTCTCTTTCCTACTCGGCTACTACTCGTCACAGCTACACCCGGATCTGTGGCGGGCACTCACGACGACCCTGATGTTTAGCTGCATGTGGTGGGGGACGCACTTTTCGACCGTGTGGCTAGGGCAGCTCATGGAAAGATACCGCGATAGAGTACCGCGGATTAGGTAGATAACACAACTCCCGGCCTGCCTTCGACGCGTGACCGGGAGTCGAGCAAATGGACATCGCAGCCACCGGGCGGGCGTTGCACCCATTGGCCGCGGGATCCTTCGCAAGCTCAGGACGAGCCGGCCCGGCCGCCCCGCGGCCTCGCCTTTCACGGGCGGCAGCCGCTTGCTTTGTGTGTATTATACACTATATCGTATTTTTGCGATAGGGGTTGTATAGACAAATAGACGCCGCCAGGGTGCGCCGCTGAGGGGGGCAGCGGGTGTCAGCCTGGCGGCTATAGGTGTGACGGTGAGTAACCGTCAATCCATTATCGCGCCGAATGGGGGAATGTCAAGCGGGTTCCAGTAAGGCAAGGAGACTTGCCTTACAAATCGCGAGCGGTGCGGTGTCAGCAGTTACCCCTTGCATTGGCATACCGGGCGATGAAAAAATAACTCGATACTGCATATCGCCTGCGGTTATGTATTCGCTGCCGCATTTGCCAACGTCGCGGTATATATTCCAGTTGTACTCAAATTTTTCCACCACCTGCCACGCTGCAGCAATGTCTGTGCTGTAAGGTTTAGTACATTTCATGGTATCGCCCTCGGAAGCGCCGCATCGCGGGCAGTTGAAACCGTCCCAGCCGTCTTTTCCATCTTCGGTTGTCCCTTCGTTCCAGAAGAAACCAGGATGATCAAAGTCAGTTTGTCCCATCACGTACTCAGCCACAAGTGCGTTCATCTCTGGGCCGGCTTTCATGTTCAAGATTTCGTCTCTTGTCACCATCTCTGCTCTCCTTTCTTCCGGCGCGGCTTGCACTCCGGGTCGTGGTTTTGTGCCTGAAATATCCGCAAGATAGCCGGATACGTTGAAAATGCCTTGCAATTAACCTGAGCCATCCTAGCGGCAGTAAAGGGTGTCCTTATAACGGTGTCCTTGAGCGATTTTACCATTTTTATCAAGGGTGTCCTTATAACGGTGTCCTTTGAATGACTAACTTTCGTCTTTGCTCGAAATCCGCAGGTTAAATTTTTTCTTGGGGCTTTCAGAGTGAACCTTGTACTCATTGAGATCCATCTCTCCCGCCTCGACCAACTTCAGGCCCCGCCAGATAAGCAGGGCGGCGACCTGCGACTCCGGGCAGTCGTGCTCTTCCGAAAGTTGCTTGACGGCCTCTGAAATATCCAGGGGAATATCATACATCTTGCGGTTGCGCTCCTGATAGTTTTGGTCCGTCTTTCCCTTCGGGCGAAGACTTTGCATCAGGTTGGCGACGTTCTTGTCAACTCGAGTCGTTCTCTTATCATCGTCCATTGAGAACTCCAATCAATTGATCTACCACCTGAGCATATCCACCAGCACGTGTCTTTTTGTCCAGAGCGTAGCCGATGATCGCAGGACAGTTAGGCGCATATTCCCAGAGAGTCTTACCAAATGCGGGCGCTTCCCTGGCTTTGACATCTGCGGGGATTGGCGGCCACACGTGACCTTTGAACGCTTTGACCAGCTCTTCCAATTGCACCAAGGTCTCCTTCGTCACCCGGTCAAAGAAAGTTGGCAGGATAGCGTATCCCTTAGACCGGCCTTCTCCCGACATGGCAATCTCTGCATAGCTTCTTAGGACTTCGTTCACCCCATCAATGGCCAGCGCATCCAGCCGGGTCGGGATGAGCAGGTACTCGGCAGCGACCAGGGCGGCAACATGCAGGATGTCCATTGACGGCGCGCTGTCCAGAATGATAACCGGATAGGATGCGGATGACAATTTACTCTTCAGGATACGCTCAGAGAAATACGCCTGGTGCAAATAGCGCTTTGCGGCTTCGGTGGATTTGTCACTCGGGAGAATGTCAAGCATCGGGCGGGCTTCGATGACAACCTTTTGAAGCGGCCTATCTTCTGCAATGAGTGAGTACAAGCCAGGGCTTTTTTCGATGCCTAGCGCCTGGGATACGTGCCCTTGTGGATCAAGGTCTACAACCAGAGTTGAGTAACCCTGCCTTGCCAGACCATGCCCGATGTTAATAGCGGAAGTCGTTTTCCCGACTCCCCCTTTTTGATTCATGACGGCTGTGATCATATCGCAAGACCTCCATCCCGCTTAATTCTAATTAATTTATCCAGGGTTTCTCCATCAAGAGTTGTTATCCAATCTATGTGCTCTTTGTCCAGATCAAACCAATCCCCCTGTAATCTATAATCGCTGAACAAATGATGAAGATAAGTCTCTGCCTTGACGCAATCCCTACTTGGGATGTAATGGATTACTTTGATTTCAAGCGGATAATCCCTGAGAATTGATTTAAGCCTTTTTTCAACGTCCCTGGCACGGCCTATCTTGTGGCAACCATTAGATGCCCTAAGTAAATACACATAACCAGTGGCAGGCCCTTGTATTCGGCTCTCGGCGGCCTGTCTCCTTTGCTCTTTGGTTTTCTTATTCTCTTCGTCAATTTTCTCGTCTGTGGCGTAACGATAGAATTGCTCTACCTCGCGTCTGATCGCCCCCCATTCCTCCCTTGAGACGATAAGCCCATTTCGCACAGGTAGCAGATTCCTTCCGTCTCGCGCAAATGAAATCGGTCCGGGTGCTGACTGGCATTTCTTACAAACACCGCGCTCATCTCTCTCGAGTTGAAATTTTGCACAGATAATACACGGCTTTGCAGGCATGACAAAACACCCTCCACAAATAGGACGTTGCGCTGTCGTTGCTAAGGCGAGCAGCGGGAGAACCCCATTCATGGAGGGTGCTTTACCCACTAGTATTCTATTGGTTGAGCTGACAGCGCTTATAAAAAAAGCACCCGCCACACTCGCCTTAGCAGTCATAAGTATACCACATTTCCCGCATCAGCGGCCTTCCTGTGCTGTGTCACCCTCCCAGCGCCTGCCGGATCATCCAGATTGCCCCGGCCAGGCTGCCGCCGATCAGCAGGATACCGGCCACCCAAGGGGTGATGCGCTTCGACCAATACCAGCCCCATTCGAGCAGGTCTAGTTCAGCAGGATCGTTCATCGCTCACCACCTACTTTCCCGGGTCACTCGGCGCCGGACATGCGCGGATACATGCCGTTCTTCTTCGACTTCTTCCCGGTAGTAACCGCCATGGTTCGTCCGCGTCAGGCTGGTTGACTGATCGGCATTCAACCGCGACTCTTGCGTCGGGTCGTAATTTCCGGTCACGAACCGTGTGACGTCCGCTTGCAGCTCGCCATAATTATCCGAGCCACGCCGCCCCGACTCGTCCCAATGCCTGGTAAATTCACCCCACATCCGGGCCGCTTCTGGCTGCGAGTTCGTCTCCAGCGCATCACGCAGGCACTCGATCGCCTGACGGTAATGCCCGTCCTGGATTTCGCCAATGGATGGACCAACACCAAATAATCTCTTGAACATCTTCGGTTGCTCCCTTCGGGATATAATCCCATTGCGCCGGATTTCTCCGGTTGCTCTCTGCCTGGCGGAGGCGTCTACCCTCCGCCAGGCACTTTTATTACCAGTACTTTTAGCCCTGGCTGCCAATACTTTTGTCGAAGAACTCACCGCCTTCCTGCCAGCCTTTGCAGTCGTGTTTCGGCTGGCAGCCATTGTGCACGGGCCAACCGCAGCCGGGGCAGGTCTCGATGCAGGTCTTCCCGCAGACGGCGCAGCGCGGTGGGTCGGGCAGCAGGGAGCGGGCTTTTTTGGCATTCTTGTTTTTGTTAGACATCACATCTCCTTACGTTTCGTCGGCAAGAGCCAGTTTGCGATATACAAGTCCCAGCGGTACGAGCCATCTGGCCGGCTTATTGCCAGATGCCCGCTGAGCAAACATGTTGTGTACCATCAGGTCGGTAAACCGCTGTATGTAGTCCCGTTCCAGTACGTCCGCCATCCCGTGTTGCGGGATGAAGTCGGGATACTCTTGCTCGCATCGTTCCAGATAGTCAGACACCCACGCGTAAGGAATGTCACCGCCGGGGGTCCATAAGTAAAACTTGACTTCGTTCCCTTGCATGCGACCTGTAACTTTCGACGGCCCAACCATTTCCATGTAAGCCAAATGCTGCGGGGTCATGTGCTGGACGATTGAAGCAAGACTCAGGAGCGGGCGATACCAGGCCTCCCGCATCCGACCTACGTTATCAGACAGCCGCCACAGCAGATAATCCCCACCCGTGACGAAGGCAAACAGGGCCAGGATCGTACCGGCGATTGCGAACAGAGTTGACCAGGGTTCATTAGGCTTCACCTTGAATGCAATCACGAAACAGATTGAGCTTATCAACGACAAAATAAGCGGTGTTCCAACTCCCGGCTCTCTCATAATTGCGTCCATTTCGGTTGCGTGCGTAGCGGGTCACGCACGACAATTGCGAGTCGGGAGAAATACCTTCGGTGGGGAGGTGGTTGGTTCCATGCGTTTCGATTATCTTTCATACGCTCCTTCCTTTCCCCCTGGGGAGCGTCAGTTATAATCGGTTGTTAGCCGATCTCTGGCGCATACCCAGGGTTTCGGTCAGGTCCGCGCCGCGGGTTTCAGCCGTTGCGCGGGCCGTCTTTGTCTCAACTCACTTTATGACTTCCACGATCCACCCGCCGTGTTCCTGTCTCGCTTCGATCCAGGTGAACCACGGGTGCATCTCCGCGGCGGCCCGCAGTTTCGAGCGGGCATCACGATATGATTTCATGTATATTTTCTTCCCTTTTGCACCAATAAAAACGCCTTTCACTTCGACAAAAACGACGCGGCCATCTTCCAAAAGGTGCATAAAGTCCGGCTTGTAAGTCTCGCCTAGCAACCTGAAACTCATCGGCTCGTACATTTGCACCGCCGTGTGGCTGTGCAGCTCACCGAGCAGCACGACATCCCCGTAGCCGGCCCAGGCTTCTTCCGCGTGCGACTTGTAGGTCGGGAACATCGCGGCAACGTCCGCAACGGCGGTCACGTACTCGGCTTGTCGCTCGGTCACAGATTACATCTCCTAAATTTCAGTGTTCGTCTCAAGTAATCGAACCCGTCCCTGGTAATTGGGTAATCCTGGATAATGTCTCCGCCTTTGTCTAAAATATCGATCAGGCAATTTGATCCATCATCCTTCAGATACCCGAACGCATGGCAACGGCGAAGATACAACTCGCATCCCTGGTAGGGATTGTCGGGAAACGTGACTGCTTCGTATTCTCGCAAACTATCCCCGATGATCCGCACAGGCCGCAATGCGTGCGCACCTGTATTCAGTGGCTCGCTCACGGCTGCGGCTCCTGGCTGAACAGCGGCAGGGGTGGTTGTGTGTGCAATAGACGCTTGCGCGCCAGATTCACGTACTCGTCTGAGATGTCAAAACCTAGATAATGCCGGCCGGTCTGGAACGCCATCTTGCAGGTCGTGCCCGATCCGCACATGGGATCAAGAACGATGTCACCGGGATTTGACCAGCTCTCGATGTGGTCACGGGCCAGTTTCTCGGGAAAAATAGCGGGATGGGAATAGGCTGTCTCGTCCTCGGTAGAAAATCCCTTGCCGCCGTTAAATCTCCAAATATTGAACCGGACACCATACTGGTTGCCTTTATAGTAGGTTTTGGAAGCTTTCAAGTCGTTATCTTTACCCCTACTAGTTTTTCGTCCCCAAGGTGCTCCCCATTGATTTTTTCTGTCAGCGATAAGATTTATGGTCTTTGGTTGGCCCTTGCTAAAGATGAACATATACTCAAAGACCTGGTAATACCTTACGCTGTCTGGATAAGTACAGCCATTCTTTTCGTAAATCATGGTATCGTGAAGCCTGAGGCCTTGGCTCATAAAGTAAAGCGCTTGCCTAAAGCTTGTGCCAGTCTCGCCCCCGTCTTCTGTTTCGTCACCAACAATCCACACAATCACCCCGCCGGGCTTTAGCACCCGCGCCAGTTGGCCGGCGATGCCTTCAAAGTCGAACTCATAACCGTTGTACTGGCGCAGGTTGTCATAGGGCGGGGACGTGACGATCAAGTCAATACTCCCGTCCGGTATCGCCTTTGCCAGCACCCGCGCATCACCGGTGTAGATCGCGTTCAAGTCATACGGCCCGAGTTTCATCTCGTCTCCCCTTCCGCTCCCAGCCACGCCCGCGGCACGCTGGCCGTGACGGGCGGCAGCGCACCGGCGACCGCGCGGCAGGCCGGGCACACGTGGATGTGCTCGGTCAGATCGTGAAACCGGTACAAGTTGCCCTGTCCATCCCGTTTATCTTGCTTATCCAGCCACGCATCCCGCAGATCGCCGTACTCCGCGCAGTGGCAGCAGTCACGGCCGGCCGCTGCGAACG
>Ga0209518_1001143_pt1 | contig 30145 bp, 28 predicted proteins | sample RifGroB1_FD_183993 | JGI IMG/M metagenome (GOLD analysis project Ga0209518, IMG submission 183993) | Groundwater microbial communities from Rifle, Colorado, USA - Groundwater B1 (SPAdes) (version 2) | ecosystem: Environmental > Aquatic > Deep subsurface > Groundwater | place: Rifle, Colorado...
CCCCTATGATTGTAAACGTGATTTAATTCCTGCAATGTATGTCTATAATCATAGGGGGCAAAGAATTTATCTTTTTGAAGATGAGATGATACATACTTCAAAGTTTTCTGCCTCAGAGTCTTACGGGTATTCTCCTCTCTTAACTGTGATGCAGAAAGTATTAACTATATCTGGTATGGATAGATTTTTATATAGATATTTCTTTGAACGAAAAACACCAACTCAGTTAATTTTGACTAATACAGATGACCCACAATCTTTAGAAATAGAGAGGGCTAGAATAGAATCTAAGATGATGGAGGACCCTACTTACACCCCCTGGATTGCAGTTAATAATAGGACAGGGCGCGGAAGAACAGATGTAGTTAGACTATTTCATACTCTTCAAGAAATGGATTATTTAAATGTTCGTAATGAAATCAGAGATCGAATTAGTGCTATTTATGGTGTTCCGCAACTTTATATGAACGTGATGGAAGGTGTTGGGGGTATTTCAGGACAGACTCAGCAAATTAAAATGATGGCTAATGTTGTTTCTTCTGATCAAAGAATGTATAATGAAAAGATACTTCCAATAATTTTAAAATCATTTGGTATTACAGATTGGTCTATTGTTCTTAGATCACCTGAAGAAAAGATTGAGGGTCAAGTTATACAATTAGCTCAACAGAAAGTTATGATAGCAACTCAAATGAGAGGAATGGGTTTTGATGTAGAATTGAAACCAAATGCGGTAGATATAGATACTCTTGACTTTGTTTTTGGTGGTAAGGCAATGAGTATGCAAGATCAGATGAGTGGGCTTGGCAGCGGAATGCCTGCTCCCGGTCAAGAAGGAATGGAAGGAGAACAACAAGAGTCATCTGAAGGACTTCTACAAGAAGGACAAAAACAAGAAAACCCAGAAGAACAAGTTGAAGAATTTGCTCCAGATAAAAATAGACTAGAAGAATCTGTATATGCTAATAAGACACCAGAAGAAGAAGAGGAAGACGAAGAAGATAGTGAAGAAGAAGAAGTCTGGAATTAAATGTTGTATGTAAGATGTCAGTATTGTCAATATTATGGGCATGTTTCAACATTTTTAAGAAAAAGTGTTCTCAAAATTACTATTTTAATTTGTCCAGTTTGTCATAAAGAGTTTTTATTTAAATTTGATATTTAGGAGGGAAGAAAGCTTGCCAAAATTTCAATACAGTGATGATAAAGAATTCTGGAAAGAAGCAAGTAATAAATATGTAAGTGCTCGTGAAGCAGCCAGAGATTTAAATTGTGATCCTGGGACAATATTAAAATATTTAAGAAAATTTGGATTTTCATTTAGTCAAGATTTGAAATTAAAAAGAGGAAAGAAAGAAGAGAATCCTCTTATTGTTAATCTTCCTCCAGTCAATATTAAAGAATATCTTACCCCACAAATTGAAGGTGATGAAGAAATAATTGTACTACATGCGAGTGATGGTCATGCTGGTAAACAGACAAAAAGTTATAATGGTTTAGAATTTAAAGAGAGAATGTATAAATTATACGAATCAACAATGACTATTACTGAATTACATAGAAAAATGTATCCAATTAGAAAATTACATATTGTAAATACAGGAGATAATTGTCAAGGAGAGAATCCATTTCAAGGTTCAGTTATTGGATCTGTGGAAATGGGGGCTAGAGATCAAGTTACTAAATTAGCTGTTCCTGTTTGGAATGATGTAATAGGGTCATTAAAGCAACATTTTGATGAAATTATATTTGATGGTTTTGCTGGAAATCATGGTCATGATAAATTAGCTCCGGCTACATCTAGTTTAGATTTATTATTTTATGACATTTTAAGATCAGGCATTGGACAACAAAAAGGAATAACTATTAATATTCATGAACAGTTTGCAGACATTGTATATATAAATAACTTTAAATTTTTTGTATTTCATGGTGATGGAATTCCGTGCCAACAAGGTGTTCCCTTTTTTGCGTTAGATAAAAAATTAAAATCTTGGTATATTCAATGGGGTGGTTTTAATTATGCTTTAGGTGGACATTTTCATAAAAGACATTCAGATGAAGTAGCTTCTAAATTCGAATATTTTATGTGCGGAACACTTGTGAGTGATGATGAATGGGCCCTTAATAAACTTGGTATTAGTTCAAATCCAAGCCAAGGAATATTTGGAGTTCATCCTAGAAAAGGAGTAACCTGGAGATATCCGGTAGTTGTTGATGATGAATTCCTTCCTCAGAGTGATAAGAAAGAAATAAAGGAGAAAGAGTAATGTTAGGGCAATATTTTAAAAGATCTAATAAAATTAAAAATGATCAGTTAATGGGGCCTGAAGAATATCTTGCTTCAAAAAGGATACTTTGTTTATACGGAACAATGGATGAATACATTAGAAGATTTGATGCATTTGGACCGACTCTTATAATGGATTTACTTCTTACTCTTGACCAAGAAAGTAATGATCCAATAAAATTGATTATTGATAGCCCTGGAGGTTTTATGGATGTCGGATTTTCTTTATATGATACAATAAAAAGTCTTAAATCTCCAGTGTGGACATATGGTAGAAGTTGTCAAAGCATGGCTACTTTAATTTTAGCTTCAGGTGAAAAAGAGCATAGACATGTTTATCCAAATTCTAGAACAATGATTCATCTTCCATTTGCTCAAATATCTGGAAATACTGAAGATGTGAAAGTTCAGCAAAAAGAAATTGAAAAATTAAAAGAAATGATGGTTGATTCTCTAATTGATTGTGGGGCAGTTAAAAATAAGAAACAAATTCTTAAAGATATGGATAGAGAATATTGGATGTCTGCAAACGAAGCTTGTGAATATGGAATTGTCGATCAAGTAGTAAAGAGAGGAGATATTTAAAAATGGCAACTATATCCACTACATCAACTACTAATGTTACATATCATGGAATACCAATTATTCCTAGTGAAGATTTAGAAGAAGATATATTTATTAAAATAGTTTCTGTTTTAGGTTTGAAAATATCTAATATTAACTTTACAAAAGATGAAATTACTTTAACTTGTAAGAGAAAAAGAAGTATTTTTGTTATACGAATTACAAATCATGGTAAAATGACTGTAGAAAATAGTAAGGGAAAGATTATTTCTACATTTGATTTACCAAAAAAAGAAACTTACTCTTATCCAAATGGTAATCCTTACATTTATCCAGGAACTGTAACAACAACGCCTACTATAAATCCTTGGCCAATGTATACTACTGGCACTGGAGATTATTGGAAGTTAACAGATACTACATTTACAGATAATATTTATACACAAGAAGATATTGATAAAATTAAGCCTTAATAATGAATAAACAACAAGTTAAAAATTTAATTAAAAGTTCTATTATTGAAGCTATGACTGAGAGTGGAAGAAGTTCTTTTAATCAGAGTCAAGTAGTTGTACCAGTAAAAACAGGCAACTTAAAGCGGTCTGGAAATATTACTGAATCTAATGATTCTGTTATTATAGAATATAAAGCTGAGTATAGTTCTGAAGTAGAGAGAGGTACTAAAGGGGGTTTAGTTAATGTAAAAGCTTATAGAAGGAAAGATGGTGTTTTTGTTAGACCACATAAAATGAATCAAAAGCCAAGACAGGGAAGACATTATATAGAAAATTCATTAAATCTATTCTTTAAAGATAGATTAGGGATGAAGACTTTTTTTCAACAAAATGTATTGAATAATTTAAAGAAAAACTTTCCCGGAAAGAAAATAACTAGTAATTATTAAAAGTTTTTATTTAGCTTATATTTTATATTAAAATTATATAGAATTAGTGCAGAGGAGGAAGAATGACTGAAAAAGATCTTTTTGATCATTTGCAAGATAGATTATTAGAGCTGATAGCTTTACCTATAGATAAAGAAAAACTTAAATCAATTGAAAATCTTGTTTGTAGATATACTTCAGAACTGAGAGAAAAAGTGAAAAAGGCTGATAAGATAGAGGCAATAGAACAAGAATTTAAACATTATGTTAAGAATATTTTATCTATTGTAGAAACATTAATATCAGGAGAAAGTTACAAATCTCTCCGACGACTTTTACAAAATGAGATATATTCATGTTGCGAAGTTTTGATTAAAGGAAAAAAGTGATAAAAAATAAAGTAAACTTTATAAGAGAGATTCAAGAAGATGACCCTCCAAGTAAAATGTTCAATACTAAAGAGGATAGTTTATATTTTAGACTATCTATGGTTAATCTTAGTAGGCGGTGGTCTTTATTCTGTTGGAGCCGAGGAGATAAGAAACAGTATAGTATTATTCCTACTTTCAGCACTGTTTTTCATAGGTAGTTACGAAGTTGGGTATATTGTAACTACCTATATAATAAGAATTGAATTAGGTAAAGACAAAAGTAAAAATGAGTAATTTTTGTGAATGTGGTTGTGGACAATTATGTAATAAAAGATTTATTTTGGGGCATAATATAAGAATTTATCCAGTTTTACCTAATGGGAATACAGATAAAACTAAAAGAAAAACATATGATTATACATTTAGAATTAAATAAAAACTTTGGAGGTGAAGATGTCACCAAGTAGTAGTGAAAAACAGAGAAAATTTATGAGATCTGATCTTGGACGTTTGAGAGAGGGTAAGAAAACTGTTACTGGGATGTCTGAATCTCAACTTTCAGATTATGCAAGTAAACCAATAGAAAAATCTACAAAAACTTCATGGAAAAATGCAAAAATAAAAATGCAACCGGGTGAATTTGGTGAGTCTACTTTTAGGCCAAAATTTAGTACTTTACCTCCTTCAGAAAAAGAAAGGCATCATTTTGAAATAGATAAAATAGTTTCACAGAGATTACACAAAAATCCAAAATATCAATCATTAATGAAAGTAGAACGTCAACATCAAAAAGATAGACCTGGAATATTGGGTTCTCATTCTAAAGAATATGGCCAATCTATAGATATGTATACTAAAAAATTTGAACAAGAACATAAAAAAAGATTTAGTGATTGGACAGGTGATGAGAGAGATAAAGATATATTTTCTCAAAAATCTCTTTCTAATAGAATAGATAATTTTATAGAAAAAGGAAAAAGGCCATATGTTGGGCATAAATCAGATCATACTCGTGAAGTTTTTTATCATCATGAAACTCCAACACAGCAATCTCATGGGGATAAGTACAAATATACTATAGGACCCTTTCAAACACGAGGTGGTGCTGATGTAATGGCTCAACATGGTTTAAATAATCCACATCTTCAAACAGTGTCTGATGCTAAAAAGAATTCTGCTAAATATAGAAAATCAGAATTACAATCTGCAAAGGCTTCACAGGATAGACCTAAGATTAAAACTATTCAGAAACAATCAATTTGGGCTACTGATAAGCAAGGCAATCTACTAGGTAGAAAACATGGAAGAGAGCTCTCTCGAGCCGAAGTTGAATTTAGGAATAAGATTGATACAAGAGGAATGATTGACCCTCGTAATTTGAAAGGGCCTTCTTCAGCAGATATGAGGTCTGCACCAGTATCTAAATCAGAACAACTAAAGAAATCTGTGAGGCCTTCTTTTGAACATCCTGAATATGGTGAAATGAAAAATTCTGGTTATTATAGTAAAGATCCAAATAATGCAAAAAGATATGCTAATTTATTAAGATCTACTGGAATTAAAACCCATATCCAAAATGTTGAAGGAATGAATACTGTATTTGTTAAAGCGCATCCTCTTAGCGGAACTTCTTATCGTGGACCTATTGAAGCAGGTATAAAATTAAGGGATATTGGGGCTAAGAGGGTGAAATCAATTCCAGTTAGTGAATTTCATCCTAATCATGTTAATGTATATAAGCATCCTTCAGGAACTTTTACTGTTGTGGATAATGGTAAAAAATCTAAAATATTACATTATCCTATGAGTAAAAGTGAAGATATAATTAAAGATTTAGAAAAAGGCTTTAAACCTAATTTTGCTAGAATAACTGGTGAAGAAGGATTAGAAGTTCAGTCAAAAGAAGAAAATGAGAAGTGGCATAAAGAACATGACTATCCAGATGAACCAAGAGTAGATTGGTCAAAGACGAAACAAGTTGGTCATTATGTTCCTAAAGTAGAAGATACATCAAAGAAAGATGTAAAGAAGTCTATTACTGATTTTATAGAAAAGAAACACGGTTATATTACACCAGAAAAAGGTACTCCTGTTGAAAGACAAATAGAAGGAGAAAAACCTATTGAACGTGAAAAAACTAATTGGAGAGAATTTACTGGTGGTAGAGCTGAAACTAGGCCAGGTTCACCAACACCAAAAGGGGCTAAAATACGTGTTGGTTCTAAGGGTGGAACATCAAGACATACTGGGGAACCTTGGGGTTTTATAACTCATCATGTTAGGAAAGAAATTGATGATTTTATAAAAAAGAATGAAAATAAACTAACACAAAATCAAGTTGAAAGAATTGCTCAACGAGATTATACAAAAGCTGAAAATAAAAAGAAATCGCCTACTAAAAAACAACAAGTTCAAATTATTAGAAGAAATGAAAGAAATATTAGAGATACGAGAAGAGATAAACTTGTTAGACCAGAATATCCAAAAAGATATACTGGGCCAGATTTAGAGACAGAATTAACTAAAAGAGGACAATTACATTCAAGGATATAGGAGGATTAAAATAATATGACAGAAAACATAGAATATATTAATGAGGATGGAAGTATCTTAGAGATTGATGTTAGTAAAGGAAGTAAAGTTCCTGGAGTAAAACACACTATTCCAAAGGCAAAAGAAACTAAGGTTCCAGGAGTAAATTCTTCTAGAAGTAACCCTCCTGTAAAGAATATAAATAGTACAATAAAGAAAGCCTTAGAAATGATGATTCCGGCTATAGAAGAAGAAATTAGGAAAGGGAGAAGCCGAAGATTATTGCCGGCTGAAATGAGAAGTAATGAGGAATATCGGCAATTATTAGCTTCAAAAAAATATATTCCACCAAAGGAAAGAATTAAAAAACCTAGAATTAAGAAAGAACAAGTAATTGGTGATAAAGGACCTAGAGAAGTCCCTAAGAATTTAAAAGATAGTTTAGAAAAAGGTATTGGTAGAACTATTGCTGGAGGGGCTTTAGGAGCGGGCGTTGGCACCTTGACGGGTCTTAACCCATTAGCTACAGGAGCTGCTGGAGCTGGGGCAGGTTATTTGACTGGTGGAGATAAAGAAGAGAAAGCCTTACCAAGTAAGAAAGTTAAAAAAGGTGTTGGTGGAATGGCCTTAGCCTCTCAAGCATTAAGAGATCCTAAAGCTACTGGTGAAGGAATTAGAGAAGCTGGAAAAGGTATAAAATCTGCGGCTGAAGGTATTTCTTCTTTAAAGTCATCTGTATTAAAGAAAACAGATCCTATATTATCTACTGCTAAACCAAAAGTAGACAAAGAACTTCTAAAAGCAAAAAGTCAAGCTTCATTAAGAATAAAGAAAGCTATTTCTGTTCTTGAAGGCTATGAACCTATGAATGATACTATTGTAATGAAATCATTTGGGGGAGAAATACCTAATATAATGAAAGAAGTAGAATTAAGACCACCTGAGACTTGGTGGAATGATGCTGTTCAGAAAGCTTCTCAATTTGAAGATTATCCCGCTAAATATTCAATGGAGCTATGGTATAATATTCAAAAGGCAAATCTTGAGGAATCAGATGAAGAAGATAAAATAATAAATGATTCAGCAAATAGAGATGTGGATGAAATAATTAATCAAGAAGTTAAGAAAAAAGAAAATATTAATAAAGCTGTTGCAGCTTCTTCATCTGATGAAGTTTTACAACCAAAAAAGAGAGGGGAAAATAAAGCTTTAAGTGATGGTTCTAAAGTAGATGTTTCTGATATTTCTGGGCCTGGCAAGTCTGAGCAAGAAAGTTCATATTAGAAAGAAAGGAGAAGACTTAAAATGACAATGACTTCTCTACAACCAAACCTCAAAAAAGGCCAATGGCAAGATATTACTCCTAACAAAATCCCTATAAAGGTTAGTTACTCTGTTGATGAGAAGAAAAGACGTAGTCGTGCTTTAAGAATTGGTGATAAAAAAACAACTAAACTTCAGAGTGAAAGAAGTTATAATGTAACTAGAGTTGCATGGGTTCTTCCTCAAAATGCACTTTCTGGTGATTATGAAATTGATTTTGCTCGTATAGACGAAAATAAAATCAAATTTCCAACTCCTGATGATACTTCTCGTATGCATCTTCATGAAGGTATAAACAATAAAAGAGAATCTCTTGAAGAGCATCTTGTTTCTGAACTTCATTCTGATTTTAATACTAGAGAAGATCATAAAGATGAACGTATTTTGTATGAAAGAAATTATTATAAATTACAGCAAAAACAAGATGAAGCCGAAGTAAAAACTGAGAGAGAAAGCAGAAAGTTAGAACGAGAACGTAACCAATTACTGAAGAAAAAGAATGTCATTAGTAGAACACAAAATAAATTAGAAAAAATAGAAGAACAATTAAAAAAATTAGAAAAGAAGAAGACACCAAAAAATAAGATAAAAAGAAAAGAATTAAAAGAAGAATCTTCTCAATTACAGAAAAAAGTTAAGAAAGTTCCGGTTGTTGTTCAAGCAAGACTTGATGAATTAGAAGAAGAACTATCTGGTATTAAACAGGAAAAAACTCAAAAGAAAGAAACTGAGTCAAGACATTGGCTTGATAAATATAGAGTTAAGAGAGGATCTAATGAAAATATTACTGTTAATGGAAAACCAAATAAAGCAGAAACCTATTCTCTTGGAAATGCTGATTTTAAGATTTTCTTATTTCAGCTAAGAGACTCATTTTATATCTCTTCAAAAAAGCTAAAATCTGAGAAATTTGCTTCTGAGCAGTTAGCTTTAAAAAGAATTGAAGAGATATTTGAGACAAAAAGACTCAGAGAAAATATTTTATTTAAATCTTTAGAATTGCAGAAAAGTGATATATTCAATCAAATAAATGAAATATTAACTAAGAAACTATCACCTACTGATATTGAAGATAGCCCTGATTCATTCAGAGTGTTCTCAGAATATCAAGCAGGTGACAATAAGGTTGTCTTAGAGGGCAATGAGAATGGAAAATATTTAGTAAAATGGGAAATCAATGAAAAAATATAATTGTAGTTATTGTAAAAAAGATTTTACAAGTAAAAGATATAAAAAATATTGTTCTAAAGAATGTTATAAATTAGGAATTCGGACAGAAAATTCTTGTATTAATACTTGTATAGTTTGTAAAAAATCTTTTTCTGTTTTAAAATGTTATTCATATAGAAAATATTGTTCAAAGTCTTGTTCTACCAAAAATAGATGGAATAATGAATTATTGAAAAATGATAAAGTTCAAACTAAAGAATCAAATATAAAAAGAAGTGAGACTTTAAAGGGAAGAAAACCTTGGAATAAAGGATTAACAAAAGAAATAGATTCCCGAATAAATTCTAAACCAAAAACAGATGAAAAAAGATTAAATATCTCCAAAGGTATGATTAAAAAATGGAAAGACCCAGTATATGCCGAGTCACAATTAACTTTAATTAGAAACAACCATAATTTTGGAAATAAAAATAGAGGAAAGTTTGGTTTTAGAGAAGATATTAGAATTTTTGTTCGTTCAAGATGGGAAGCAAACTATATTCGATACTTAAATTATGTTGGAATAACTTGGGAATACGAGCCAAAAAGATTCCGATTATCAAATGGAAAAATATATATACCAGATTTTCATTTACTTAAAAATAGGAATGGTCGTGTGTTAGATGTTTGGATAGAAGTTTTTGGATATGATAATAAAGAAAAAAGAAAGAAAATTGCCATGTGTATTTTAGAATATAATTTTCTTCCTTTAATGATTGTAGAAGAAAAAACTTATAAAGAAATAGAAAAAGAGTATTCTTCAAAAATTATTGGTTGGGAAAAATGAATACTTATGAATATTCAAACATAAGAGAAGCCTTAGCTAAATATTATTCTATTATTGGAAAAATTATTACTTCACAAAGCGAGGATAAAGATTCTAGTTTAGAAGCTTTTGGTGAAGAAATTATACTTAGAAATAGAAATGTTAGAAGACAAATGGATGAATTAAATAAATCTGAAGAAGTAGAATTTTTGAAAGATCTTGATTTTTCTACTCTAACTTTGCCATTTTTAGAAGATTTTATATTAAAATATCAGCCTTCTAGTGTTCTAGGAACTTTGCCTATATATACTGAATCAAATGCTGGGACAAATGAAAGAGGAGAGTCACCTAGTCGTAAAGATTTAACTACAGAAGATTATCATAAAAAAGAAAAATCTAAGTTAATGCAGATGCCTATAAAAGGAGAACCTTCAAAAGCCATCACTCCAGCTTTAATTACTAACAGTATTTCAAAAGATGGAATAGAAGTAAGGCAAGAAGAGAATAAATCCCCGAAAGACAAGTATCAAATTCCAATTAAAGTAACTGGGTTATATCAAGTAAAAAATCCTGAACAAAAAGAAATCGAGATGGGAAATAATGTTATTGAGAAACTATGGAATTAAAAGAATTATTATTTAATATAAATAATATAGTTAAACAAGAAAGAACTTATGTTAGTTCAGTTGACGAAGCCCCAGAAGGTGTAAATGTTCAGCGTGGTAGAAGAGGTGGACTATTTTTTACTGGTGCTGGAGAGAAAAATCAACAAGAACAACCTACTTCTAAAGGGCCTTACTTTAATGTAACTTCAGTAAAAGATCTTGAAAAGTCTATTCCAAAGTTTAAAACAAATATATCAGAAATTTTCAATCAACTACCAAATTGGCATGTTCAAGGGACTGAATTTTATTTAGTAAAAAAAGAAGATTTAACTGATCCTAATGATAATGAAAAAGGATTTGTTGTTGGCCAATATGATTGGACATCTAGAACTATAAGTATTTCTTCTATAGCTAATAATATTGATTTAAGCCAAGATGAATATGGAGAAACTATTAATGTCGAGAAAAAATCAGTATGGAAATTAGTAGTTATTCATGAGCTTGGTCATAGGGTTATGGATGACCCGGGAGTTAAAAAGAAATATAAGAAAATGATTCAAAATGAAGATGATAGTACACTAGGAAGTCCAAGTAAATTTGGTTGTACAAAATATGCTAAATCAAATCAAGTAGAACGATTTGCGGAAGCTTATTTATATTATCTACAAAATCCTAGATTTCTAGAGTCTACTGATAAAAGTATGTTTGATTTCTTAAAGAGTGATGTTTTTGATGAGCAAGAGTATTCTGAAGCATTAATTAAACAACAAGAAGATTCTAATATTCCGGAAGGTAGTTATTGGATGGAAGATTATGAATATCTTAAAAAGTTAATTAGTGATTCTGATAATCAAAAAAATCCTGATAGTATCTCTAAAGCACAGGTTCATCCAAGTATAAAATATTCTGGACACTATATTCCCATTAGAACTATTATTAGGTCAAAGAACGGATTAATTAGGTCTGCTATTAGGTGGAAGAAATTTGCTTCTGCCGGTTTAGAAAAAATTAAATCTAATAAAAATTTAAAGGGTGTAGTTCATGTTTCACAAACTCCAACATATACTCAACAAAGTTTAGTCAAACAGACTCTATTCTTTGTGTCTGATGAAGCTAGTGTTGCTGAGATAAAGAATGATAACTATATTCCTTTAGCGGAATATAAAACATTGGGTTTAGGAATTTATCTTCATGGTGATATTGATGAAGCTACAAAGAAATCTGAAGAAGAAGAAAAAGAAGTTCTTCCAGTGAAAGTTAATCTTCAAAAATTATTCCAGTCAACAATGAAAGACGTTGAATCACAAAATATAGAAGGATTAAAAGAACAAGGATATGATGCTATTGTCTTGATGAAAGAGGGGCCATATCAATTTGACTTATTTGTATTTGATAATTCTAAAATTGTTGTTATTGGTGATGATGAATTAAGTGATAAAATTGCAAAAGATATTTCTGAAACAGAATGTGAAGATTGCTTAGATGCAAAAGATTTTTCATTTAACTCTTTTATGCCTGGAATAATAGATAAAATAGAAAAAGCCGTTATAGCTACTCCAAGTAATCCAGATGGGTCTGTTGCGTATGATAAGGTTCCAATTGGGTCTGCTATTTGGGTAACTGTTACAAAAGAAGGGCCTCTTCATGGAAGACATGTACTTATCACGAAGAGGCCAGATGGGCTTTTCGCTATAACTGGTGGTGCGGGGCACAGACAAATGAAAGATAAATATGGGCTTGAAACTAGAACTGATGCTTTAAGACATTTAGTTATGGCAGGTAAACCTGAAAAAACTAAAGCGGATGTGGAACTAGATAAAATAAATGAAGAGAGACAAAAGGAAAATGAGCCTTTAATTGAAAGACGAAGAGAATTAGCTAAATATGGTAAAGAAGAAATAGAACAAGCTTTCAATAAATTTAATGATGCGGTTCAAATAAAATCAATGGATGCCACCCAGGTTAGAAAACATAGGGAAGAAATTTCAAAATATGCTCAAGACAATGGTTTAGATGAAGAAAAAGCAGATGATTATGCCTCAGCTATAGTTAGGCATTATTCAATGGCGGAAAAACAGATTGCTGAAAAACGACGTAGAGATGTTGGATTAAACTTATATAATAAACTTCGTAAAATGAAAGAAGGATCCAATATTGAAGAAGTAACAAGAGAATTAAATGAAGAATTAGACTTTAGACCAATATCAGTAGATTTACCTAATCCAGAGTCTTATAAAGATTTAACTAAAGAAGATATTGATGGAAAAATTGGTGATATAATTAATGAAAAAGTGGCTGAGATATTTAATCCCAATCCTTTAGATAAAAGAATAGATTCTGAATTAAAAACTGAAGGAATAGAATTATCAGACACTGAAAAATCTAAAGATATTATGTCTATTAATTTAGGCGAAACTATTAAACCATTAGAAATTAAAGATGAGGAATCTTTAAAAAGTTCTTTTGAAAAATTTAAATCTTATTATGCTTTAAAGAAAGAAATTAATGAAGTTAAAAAACTTATAAAACCAGCAGATTTAAAGAAAGTAACTCCAGCTTTATTAGAAAAGATGAGGATGGATATTAAAGGAATATTTAGGGAAGGAATCTCTGATGAAGAATTAATGGAAATTCAAACAAGTTATGATGAACAGTGGCAGAATAATAATTCAGCTTTATCTTTTTATAAAGCTATATCTGATATTTGGAACGATAAAAAATCAATAAAAGAAAAGTTATCTAGAATAGATAATGGATTTGGTGGATATGTAAATTCTGGAGCCAATAGTGCACTATCTGCTTTAACTGGAAAATATGTTGGTGAAAGAACTGATGCCGCTCAATTAATTGATAAAACTAATGTTGAAACAGCTAGTATGATTACAGCATTTCAACTTAGAGATAAGTTTAAAGGAAATGTAGAACAATTTAATTCAATTATACAAAAAGTTGAAGAGTTTAATAATACAAATCAGATAAAGACGGAACAAGAAGCTTTATCTAGACACAAGGATTTACAATCTAAGTATCAAACGATACAAAGTGCAAAACAAACTGGAACATTATCTTCAAAATTATTTTCTACTGAATCTGAAATAAATAATTTAATTGAACAGAAAAAGAATCTTGGTACAGCATTAGGGTCAATGCAGGCTTCAGCAGCATTTTTGAATGCTTTACAAATAGCTAGAGACGCTAAAGACAATATGATTTCAGTTGATTTTGGAAATGATTCTAACGGGGCTGAATCAAGATTATTAGAATTAAACCTTGGGAATAAGGGGTTTATTGATGCAAGTGATCCTAATCATGTTAAATTACTTACTAGTGCTAAAGCATTAAATAAATATGTTAAAAGTCTTGATGTGATAAAAGAAAATCATGATGAAAATGAAAGAATTAAAACCAATATGAACGGAGCCTTTGAAGATGAAGAAGGAAAAGTTTATGTAAAAGATTATAAAGTCCCCATGTGGAAAGATACATATAAAGATGAAGAAGGAAAAGAACAAAAATATCAACATAGAATAGAACAAAGAAATGATATTGAATTTTTAAAGAAAACTGGAAATGGAGTAATTACAAGGGTTACAGGAGCAGGCAAAACTAACGTGGCTTTAGGTTTTTTTGCCAATAAAATAGATGAAACAAAAAATTATTCCGGGCTTACAATTGTTCCTAAAGGAAGAGTAAAGCAATGGGTTGAAGAAGCTAAAAAATTCTCAAATCTTGATGTAGTTGAAATTCCTGAAGGAATAAATAAAGATGAAAGGGCAAAGATGATTGCAGGATTAAAAAAGAACCAGATTGCAGTAATGTCTCAAAAAGATGCTATTGTTTCTTACTATCCTCTTGAAGGAGCTTTTATGAGTGGACAAATTAAAGGAATGGTATTAGATGAACCACAAGAAATAGCTTCTAGAAGTATTAGTGGTAATATGTCTGCTTCTATTAGAAAATTAACTAAACTACCTTCAGAAAATAGAATTGTATTGACTGCTACACCAGCTAGAGATAATTTAATAGAAGCATATGATTTAGTAAATTGGGTATCTCATCATGATAAAAGTTTAGGACCTAGAACTAGATTCCAAAGAATTTATGGTGGATATGGAAGTGGAACAAATGCTCAAGATACGACTTTACAACAAATGATATTTAAAGAAATATCTCCATATATTAGTGGTGATAGATTAACTAATCCTAATTTTAAGATTAAAAGAAATAATATTTCAGTTAAAAAGACAGATATTCAGAATACTAATATGAAAAAACTTGAGGCTAATGCAGATAAATATATTGAAGATGAAAAGATTACCTTTTTAAATAATATTTCAAATAATCCTGAAGAACTAAAAAAATGGGAAAATAAATATGGAAGAGCGTGGAAGACTCAAGCATCATTACAATCAAATAAAGTAGCCAGACAAAAATTACTAGAGGACCATGGTGATAATTTGGATGGTATTTCTGGTCAAATGACTTGGAAAGATAATCCTAAAATTAGTGGTTTTATTAATAATTTTACTGCAGAAAAGAATAAAAAACATGTAGTATTTTTAGATAATGATAAACAAAGAAGGGCAATAGTTGAAGGACTTTCTTCAACTGGGTTAAAACAGAACCAAATAAAAAATATTGCTTCTTCCACAATTTCTGGTGGAATTAAAGGTTCTGAAATGTCAAACAGAGTAAAAGAATTTAAAACTGATAAAAATGTAAAAGTAATTTTTATTGATAAAAACTCAAGTTCTGGATATAATTTACAAGAAGGTGATGTTTTACAAGTTTTAGGAACACCCTCTGATGCAGCTTCATACTTGCAAGCACAGGGGCGGGTGGCAAGAATGCCGAGAAAAGGAGATGTTGAAATAAATACTTATAAATATTCAGATAATCCTTTTGATGATGAGAAATGGACAAAGTTAGATCATCAAACTAAAATCCTTCAAGCCACTAGTCCTGGACTTTTTGTAGAGGGAAAAGGAGTAAAGAGAAATGAATGAGCTTTCAGCTCAAGGAATGATGGTAGATGTTGAAGTTAGAAAGAAATTAAATGAACTAATTGACCTAAAAGACGAACTAGAAAAAGAAATTAAAAATTCTAATCCAATTAAAGCCCAAGAATTAAAAGATGGTTTAAATAAAGTCAATGATTTAATTGGTAAAATTAGGTATCATTCTTTAGACGAAATGAATGTTTTAAGTGAGGAAAAGACAGATGAGAATAATGCTGAAAAGTAAAATACATGGTATTAAAGTAACAGATGTAAATCCTAATTATTGCGGAAGTATTACAATAGATTCTAATCTAATGAAAAAAGTAAATATTTTAGAATATGAGCAAGTTCATGTATTAGATGTCACTAATGGAGCAAGATTTATAACATATGCAATGGAAGGAAACAAAGATGAAATTTGTGTTAATGGGGCTGCAGCTAAATTAGTAGAATTTGGAGATATAATAATTATTTTGGTTTATGGTATTTATAATGATCTTTGGCCTGTGTATAGAAAACCTAAAATAATATATTGTAACAAAGAGAATGAGCAGTATTAAAGTATTTGAATTAATTAAAGATGGTACTTGGAAAGAAGGCATAAATTTTGATTTTGTTCCGGTGGGGAAATCATTTACTACTAAAACAGTGTGTTTCTCTCCTGAGGGAGTTAATATTGCTGATTTAAAGGTAATGATAGAAAACAAAGATGATTTTATTTTTACAAAATCCAATGATCATTTAATGACTGAGTGGAAAAGTCTTACACCATTTAAGATACTAGATGGAGAGATGAGCAATCCAATTAAAATAGAGTTTTTAGTTAAGTCTGGTCCAGTAAGAATGGATAACCTTCATTTAGTATTTGAATATTTAGAAATTCCTTAAGATACTAAGATATAAAATAATAAAGAAAGGTAGAAAGTATGGTTTGGAATAAAACAGCTTCAATAGTACAAAATTCCTCATTACAAAGAATAGTAATTGGTGTTCCTTATGAAGTTAAAGTAACTATGATGTGGGCTATGAAAACAATGGCTCCATTACTATTTACTTCTACAAATTGGTGTGAAAAAATTCCTCAAATGGCCAGGGGAGTTCCACAAAGTGTAGCCAGAGATCAAATTGTTGACCAAGCTTTATTAGACCCTTTAGTGACACATATTCTTTGGGTTGATTCTGATTCTATTTGTGAATCTCCTGAAGATCCAAATGTAGCTTTAAATATGTTATACCAATGTAATGTTCCTATAGTTTCAGGATTATATCGTGCTAAACAAAAACAAGGATTTAATTATGCTGCTTGGATGGATGCTAAACTTCCAGATAATAAACCTGGATTTGTTCCAATAGAATCTTATACTGGCAATTTCTTTCAAGTTGATACTGTTGGAATGGGGTTTTGCTTAGTTAAAAGAGAAGTTTATGAGAGATTATCAAAGCCTTGGTATCCTTGGCCGACACATTCTCCAAGTGAAGATTTTAATTTTTGTGTTTTAAAAGATACTTTGGTGTATGGAAATAATATTGTTCCAATAGAGACTTTAAATATTGGTGATACTGTTTTAACTTGTGAAGGTTTAATTAAAACTGTTACTAACATAATGCATCATGAATATCAGGGAATTCTTAAACGATTAAAAACTTTTGGAAGTGATGCTACATTTACTCCAAATCATCCAATATTAATTAGAAGGGATAAAAATATTTCTTGGGTTAAGTCTGAAAATGTATGTAGAGGAGATTACATTTTTATTCCTAAGATTCAACGTGACGTGGTGCCATTTTATTCCTTAAGTTTACCTGATTATGTAGATATTTCCAAATGTTCAATAACTAATGATGGGAAAGTTTATTACAAGAAAACACATACTAAGGCTCCAAGAATATTGCCTGATATTAAAATAACTAAAGATTTAATGCGATTATTTGGTTATTATATTGCTGAAGGATGTACTGGTTCTAAAAATAATTGTATTATTTTTGTATTTAATAAGTCTGAAACGGAATATTGTAATGATGTTATTAATTTATTAACAAATTTATTTGGGGCCACCTCCACCATATCCTATAATGGCAATGTTATTAGAATTACTTGTAGTTCAAAAATTATTGCAGAATTATTTACTTATTTATTTGGTCATTTAGCAAGAAATAAGCATTTACCTTGGTTTTTTAATAGACTCGATAATGAATGTTTATCAGAACTCATAAAAGGGTGCTGGAGAGGGGATGGAAATAAAAATGGTTTTGGATATCATACTGTTTCAAAAATATTGGCTCATCAAATAAGAATGTCATTATTAAGATTAGGGATTCTTGCCTCTGTTAAAGGTAATTCTAATAGAGGCCGTGGATATAGCATTAATGTTAGTACTAAATATCATGGAGATTTTTCAAGAATAATAGGAATTGGTAAAGGGGTTAATAGCTCCTATCATAGTTATCCTTGGAGAAATTATATTGTTTCAGATTCTCCTCAAGGTTTTTGGTTGAAAGTTAAAAATATAGAAGACGTTCAATATGAGGGTTTGGTTTATAATATTTCAGTAAATAATAGTGAGTCCTATATCGCCGATGGAATAGGTGTTCATAATTGTATTCAAGCAAAAAAATATGGCTATGATATAAATGTTTTTACAGATGTAAAAATCTCACATATTGGAGATCTTATCGTAAAAACAGATGGCTCTGTTTCTGTATTGGAGATTTAAAAGTTAAGGAGAGAAAGATGCTTTATTCAGTATATTGTACTTTTGATGATATTAAGAAAACTTCTGGGGCTGGATTAGTTTGTTATCATGAAACTCAGGCTTTATCAAAAGTTACTGACTTAAAAAAAGTTATACAGAGAAAAGATTTTCCTCAAAACTATGAATTTAATCCCTTTCTTTATGATTATTTTGCTGCTAGAATGTCATTTCCTGAACATGTAAATCTTCTCCATCTTAGTTGTTCACCAGGATTAGCAATTTTAGAAACAGTTAAACCAAAACATTATGTAGTAAATATAGTTGCCCATGATTTAAATATAAGTATTGAAGAGCATGAAAGATATTATGGTATAAGAACTTATCCATTTAAACATAATACAGATTTATATCTTCATGAATTATTGTTAAAGCACTCTGAAAATGCTGATTGTGTAATATGTCCTTCAACTTCAGCTGAAAAATGGATTAAAAATAATCTTAAGATAAAAAGAGTAAAAGTAATTTCACATGGTTGTGATATACCTGAAACAATTTCTTCAATACCGAATGAATTTAAAGTAGGGTATTTGGGAGCATTTGGTCCAGATAAAGGCCTGATTTATTTATTGATGGCTTGGGATCATTTTAATAAAGACTCTGAACTTATATTTGCTGGAAATTGCAGTAAACCAATTGAACAATTAGCTAAAGACATTATTAAACATAATCAAACTTATAAAACTTTAGGTTGGGTTAAAGATATTGCTGATTTTTATAACCAAATTAGTGTTTATGTTCAGCCATCAGTAACGGAAGGATTTGGAATAGAAATACTTGAAGCAATGTCATACGGAAGACCTGTCATTTCTTCTTCAGGGGCAGGTGGGGTTGATGTTATTAGAGATGGAATTGATGGATTTATTGTTCCACCTAGAAATCCACAAGCTATTTTAGATAAATTGTTTTATTTTAAAAATAATCCACAAGAAATAATTAAAATGGGTTTAGCGGCAAGAGAACAATCAAAACTTTTTTCTTGGGATAAGATTGAAGAAAAGTATGTGAATTTATATAAGGAGATTATTAATGCCTGAAGCTCAAGTAGTTCTCCCATTCAAACAGGGTCAAAAAATTCTTGAAGTTGGCGGTGGTGATATTCCAGTATTTCGCCCAAATTTAGATTTTAGAAAACTTCCAACTGTTGATTACGTTGGAGATCTTGAAGAGGTGTGGCCTATTGAAGATACCTCTTTTGATGGGATATTTGGTAAATTTTGTATAGAACATGTTTCATGGCGAAAAACACAACATTTTGCTAATGAATGTTTTAGAATACTATCTCCTGGTGGTATTGCTATAATGATTAGCCCCAATACTTTAGAACAATGTAAAGAAGTAGCAAGGACTGGTAGAATAGATATTGAAGAAAGTGCAATGTTATTTGGGGGACAAGAAGAACATGGTTGGAATGAGCATAAAGCGGCATTTAGTCCTGAATACGCCACTAAACTATTTAAAAATGCAGGATTTGAAAATGTTGAAATAGAAACTTGGCCCGGTCAGATATGGACTGGTGCTAGAACAGATATGATTATAAAAGCTTTTAAAAGAGAAAATAAAACAGAATCTGGCTTTACAAATCAAAAATGGTATCAAGATCTAAATAATAATTTAAATAGTCAAGTTGAAAAAGTCAAGCTTAATATCGGGTCCTTTACAGTTATGTCAAAAGATAATTGGGTTAATGCAGATATTTTAGATTTAAGTTCTTATGCTGGTCAAAATGGATATAAATTTAAACAATTTGATGCTACTAAAGGAATCCCATATAAAAATAATGAAGTAGATTTAATAATTACAAGCCATTTTATGGAGCATATCACTCGTCAAGAAGGAACACAATTTCTTAAAGAATGCTTTAGGGTAATGAAACCCAATGGAATTATAAGAATTGCTGTTCCTAATATGAAGTTAATTACTCAATATTATTTAGAAGATGCTTCATTCAAAAATACTTTCAAAGAAAATGAAGGAGTTAAAAATTCTGAAGATATTACAGAAGCTTATTGGAATTTTATTACTGCAGGGCATAAGACAGCTTATGATGAAGACTCTTTAGGAAAGAAAATGAAAGAAGTTGGATTCATTGAAGTAAATAAATCTTTATTTGGTCAATCAAGGAGTCCTGAAATTAAATCTGAAACTAAGGATATGTTTGAAGACCATAGTCTATATATGGAAGCTGTTAAACCTAACATAGAAATTCATTCTAGTGCGTCTGATAATCGTGTAGAACTATATCAGCAATATCTATTGGGACTTATAAATGAAGGAAAACAATAAATGAATATAGCTTTAATATCTTCACCTTTTTTTACAGTGCCGCCTTCTAAATATGGTGGGTTAGAAATGATAGTTTGGGATTTAGCCCATGGATTAATTAAATTAGGGCATAAAGTAGTAATATTTGCTCCTAAAGGAAGTCAAGTTCCTTCAAATGGTTTTGTTTATGAAACAGGCGAACCTATAGACACAGTTAATGTTGATTGGTTAAAAGCAGAAGAAGATATGTGGAAAGTTTACAAAGATAAACTAAAAGATTTTGATATTGTTCATGGTCATAACTGGTTTGGTTTCGAATATGCTTTCAAACTTGAAAATATTAAATATAAAGTATTACATACTCATCATGGGCATATTAATCAAGATTGGTGGTGTAAAACTAAGCCTCCCTATAAATTAAATTTTATAACTCTTTCTAAGTTTATGCAGGCAGAAGCTAAAACACAAGGAATTGAAAGTCAATATGTCTATAATGGAATTGATTTAAATAAATATCCTTATCAAGAAAATAAAGGAGATAGATTATTATTTGTTGGTAGATTAGACTCTCTAAAAAGACCTCATATTGCTATTGAAATAGCTAAGAAAATGAACTTAGGTTTAGATATTGTTGGTGGAAGTTTTGTTAATGATCTAAATTATTTAAATCAAATAAAACAACAATGTGATGGAAATCAAATTAAATTATATTTAAATGCTACTCAAGAAGAAAAAGTTAAATTGTATCAGAATGCTAAATGTGTAATATTTCCAAGCAAGATGGATGAACCATTTGGTTTAATTGTTCCTGAGGGAAGTGCCTGTGGAACAGCTATTATTGGTTCAAGAGATGGGGCAATTCCAGAAACAATAGAAAATGGAATCAATGGTTTTGTGTGTGATACAGTTGATGAAATGTGTTTTGCAGTTGAAAGAATAAATGAAATCAAACCTGAAAATTGTAGAAAAAGAGTTGAACAAAATTTTACTTTAGAAATCATGACTAAAAATTATGAAAGATTTTACAGAGAAGCTTTAGAAGGAAAGGAGTGGTAATAATGAGTTTTTATTTAGTTACTGGAGGGGCTGGATTTATTGGGTCTAATTTAGCTAGAAAATTACTCTGTGATGGGCATGAGGTTTTGCTTCTTGATAATTTATCAACAGGTAGTTTAAAAAATATTCCTAAAGAGTCTATTTGTATTCAAGGATCTTTAGTTGGAGAAATTAATAGTATTAAAATAAAAGCCCCTGATGGAATATTTCATTTAGGAATTCCTTCAAGTACTCCATTATATAGATCAAATAGATATTTAGTTGGAAAAGCTATATCTGAATTTATCTCTCTTTTTGAATATGCTAAACAGAATAATGTAAAAGTTGTCTATGCTTCATCTTCTTCAGTTTATAATGGTTGTTCTGTTCCTTGGAAAGAAGGTATTGAACTTTTACCAACAGATTTTTATAGTGAAGTTAGAATTTCTTTTGAAAGATTGACTAAAGTATATTATGACTTATATAATGTTAAATCTATAGGATTAAGAATGTTTTCTGTTTATGGCCCGCATGAAGAATATAAAAAACAATATGCTAATTTAATTACTCAACTTCTTTGGGCAAAGTTAAAAGATGAAACTTTTGAAATTTATGGCAATGGTGAACAGAGAAGAGATGTGGTTTATGTAGATGATATTATAAAGGCTTTTATTATGTCTATGAATTCAAATATTGAATATGGTATTTTTAATATAGGAACGGGAATTAATTATAATATAAATGCAATAGCTAAAAAAATTGGAACAAAAATAAAATATATTCCAGTTCCATTTAAGAATTATGTTGATGTAACACTCGCAGACACCTCTAAAACAAAAAAAGAGTTAGGATTTAGTACTCCAATTTCTTTAGATGAAGGTTTAGAAAAACTTAAAAAATATTATGAAGAAGAGATATCATGGAAATAATTCAAGGGCAAGCTATTACCAGATATGATAATAATATTTCTAGTGATGGAAGTTCTTTTCCTCAATCTTATAAAACATTGGTAAAAATTTTAGACGGTAAATTTGCTATATTAGAACAATTTGAAGAAGAAATTGATGGAAAGATGTGTGAGGGTTGCGAAGCTCCTTGCGAGAAAGGGGAATTCATGGTTTTATTAACCGAAGCTGAATTTCGATCTGGAAAATACCCATTTAGAATTGTACAAATGCCAGATTTAGAAAAGAATTTTTCTACACAAAAAGCTATTGGGATGGCTCTAGGTGAATGTGGTTGTTTTTTCTTAAAAGATAATAAATGCACAATTTATAAAGATAGGCCAAAAGCTTGTCGAATGTACAATTGCAAAACAGATCCAAGAGCAAAAATTATAGAATTTGTAAAGAAAAGATTTGGTACTAAATGAAATCACCAAATTACACTATTAAATCACCAATTCAATTTTGGGATATAAAAGTAGCTACAATTGAACATTATGGTAATGAATATGGAAATGAATTTTGTAATGGTTGTGAAGCTCCTTGTTGTGGAAAATTAGGTGTCCCATTATTAACTGAATCAGAATTTCATTCTAATAAGTATCCAATTAAAATTGTAAGTATCAAAGAATTAAATACTGAAAATATGATTGGACTGGCTATAGAAAATGAGAACTGTGTTTTCTTAAAAGGTAATTTATGTACAATTTATAATGATAGACCTCAAGCATGTAAAAATTATAATTGTAAAGAAGACCCAAAAGCTAAAGATTTTGTAAAAAAGAGGTTTGGATAGCTTATGGCAACCCCAGCATATACAACGGATTTAACAAATATTAACTTAGGTGTAGGAACCTGGGTGGAGTTAACTGGTGCTTTAAAAGGCGGCGGTCCAGCTGCTGAAGGGGATTATTTCATTGAAGGATCTGGATGTATCTCTCAAGCAACAACAGTAGCTAGTACTTCAGGAAATACTGCTAGTATGGCAATTGATTTAGGTACTCCAGTTACTATAAACTCTGGGGATGCTTCATTTCATTGGATATACTTTGGTGCTCCAAATGCTATTGCCATGTTAAATAGTGGTGGATATAGAATTGTTATTGGTGGTAGTGGAATAGTAAATTATAAAATGTGGTACGTTTTAGGTAGTGACACATATACTTATGGTGGATGGCAGAATATTCCAATTGATCCACGAATTCCAGCGGATCAACTTGCTGGGGTTTCAACTGCTGGGACACAAGTTTTTGGGTCATCTGCCAATATATCTAATGCTGTATCTAAAGGTAGCCCTTATGGTAATGATGCAATAAGATATGGAAGGACACTACAAATTATTAACGGAGTATCTGGGGACTCTGCAACTTTTGCTGGAACTGCTGCTGTAAATGATACAAATTATCCAACAACTGGCAGTGGAAATAGATGGGGGCTATTTCAAGGAACAACTGGAGGTTATCTTCATAAAGGGCTTTTATTAATGGGAACAACTGCAACAGCAGTTGATTTTAGAGACACAAATAGAAATATACTTATCCAAGACACCATAAAAGTTTGGCCTGGATTTAATGCTTTTGAAGTAAGAAATGCTGCTAGTGTAGTTCATTGGACAGGTATTAGTATTTCATCTCTTGGAACAACTTCAAAAGGAAGATTTATAACTACAAATAATGCTGAAGTAAACTTTGATACTTGTTCATTTACAGATATGGATTCTTTTGACTTTTTGCTATCAGGATATGTTACTACAACGACTTTTAGAAGATGTGGAATAGTTACTCAGAGTGGGGCAACTATTATAAATAGTAAATTTGATAATGCTACTGGAACAAAAGCTCTTCAAGTAGCTGATCAAATTGCTAAGGTTACAAACACTACATTTATTAGTGATGGCACCGGTTATGCCGTTGAAGGATTTACTGCCGCAGGGTCGTATAACCTTACAAATTTAACTTGGACTAATTATGCAGCAAGTGATGGTGCTACTGGAAATGAAGCTATTCATGTTTTAGCAACTACTGGGGTAGTCAATCTCAATATCTCTGGTGGAACTACTCCATCTGTTCATAGTGAAGGGGCTACTGTTAATAAACTTACTCCAGTATCATTAGCTGTATCTGTGAAAAATGAAGGTGGAACAGCTTTGGCTGGAGCTCAAGTTTATATCCAAAAACCAACTCCAGGTTCTTTAACTTCAGATGCTGGGAATAATGTTGGCGATGGTGATTTTGTAGTAAATGAAGTTGTAGACACAGATATTCCACAATCTGGGTGGATAATAATTTGGAATAAAGTTAATAATGGAATTACCCCATATAGGTATGTTAGTTGGGCAGCAAAAACATTTACTTTAAGAAGCGCTGTTACTGGGACTTGCTCTTCTTTAGGTACAGAAACACAATTATTAGATACTGGGTCTGATTTTGGCGGAGTGACTGACTTAGTTGAAGGAGATACTATTTATAATACTACTGATCTTAGCTGGGCAGTAGTTGATGAAATAGTAAGTGCCACTGAATTATCAACTACGCAATTACAGGGGGGATCTGATAATATTTGGCAAAGCGGCGATGGTTGGAGAGTAAATAGATTAGCTTTAAGTTATACTGATACGGATGATATTGTTGATGTTCCAATTATAAATGAACAAACAAATACAACGTCTGGAATGGTGGTAGGTAATTATAATGGAAGTCCTGCCGCGATTAATGTAAGAATACGAAAAAATCAAGGAACTCCAAAGTATTTACCTTATAACACAAGTGGAAATATTGGTGCAAATGGGTATACTTTAACTGCTGTGATGACTCAAGATGATGTGGCAGTATAGTTTTAAATTTATAAGAATAAAAATATATAATAAATATTGTAAGGAGTATTAATAATGAATTGGAAATGTTGTAAATTAAAATTTAGTAATCAAACTTTTCTTATTGCAACAGATGGAAATTTACTAAGAGTACGAAGTAATGGAGCTATTCCAGAAGAATGTAGGCTAGAAGATTGTGATAGTGATAATATACAAGAGATAAATATGACTCTTGATGAAATTGTTCTACAAAGAAAACAAATGACGGAGGTATGATAAATTAAATGGCCCTTTGTTCTTGTGGTTGCGGGCAACAAACTATAAGACCCTCCGCAAAATGGCTAGTTGGACATCATTTGAGAAATAAGAAATTATCCACAGAACATAGAAAAGCTATTTCTGATGGAAATAAAGGAAAGAAGATGTCTGTAGAGACTATTGAGAAAAGGCGTCTTAAGATGATAGGACAAATTCGTTCTCAAACAGCAAGAAAAAATATGAGTCTAAGCCATGTAGGTAAACCTTCATCAAACAAAGGTAGAAAGCATCTTCCAGAATTTGGACGAAGAATATCAGAAAGACAAAAAGGACAAAAAAAATCAGAAGAAACCAAAAGAAGAATGAGAAAAAGTCATTCAAATATAACTGAAGAAACTAGAAGAATATTACGTGAAAAAGCAACAATATCATGGAATGATCCAAAACAAAAAGACAGTCAAGTAAAAGCGATATTAAAAGCGGTAAATAAAAAACCTAATAAGGCGGAACAAAAAGTCCTCTCTATATTAGAAAAAACATATCCCAATGAATGGAAGTATGTTGGTGATGGACAGCTTATAATCGGGGGTAAATGCCCAGATTATACTAATGATAATAAACAATTAATTGAATTATATGGGGATTATTGGCATAAAGGACAAGATCCTCAAGATAGAATAGATCATTTCAAAGGATATGGTTATGACACTTTAATTATTTGGGAAAATGAATTAAAAAATGAAAAATCTGTTTTAACAAAAATAACAAACTTTATAGGAGGAAATTTCCGTGGCTATTCAGAATGATTTTACAATTTATCCAGCAACAAAGGTAGTTCGCCATACTGCAAATAATAATGTTTATCAAGTATCAGCATTTTATTCTTGGTTAATGAATACTTTTGATGAGCCAGGTTATTTAACATATCCCACTCCTATGAAGTATAGCACGCCTACAAGCTATACAATGCTTAATGGCTGGTTTCTTGATAATGGAGATGGAAGTAATATTCTTCAGTATCTAACAGGCGGTTCAATTCTTACTTCTGGTTATGGGACTGCTTCTGATCCTATTAGAATGGTTGAACTTGATAATGGTGGAACAAACTATGTAGACTGTGTTGCCGGTGATAAAGATAAACCAGTTACAGCGGATGGCACTACAATTGGTCCTTTACTAGCTTATAAAAATGATTATCCAACTGATGGCACTACAGGAAGATGGTGGATTAGGGATACTAGAGGCACTCCAGCAGCTCTTGAAGATAATGATATTATGGATGTTACTGGTGGCACTGGTGGTGGCGATTCAGTCGGAGTAGATGATTCTGGAGACGAAATTTATTGTAATATTTATACAATTGCCTCATTTCCTGGATCGCCGAATCCTCAAGTGTATATTTATCAAAATCATCCGGTTTCAGGAACACCTGTCCGCATTTCAGAATGGTCGGCATTTACAAACTGGGATAGAGGTTCAATTGATGTCCTAATCCCAGTCCAATTAGGTGGTGATTTAATTAACTCCGGTCTTGTTGATGCTTTTGTAAGACAATCCGGAGATTCTTTTACTTATGTTAATGCAGATTTAAGTTCTGGAGCTAGAACTCCTATAGCTACAGAAACTGCAAGAGATGAAGTCAATATTACTAAAGGTGAACATTATCTTTTATATGATGCCGAAGCTGGAGGTGGTTTTGCTGTAGGAGATGTTATTCAAAATGTGGCAACAAATTCTGGAACAGTCCCATCTTGGTATGCAGAAGTTGTCTCTAATAATGATTATGGCAGTGAGGGGTGTCTGACATTACGCGGATTAAGAGGAACTATTACTAACAATGCGGATATTTATGTTTCTACTACAATAAGAGGTGTTGCTAATGGTACTCCTGGAGATACTTACGGAACTTGGGATGGAGAAGTTGGCAGTCCAATAGCTGGAGATCTTGGTAAAATTCTAATTGGTGGAACTACTGGCGCAAAAAGAATTTTAAGGGGATTTCAAGATGATGGTACTACTGGTAAATATGTTTGTGATGCTAATCATGCTGCTGGAGTAACTGGAGATAGTAGAAATACTTATTATAGAGCATTTAATGCCACTGAGGCCATCTCAGCAGTAGGTGATGGTGGCACTATGAATGTTACTTCTAATTTAGCAAGTACTACTCTTATATCAGGATATAGTGATATAACTATTGGGCACATTAACGGAACTGTTGCGGCAGGAACTTTTTCGGGAGATTTTATTATTGGTGAAAAGGTAACCTGGGATGCTGGTGCTTCTAGCGGAATATTAGTTAAAACAAACAATTCAACTTCTTTAACTCTTGCAAATGTAACTAGCCCAGATACAATAACGGGTGATACAATTACAGGTCAAAGTTCAGCAAAAACGTGTGTAGCTTCTGGAAATCTTGTAGACGCTAATACTGCGACGTTTGCTTTCACACAACAAGCTCTTTTCACATATACTACTTTTATTGAAGGTGGGAGCATATATGAAGGCGGTAGAAGTTTAAGTGATATTTATGCGTATCTTCAATTTATTTGTAGAGATGGAAATACAGATGATTTTTATATCAGCAATGGCGCAACAATAACTACTACAGATAAACAAGCTTACTTAAGAGCTGACTCAACACATGCTATTTCTAAAGTAGCCCCATTTGGAACTCTTGCCGGCGTGGTGTTCTTTGGTGCTCAAGGTGTTTGGATTCAAGGAATGTCTTCTTCTGATACTAATAATATTAAATTAACTGATCATACTACTAATGCTAGACAACCGTATGCTTCAATAAATATTATTGTAAGTAATACAAGGCAATATGATACTATTGCAGTTTATCTTGAAGACGGGGCTACTACTCTTCCAGATAAAAATACTTATTGGTCTCATAATTCAGAAAATATTCAAGGTGATAGTCTTTTTACAATGATCTCTGGAGATGCCCCCATAAACTTTCCTATTGATACTCCTAGTGATGGAGCCTTTATTGCTGTAGATACTTCAGCTAATGAAGAACATAGGTATAGGTATGCCTCATGGTTAGGAAGTGGTTTAACATTAGTAACGGCGCATAGTGGAATAGGCGTTACTGGAACCTCTGGAACAATTCTTGTAGACGAATCAGCCCTATTTTATACTTGGGGTATTAAAAGAGGTGATATTATTAGAAATGTTACTTATTCTGGTTGGGGATATGTAACAAATACTCCTACAGCGGCTTCAGGTGATGAAGTAGCAATAACTACTACTCAATTAACTACCGCTACTAAAATGTGGGCTGTAAGTGATAATTATGAATTAAATACATTAGTGGTAACATATACTAGTAGTGATACTTTCTTTGTGCCGTATGTTGATGATCGTGAGGTTACTGGAACAGATGCTTCACCTGGATCAGTAACAGTTAATATTCTTTATGATGTAGATAGGCCAGTAGTAATTGTAGCAAGAGATGTTATTGATACAAGTGGGTATACTCCAATTCAGCCTTTTAAGACTACATCAGATATAACTTCAGCTGGAATGAATGTGTCTGTTATTAGAACTGAAGACGAGGTTTATAGCTCATAAGAAAGAGGTAGTTAATGCCCACATCGATAGAAATAAATCCTCGAGTAAGCCCGAGAATAATAACAGTATTCTCTCCTGCTACTATGATTACTGTTCAAGAATTAGTTAATCTTGTCATGGACTGGGAAGATGAACCTTGGAATATGACTTATGAAAGAGTAATTAAAGCAACAGGTAAGCAAGAATTAGGCGGAGGAGTCCTTGTTGGAATAACTGCGACATTATTAAATGCAAAATTGAAATTCGAGGATAGAGGGTCACCAACAATTTGTAATGTTACTGGGGGTAATCTTGTTGCAGTAGATTCTAACGGAGCTTCAGTATATCCACTTGAATACTCTACTAATGTAATGGCAACTATTACTGCGTCATCTTCAGCTACTTTACAAGAACAAGTAGATATACAATATGCTTCTTTTAATAATGAAGTTACTATTAATATTGTTACCGGAGTATCTGGAACATCTTTCCCTATAGGAACTCGTAGACAACCTGTAAATAACTTAAATGATGCAAAAGCTATTGCTAATGAGAGGGGGTTTAATGCTCTTTGTATTATAGGTGAATTTACTTTAAATTCCGGTGAAAGCTTCTCAAATTATACAATTCGCGGTGAAGGTGCCACTTTTAATGTTTTTAGGACTAACATCACACTTGCCCTAGGATGTATAACATCAAATACATTCTATGAAGATCTTTACATAGCGGGGGTACAGGGAGGAGAAAGTACTTATAGTAACTGTATTATTGGTGATCTAGAGAATACACACTGTCATTACGAGTACTGTGGTTTAATCGGCCCACTTCAAGTTTCAAATACCGGAGGTTTCTTGCTTACACACAATGCTACTATAAATGATTGTTATACTACTCATGAATGGGTTGAATGTGATTATAATAATTCTCCACTAAACACAACATACAATAATTTAAATGGGAGAATAAAATTTTCTAATATT
>Ga0209518_1001145_pt1 | contig 30123 bp, 47 predicted proteins | sample RifGroB1_FD_183993 | JGI IMG/M metagenome (GOLD analysis project Ga0209518, IMG submission 183993) | Groundwater microbial communities from Rifle, Colorado, USA - Groundwater B1 (SPAdes) (version 2) | ecosystem: Environmental > Aquatic > Deep subsurface > Groundwater | place: Rifle, Colorado...
GGACGGACATTCCAAGGCCCAATCTGGACCTGGAGGCCGTTGGAGGGCTACTTTACGATCCCCGGAGACGCAAGAGCACCGGAAAAGATCATGTTCGATGACGTGGAAAGCGCCGTAACGGAAAACCAACGCATCCGCGTCGATTTGATCGCTGACCAAGATGAACTTGTGCGTGCGCGGGAAGATGGTTGGGTTCCACTCAAAGAGGAATAATGGAGATAGTGAAATGACCATACCAGTAAACGACCTTGATGCCCTGTATGCCCTACAAACCACAGAAGAACAAGTATGGGACAAGGCCAAGACATCCGCCGAACAGGAAGCAAAGACGCTTACGATTGAAGGAAGTATTCATTGGTGCCTTCTCGCCGCAGCGCGGGCAAAAGCAGAGAAGGAAGCATGGGCCGCCACACTGACTGTAATCGAATACGAAATGGACCTGTGGCGTTCAATGTGCGAACTCAGTTGCCCTCTCGATCAGGTTATGAAACCGCTCGCCAACCAGCCCGCCTTAACGGTTGAAATACAGGCAAAGCTGTTTGTGTTGGATGCGCGAAAGAAAACCACCCGTGCTACGTTAGAATGTTGGTCGAAAAAAGAGATAGAGGCGGATGCCGCCACAGCCGCAAGGATAGAAGAAACAGAAGACAAAGCAAGAGCGTATAAAGAATGGCAAGTTGAGGAGGCACGGAAAGTCAATGAAGGAGCATACAAAGAACAGCAAGCTGAAGAAAGGTTCTGTCCCGATTGTGAAACAGAGCGCAGGCACAAAAAGCCGAGGAAAAATCACACAAAGAACAGCAAGCTGAAGAAAGGATCTGCCTTGAAGAAAAATAAAACTTGCTGCTGTGGTCACGTTGAAGATGAACATGGTAGAGATATAGAATATCCTGGCTCTACAGCTTGTATGGTCGAAGGATGTGGCTGTATCGCATTTGAGAAGGAAAAAACATGATCGAGTCACTGGATTTGGAAATGCAATGCCCGTCCTGTGTTGGACGCAAGAACGACGCTACGCGGTGCTATGACTGCAAAGATGAACGGTTGATCCCGACAAAGCACGGGCGCTTACTATTACAATTCTTGGGCAAGCATCTGTTTGTTTCCCTGCCCGATGAAGAGGGCCATTCCCCATTGTGGATTGACTGAGCATGCACACCGCAATCGACATCAAAGATTACCGAAACAATCTAGTCATACGGCTCGAAAATCTAAGTCGTATTACTCTTTTCGTTGGAGATAATGGTTCCGGTAAGACGATGACCTTAGAAGCGATCCAACAGTATTGCCTATTTTCCAAACCAAGGAAGGCCGACCCCGTAGTTTACAACTCATTCTCACCCGTCGCCCACATCTTGGATATAGATGATCCTCGCATCATGAGAGAGTGGCGCGGCCTGCTTGGGCACACCAACAAGGCTTTTCCCCGTCTGTTACGGATTGCCAACGCGATGGTATCTGCTAAGAATTCCGTGTTACTGGCAGATGAAATCGAAACTGGATTTCACTACACCGCAATGACGCCTATGTGGAAATTGATTTTAGATATCGCGGCAAAATTGGATGTACAGGTCTTTGCATCGACGCACAGTAAGGACTGCTGGACAAGTCTCGGTGAAGCACTTGCCGGTGGCAATTACAGCGACGCTGCGACGATTCTTCGGTTGGAAGCTGGGGGCCAGAAGGTGGTACAGTTTTCGGCCACCGAGATCGTAGCCGCAGCAGAAGCCAACATCGAGATTCGATGATCCCTGCAAACACAAACATAAATGACGCTTACCTGCGCGCCTTAGCGGATCTGGACAATGCTCACGAGCAGGCCAGATGGGAACGGGATGCCGTTCGACGATTCCGTAAGCATTTCATCGTGTCCCTGCGCGAACTTGTAGAGACCCTACGCAATTTACTCGAAACCCTTCCACTTGATCCTGGACATCCGCAGTCAGCCTTGATAAAGGGAGTGCAACTAGCCTATGAACAAGCAAGAACCATGCTTGATAACCTGGACAGAAAATCTTGACGGCTCACACGCTGCGCTGGTCGAGAACATTCCTATCGCAGTCCTTCCGGCCGGTGGGATTACTGGCTGGTATGCTTTCGCCGGTGGCTGGAAGCGTGTGGTGCCGATAGGCGATATTGAACAAGCCAAGGGCGAAGCGGCAACGCTCGGAATGATGATCGTGGGCTATCTACGCTTTATGACTCAGATCGAGAAACACAACGGTAAGCGTGTTATCGTGGAGGAACTATGACCAATACATCGTATCGCGGCGGATTGCCCGATAAAAACAGCGCATTTCAAGCAGCCCTAGACGCGATGGGAAAGACCCCAACACGCGAGCCTGTGGTGCTTGAGATCGCCAAGCAAACCAAGGTCGCGGGTGTGGCCGTCACGCTGGAGAGCATCGAACGAATCATCTCTTACACACTTTCCAACGCCGATGAAGGCATCGTGGACGTGCTCATTCGCATGTTTGCAGAGGATCAGCGAGAGGGCGATATTTTGGTTGGGCTACCCATCACGGTGCGAACGGATTGGCTCCTCGAAAACGCTTATGAACTGGATCTGTACGAGGCCCTAGACGAAGCGCTGCAAGAGATCACGGAAGAAGTTGACGAAGACCCTTCGGAGTCAGATGCATCACCCCAGGCGACGCCGGATAGCCTGGATCGTACTGCGGATCAAGCACTACCAAACCCGTAGCAGCAAGTGCGTGCCCGACTTCTTCGATCTGGGTACGTAGGGTTATGACATCGAGCTTGTTTGCGGTTGGGCCGCCGAGTATTGCGCGGGCTAGCATACCGCTGTGTACGCAGACCTCGCGGATAGGGTCTGAAACGGTGGGGTCGGCCAGGACATCTTGGATGCCACGCTTGAGTTGGTCCAGGATGTACTCTTGAAGTTGTTCGTTGGTATAGGCAACGGCGGGCATCATTACGACCTCACGACAGGAGAGAGAAAAGTTTCGTGGGCCTTGCTCCTGAGATTCAGGCCCTTCTCGGTAAAGGTAAAAGTGAAGCTCTGTGCGCCAATGGCTAGGAACTCTGCCAGGCCATTGATGACGAGAAGCTGCGTGGCCAGGTAGAGGATGCCACTGGTCTGCTGGTTGATCTCTACCTTGGGATCGAAGAAGCGGTCAAGACCAAGGCTCTGTGCGTGCTCGATCAGGTCTTTGGAGAAGAGGCAATTCCCCTCTTTGATGGCCGTGGCGGCGCGCTTGCCCAGGCCCCAGACGGCACGGGCGCAGGGCTCGACTTCTTCGAGCTTGAAGGTTGGTGGAATTAAGACGGTTTTTTCAGCGGGCATGGTCAAGGCTCCAATCTACTTCAAGAGGTAATCCCATTCTCCGGCTGCTGCTTGCTCTTGAAATTCGACTGTGAGGTCTGCTGCCACAGCATCGCGGGTTGCCTTAGTGAATATCATGCTCCAATCAGATGGTGTAGCGAATTCTCTTGCGTAGCTCTTCGCCCCAAGTTCCAAAAAGTGCGACCAGGCCCGTGGTGCTTTGCTTGGATCGTATATGTCACGCTGTGTTTTCTTGAGCAGGTTGGTTACGATTTGCTCTTTCAGTTGGTAAAGGTCACTTGAATTTTCAACCCAAATACGTAGCTCCATAGCAGCATCGTGGTCAAATTCCGACTGTGGGTTTCGTGCTCTTGGCCATGCTGGAACATACGCGAATGGAATATCGAACCAGTTACGACCATCTATCTGACTGACGAAGGTACTTACGTTACTTCTGTGTGGATAGTGGGCCACAATGCTCCTGGTGGTTTTCGTCACGGGTACGTAGAGGTCTGTTTCGTGGTGGTCGATTTCAATACCGGCCTCTACCATCTCACGATAGATATTCATAACTCCTCCAAGTACTGCAATCCCTTTCCGGGCCACCGTGCCCGGTCGTATTTGATGTGCAAGCCCGCTACTCGCGCCCGCTCGTCGGCGTCGGTCTCACTGTGGGCAGGATCGCCTCGTAAGAGCACATGCCCAAGCTCGTGGGCCAGGACTCCAAGCTGGTACTTGCGTCCAAGCATGAAAAACTGCGGGGCCAGGTGAATCTCTCCCGGCCCGGTGCGCTTCATCAACGTCTGTGCGAACACCCGGACGGTCTGGTCGTTGACCTCTTCCATTTCACGGGTGATTTTCACCACAGGCTCGGGCTCGATGCCGTACGGGTCCATGTGACTCAGAAGTGCGGCGATGTCGTCGGTCAGTTGTACCCGATAACCGGGCGGGGTTGGAACTAATCTAGTACTCACGGGGCCTGACCTCGATAAAAGGCCCGTGGGGGCATCTTGTCGTTTCCAGGGGAAGATCGTCAGGGCCAGCGATTATCGTGCAGCAGCCGCAATGCAGCCGCACCACACGAAGCGGAAACGGGGTCTTGCCCCCAGCCATAAAAGTGTGGGTTATGGCCCGGCGACGGGTGGTGATGGGTTCCCAGCAGTCCGGCCGGATGGCCAGGCACATGGCTGGTTCATTTGGCTTGGGATGCGAGACGGAAATAGTATCGTCAGGCACGTTGATGTGCATGGGGGTAGTCTACCAGGTGCGCATTATTCTCCGAAACGGTAAAAGACCTCGGCAGCAAGGCTCTCTCCGTGGGCATCTGCGAACTCTAGTTGTTCCTGAGTGTAGTCCTCGAAGAATTCAGCATCGGTGTCGCCAGGGCGAAGCGTCAAGAAGCTCATGAGACTTTTGACGATAGCATCCGAGTCGATGGCCATCGATGCACCAGGGCGAAAATCATCCCCCTCGAAAATGATACGTGGCTTTTGGCCTGGTTGGTGTTCGATGAGTTCGTACCCGACCCGCCAAGTTTGATAGCTAAGACCTCCACCAAGATCGTACAGCTTGAGATTGAAGGTTGGGCCAGCGCCTTTCTTGTAGGGGCGGAATCGAACTGTGCGCATTAATTCTCGCATGTACTAGTCCTCTCGTTTTAGTTCTTTGGTCAGCCGCAAGTAGTTCTGCGCGTTGTACACAATAGTTAGCACGCCACCAATCACCGCCCATTTACGGAGCCACTTGGGCATCTCGCCCGAGGCCCCAACGTAGATCATAGCCGGAGCGAGAAGGAAGATGTCGATCAGACGTATAGCCTGGGACTTCCCAATTGCGGGGTCAGGGTGTTGTTGCCAGGGGATGGGGGTGGTGGTGGGCATGTGGTCGCTAAACATTTCGCAGCGCAGAGTCCAAGTGATCTTCAAATATGCGCTGTGCGCTATGGCCTCCGTACACATTGGGCCAGGATTTCACCCAGCCCAAGTGTGATACGGCTGCTTGTTTCATGGTGTATGGCCCAGAATCCGCAAGCTCTTTGGCGCTTCTGAATTCAAATGAGCCAACACCATTGATGATTACGACCAGTTTCGATACCAGTTCCGCCCAACTTGTGCCGGCCCGGAGGTCAATGGAATAGGCCCCATTGTACTCTGTAAGACCAAGCGGAAGGTCGATTGTTCTGGATTCAAGCAAATAACGCGCACCGGCCTCTACAGATTTCTTCCAGGCGCGGTAGAGGGCATCACCAACAGATCGCTCCGCGTTGTTGCGCGCTTTTTCGATCTCTACTTCTGTGGCTTCGGCTTCAATGGCCTCTTTTTCGGCATAGCTACCAGCGTCCCAGATGTAATCGGAATTGCTTTCAATAAGACCATCGAAATCGGTCTCGATGCCAGCCCAATCAGCAAGTTCCTGGACATCCTTGAAGGATTTTACTTCTACGGCAGTCTTGGGATTTTTCATGGCTTTTCCTTCTTAGACTTCGACAGCCACACCAGCAACACCCCGACGGCCACCAACGTGGCCCCGTAGGGCGTCCCGGAGGCTATCCCACCGACGGCCTGCAACCCATGCCCGACGGCCTGGCCCACGGCTTCGGCCTTGTCTGGATCGAAGCCGAAGGCGGCGGCGATCTGGGCGCAGCCGGAGCAAGCGATGCCGGAGAGTACGATGAGTCTACGCAATCTACTTCTCTGTGGCCTTGTGGCCGTTCGCGGCCTTGACCTGTTCCTTGCCGTGGTCGGCGACACCTTGCCCGATGACATAGGTGCCGATCAGGGCCAGGATGGCCGTGATCTGCTCCGGGTTCAAGCCCAGGCGTGGGGCGAGGGCGATGACCAGCACGCCGGCAATGGTCGCCAGGGCCTTCTTAGAACTCAGCATGTTTTTGATGGCTTCTTGCATGTGTTACTCCCGGCCGATTAGCCTACAATTGGTGTGATGTCTTCTTCGTGGCATAGGATAGGTTTCCCGCTTTGAAGTTCAACTACGAGATAGCAGACTTTCCGTACATTCCGAGGTAACGGACTAGGTGGGTTGGGCGCTACGAAAAAGTCTAATGCATCGGCCATCCCATCATAATCTACGTAGCGCGTGGAAATGTACCCCACAAAGTCATTGCAGCGTACGGCTTGGGTGAGCATGAACTTCATGTTTATTCCCTATTTGACCTTCAACCATACCGCTAGCGCCGCAATGGCCGAAGCGAAAATCCCGTGGATAATTTTCACCGCCTTCATCGCGCCCTTGACCTGCTCTGACTCGCGTTGGAGCGTCCCAATATCCAGACAGAGAGCCTTGCGAGTTTCTCGGTAGCTCTCGATGTGGTTTTCGAGCTTTTCATCGATGCCATCGAGTCGCGTTTCCAGGCACTTGCCCTGGGCGGCGATGGCGTCCCTGGTCGCATCGTGCTTGGCCTCGATGAGCTTTTCTAGGCCATCAAAGCGCATCCGAAGAGAATCATTGGGGTCTGGCATCTCGGTTCCTCCGGCATGTCGGCACGTCGATGTTTTTCATCCTACGCTCTTCGGCGTCGAGCTTGGCGATGGTGTCTTCGCAGAAGTTGCGCGTCTGGCGGAATACATCATCGCCGCCACCCAGACGCAGCATGGGGCTGGTCCACTTCATCGTGGTATCGTCGCGATGCGCGTTGCCATTGACGAGCATGATGACGATCTGGAGCACTATTTCCTCGACTTCTCTTCGATCTTGAGATCAAGCCACACACGCAACGCCCGCCACTCGAAGATTTCCGGCATGAATGGCAGGCACGTCACCGGCCGTCCGTTGAAGTCCCCGGTCCAGTCCTTGTCCAGTGCTTCGGCGCAGCTTTTCAGCATGTCAAGAGGAATGGCGTCCTCATGGGCGCGCCTAATCGCGTTCTCTGCCGCCCAATACTGCCCGAGTTTGCCGTGCCCCATCTTGGGTGGCATGTTCGAGAAGAGCCGGAAGAAAACCCCATCCTCAAACCAGAATGTCTTGGGCTCATAACCTTCGGTGAAGGCTTTCAAGACGTTCTCGGGGGCGGCGGCGTTGCTGCCCAGGTAGTCTGGATGCGCGAATGGCTCGCTGTAGTCCTTCTGCGCCTGGGTCTTGTGCTGCCAGAATGTGAACTCCTCCCAGACGGCCCACGCCTTGATGATTTCCGGCCGATGTTTGCCATCGACTGTCTTCGATGAGAAGAGGATGTCGCGCTCGAATAGCGGCTTGCCCTCGGCTTTGCGCAGCAGCTTGATCTCCTCGGCCGTGATGGTCGTGTAGTTGCCCAGGATGATCTTGCGCGCCAGGGCAATGATCTCGTCAAGCCCCTTGACGGTCATTGTGAATGGCGTGTGCTTGAGCTGGATTAGCGCGGGGCTGTCCCAGCCGAAGATGCCAACGATTTCAACCTCGGGGGCGAGTGCGGTGTCGAGTTCTTGGTTCAAATCGTTCATCGGTTACTCCAGTTACGTAGGTGTTTTGTTGTCGCATGGGCCAATGCAAGTGATCCGTGCGTTGACGAATCATGTGCAAGGCGTCGAAGTTCGTCCTTGGCATCTTCGGGATACTCATCACGACCGATACCGGCAATTTTATAGTCGGTAAACCCCGGAGCTTTTCCAAACGTATCCACATGGATGTGGTATCTAAGATTGGTCCACATCGCATCCTTTTTTTCACGCATGTAGTGGTGATACTCGGCAGCATCCATATGGTCTTGTTTTGTCCATGATGGAAGGCGTCGCCGAAGCATTCTACCCCCTTCGTTGGGGTCCATGCTTGGAGATACCAATACATTCCATTTTGGACGCCTCTCCCGACTCGTGTACACAGAAGAGGTGAGTGCTGGGATTCGTTTACCAGATGATGTCGTAGCCATTATGCGTCCTCGATGCAGATTTGGGCCTGGAACGCAACCGTCACCTTCTTGCCGACGGCGATGTCCCCGCTCAGGTCGGCATCGGATGCAATCTTCGCGGCAAGGCTTTCGCCGGCCACGAGGGCGTAGGTCTTCACCACGCTCTTGCAGTCCTTGGACCCGGCGGCCGGGGTGTTGGTAGTGTTATCGTTGATAGCCATGTCAGTCTCCGTTAGGTTGTCTTGCTCGTGTATGATGGCTGGTAGTATATGGTTCCGTTGATGTTGACCTTTACCCAGGCATCTACGGTCCCCGGCGATGCCTTTGTCGTCCCCGCATCTACCGCCTTGTGCGTGCCGGCCGCAGCATTGAATCGCATCACACAGGCATCGGTAATTGTGGCTGGTCCTGCACCACCAGCGACTACGTTTTCGAGATCGATGTAGTTGTGCCGCGTGACCGTTTGTGCGGTCGCCGCCGAGTAGCTCGGGCTGCACCGCATCGCTGCGTGGAACCCATCGGTGACTCCGGCCGAGATGACGGTCGTGCCACCATTGGCAATCGCGGCCGTGATTCCGCCCGCTCCGTTATTGTCCGTAGACAACGCCAATCCGGCCGAATTCTGTTGGAGAAGAAATGCCGTGGTCGCCCCGCTCGTACTATTGAGAACCTGGAATGATCCCGTGTCCGAAGTGTTGCTGATGAAGACGGCATTACCACCACTCGTCGAATGTGAGATGCTTAACCCGGTGATGCTTGGATTGATGTTGATCCCGATGTTTCCGTTCGCACGGATTGCTCCATCGAATCGCGCTATGCCATCATCAACCCAAAGCGCATAGGCATTTGTCAGCGTCCCCGCCCCGGTCTTATTCGGAGCCCCCCCGATATAAAGAGTAGCAGCATTGGTGACAGTAATCCCGGCGTTGATAACCATCGCCGTGGGAGTTCCTATGTTGATGTACCGCTGATTTGTTGCGCTCACATCAAATGTAAGAGCGGCACCAAGTCCGACAGTAACAAGTGATTCTTCCGCTCCGCTTGTTGTAAAACTTCCAGATGAGGATAATGTAAGTATTCTCGTCCCAGATGAGTTTGTTATCTCAGCGGCAGTACTGTCGAAGATACTTGAATGTTCAACAGAGAATCCAATAGACGGGTGGTTGCTGATGACGTGAAGGAAGGCCCCAAATCCGGGGGTGTGATTTCCGATTTTTACATAGTCTCTAATGAAGCAGTTTCCATCCATAACATGGAATGCGAGTGCTTCTGTGATTGTTCCCGCGCCTGGATTGCTTGGTGGCCCATCAATCGTCACCGTGGATGCGCGAGTAACTGTCACGAGGTTAGCAACCGATAGCACTGGAGCACGAAAACGCGCAAATCGCTGCTCGGCTAGTCCAGTAGAAGTGCTCACCGTCGCCGTATTGTTGATGTCAAAGGTTGATGTTTCGGCGCTTATCGTTCCCGCGACGTTAGCAACAGAGATTGCCGCCTCTGTAGAAAGCGCCGTTAGTGCAAGATTTCCAAGCAGCGTTGCCATGTGTCTACTTCCTCGCTTCCGCGAGCATGTTCACCGCGTCACGACTCGTTCGCGGCCAGACGTAGTAATCTTTGAACCCCGCAACCGTCAAGGCCCGGCGCAGGCTTTCCTGAGTGTAGCCCCACTTGTGATAGTTGCCGGCGTGGTCCTGCCCGCCGTAGAGAAACATGACCTTGACCTCATCGGGGACATCTTTACGTCCCCACACCTTGTCGATGTCTGGGCAGCGGATTTCCAACCTACCACCAGGCGCAAGTAGCTCGAAGCAGGATTTCAAGAATGTGATCCCATCGGCGTGGTCGAAGTGCTCCAGGATGTCCTGGGCCGCGATGACATCCACTGTCCCGGCGTCGAAGTGCTTACCGAGCGCCAGGGCGTCCGCAACGACATCGACGCCAGCAAGGCCATCGCGCACGTCGATGTTGATCCAGCCTTTGCGGATGTCGGCCCCGCAGCCGACATTGAGCTTCAAGGCTTCACATCTTACAGAGTTGGCCGGCTGTTCGTTCCCAGGTGAGCTTTTGGGCGGCAGCAATGCAGTTTCTTCGCTTGACATCATAGTCCTTTTTCTCAAAAGCGGCCCGCATTTGAAATCGTAACTCCGCGATGTCCACATCATGCCATTGCCAGCCGCCGATTGGAACGTCCTCTTGTTTCAAGAGATACGGGGATGGTCCGGCCGGAACGAGGCGGCTATGCACAGGATATCCACAATCGTGCTTGTGGACCCACTTGAGCCCACCGATGTCCGGGCAGATGGATGGAATTCCCATCGCCGCCGCCTCGCGGTTGACCATACCACATCCCTCGCCGGCCACGGGGCTGAGAAGCGCGTCCGTGACCGCCAGGGCCTCGGCAACTTTCGCCCTGGGCCAATCGCCGCAGAAGTAGATGATCTTGCCGTGGCGAGGCCCCGCCGCCTGCACACGGGCCTGTAGGTGGGCCTTGGAGAAGTCTTGGCCGTTGATCGGGATGGTCTTGATGATCAGCGTTACGGATTCCTGGTGAGTGAACTCGGTCAAGAAGGCTTCGACGGCCAGGTCGAGGCGCTTGCGGCTATTCCACTCCATCAAGCTGCCCATGACCGTGAAGGTGAAGCCGGCCTGGTGCTCAAAACGCTCGGCCTTGACGCCAGGATGGAAGATTTCATGGTCGATACCTAAGTCGATGTAGTCCACCTTCTCGTGCGGCATCCCAGACGCCACGAAGTCGGCTGCGCTTCCTTCGGAGATGGCAACGACCTTGTGAATACGCGGGTCGTGGGCGGCAGTTACCCATTGCGTGGGCGTGCGCGCCCACTCGAATGGGGTGATACAGAGATTCTTGCGCCCCATCAAGCCACGCGGTTGAAGTGGGTAGGCCCAGCGGATGTGCAGATCGAATCCGAGACCCCCGAGGGCGCTTTCTGTAAGCGTGATGTTGTGGCCCTCGGGGTCTCGAAAGCAGTCCACGGAGATGGGGAATTCCCAGACATCGAGGCCCTTGGCTTTGAGTCCTCGCACGATGCCGTTACCAGCGATGCCGTAGGAGAAGTCCTTGGTCATCAAGCCTTGGTAGAGCACCTTGGTTTTGACCTCGATGGGGGCGACTGGCCGGGAAGTCCTGGAGTAGACCAGGCTTTTCCACTTGTCTGTAATCTTGGTGATGTCGAAGTGTTCGCAAGCCCAGGCGCGGCGCTCTTCACGCCCGGCGTGTAATTTCCCGGCCCGCCAGAGCGCGTAGGCTTCACGCCAAGCAACCAAGAGGGCCTTGGGGTCGGGTAGGGGGCGAAAAACGCAGAGATCAGCCTGCCAGTACTTATTGTTGCAAGCATACCCCCAGCTTCCGGGGCCTCGAAGCTCCGGGCCTGTAGTGTTGTCTGGGGTTATAGTCCGCAGGCCGGCCATTTGCGCTTCGACTCGTGGAATCCCGAAGCCCTCGGAAGAAGAGAAGTCCGTGTAGACATCGGCGGCTGCGTAGAGTTGGGCCAATTCCCAGGACTCACAGTTAACCTCGTTCCACATGGCCCGACTGTCGGGAATGTCGAGAATCTTCGTCTTGAGCCTGGCCAAATCCCACCCGCTTTGATAGTTCGCCGGCAAGAAGCCGTTCTGCGCGGTGTGTAGGATCATAAAGGCTTCGGGGGCCTCGGACATGAATTCTTTGAACGCTTCAAGGCCCACGGGCTGCTGCTTGCGCTGTTGGTTCTGGGCGACGTGGGCGATCACGAACTTGTCTTGAAGATTAAACTCCCGGCGCAATGCCTCGCGTTCGGCCATGTCGTAGAGGCGGAAGACTTCCGGGTCAGCCCCCATCGGAATGTTGACAGCCGGCTTGCGGCCGACCTTGGAATACATCGCGTGGCCAAAATTGCTCACGTTGACGATGGTTCCGTAGTGATTGGCAAAGTGGCCCAGATCATCCGAGTATGGTTCGCAGTCCACGCAATTCCAGAAGAAACACTTGTCTCGGATGTCCTCTGGAAGTGGTTGTAGTGCTGCTGCGACCCATGAGAACTCCGTGGCGATAATGATGGCATCGGGGCTCTCGCGGTAGATGGTCGTGGCTGCATCCTGGAAGCTCGGGTAATCGACTACGCGATACAGGCGCGTGCCGTCTGCGTCGGTCTCGACCCCACACCTCCAAGAATGCAGGCACAGCCTTGCGACCTCCCAGCCATCATCCGCGAAGGCCGTCGCGATGGCGTTGGCCTGGCCGCCGAAGCCGGTCTTCTTCTCCGGGCCGTGCGAAACGATGAGCAGACGCCGGAGGCGCGTGGGCGCTGGAGAACGCCCCGCCATCCTCCGGCGGACTTGCTCAAGCACTTCGGGCATTGTTGTTACCCGTAGAAGGCGATATTGCAGGTAGCCACGCCGTTGACGGCAATCTGCAATCTATTGGCATCAACAAAGCTGATCTCGTCTGGTAGAATTTGCTTATTGTTATTGCTCGCGATGACGACAACAGGACGAATGCTTCCAAGGCTATGTGTGAAGTCTAGTGTATTAGAAGCAAACGTAGCCGCCGCCTCCGTCTTGGTGACGCCATCGAATGTGAGGTTGGTGACGCTCAGGTTGGTGAACGTGGCGGTGGCACCCCACAGACTGTTGATCGTCGCAAGGTTGGTGATCGACAGGTCTGCGCCGGTCAATCCACTACCCACCGAGATGCTGGTTCCAACCGACAGCGCACCGGCCGCCGAGAGGCCCGAGAAGGTGCCTGCTCCCCCGAACGATGCCGCTGCGGCCCCCGTGAGCGCGCCGCCGACGGCAATGCCCCCTGTGTGACTTGCCGCCCCCACGACCGTGAGCGTGTCTGCCACGCTGATGTCATTGGAGACGTTAAGAGATCCGTTGAGATTCATCCTTCTACCCTTCCTTTCGATATTGGGGCCAACAGAGATGGCCCATCACTACACCGGCCGCGAACGGTAGGACCGGATGTTTACTGAAGTACAGGAAGACCTCCGATATGGTGTCTCCCTTGGTGTCGTTCGCCGCGACGAAGATGTCCCAGCCGATGAGCAGCAATGCCAGCGTCACCAGGATGCCGATGGTGATCTTGCGTGTCGAGATCATGGTACAAGCTCCAGCAGCGAGAGCGATGCGAAGCGCACCTTAACAGAGATTCCGCCACCCTTGGAGCCTTCCAGCTTGTACACGTTGGTTCCAGCGCGGGGCGGCACCGCTGTTATGATGGAAAACGACTTCCATGTTCCATCGGCGATGACATCAAGTGGTGTTGGAGTAAGAACGACTTCTGTTCCGTCCGCGCCAAGCTCGACGATGCGAAGTTGTGGAGACCCATTCGACGCCTGGTACTGCCCAATGCAGCGGCCTATGACAAGCGTGAGATTCGTCGAGAAGAAGATGGGTGTCGTGACTACGCCCGCCAAGACCTCCCACCCAGACTCGGCCGTCAATGACTTCTCACCAGATATCATGGTGGACGAAGCATGGAACTTGGGTTGCTTGGGCGGTTGTGCTACCAAGCTCCAGGCCGATCCGGTCCAGCGGTGCATATAGGTCTCTGTCGGTTGACCACGCCGCTTTGCGGGGATGGGGATATCGGGCCTGACAACCTCGACTGCGGGATTGAAGTCAAAAGAGAAGTCTGCCAACCCACATCGAAGTAGGTCGCCGGTTGTGATCTCAATCACGCCGTTTTGAACTTCATCGGCCATCGTTAGATCACATCCACGTAGCCGTGCAAGAAGATGTCAACCAGCCCTCCGGCCCCGAAGTTCAAGTAGGCCATCGCCTGTGCGGTCGTGAGCGGGAAGTAGTAGCAGAGATGGTTGCCGGCCAAAAGGCCATTAAGTATCTGTCCGCCCACATCCCGGTAGATGAAAGCTGGTGGAGTCCCGAGTTGCCGGACGCCGATTAGGCCAAGCGTCGATGTTGGTGGGACAAGGTTGGCCAGGCTGACGGATGTTGCGATCTGCGCCGACCCGGCAGAAAGAAACTGCCGATTTGTGATGGTTGAAAGCCAGTTGTAAATCCGCGTGCGACCAGCACCAATCGCAACGAAGTCGATGATGTCGCTAAGAGAGCTATTTCGCACCCAGCCCACCCGGCGGAAGATGTCATAGCCAATCGGCATGACCGGGGCCGTTGCGCTGGTCGAAAGCAAAGCGGCCGGAGAGTTGATCCCGGTCGAATCTCCGATGATGTGTACAGCGTACCAGGTGCTTGCGGCCTCGGCACCGGCATCGCGCCCACCAGCGCCAACGATGGCCATGTTGCCAAGCAGCGTCCCTGAGAACTGCATCGTGTTTGTGTTGGTCGAATTTCTGAGGCGGCTATCGACGCCGGCCGCGCCTACGGTGATTGTCGAGACCGATGCAAAGACAAGCTGCGCGCCACTGATATCTGACCCCATATGTATGGAGTCGATGTCGGCTTCACCAAGAACACCGAGACCACCATTTACAAGCATGACCATGACTCTAGGCTACGCATACTATGGTGCCCGATTGTGCGACCGCGAAGGTGACTGTCACGTTGTTTAGGTCATCGTGCGAGATCGCATCCGGGATGAGAACATCGGGCGTGCCTGTAGCATCGAGGATTTGAACGACCGGGCGGACGCCAAGATTATGTGGAACGGCAACCGATACAGATCCGACAAACGGCTGCTCGAAGCGCGCCGAGGCCGCAATTCCGGCAACGCAGATCACCATGCCAGATTGGAGAGCCGCGAACGTGACGGTTAAGTTGCTCGAATTGTCGTGTGAAATCGTGTCTGGCTCAAAGACATCTGGGGTTGCCGTCGCGTCTATGACCTGGACAAGTGGGAAGACCCCCAGGCTGTGTGGGACGGCGATTGTGGCTACACCAACAAACGCTTGCTCGAAGCGGGATGGGGATGCAACAGCACCACCACCACCAACCGTCGAAACTATCTGCACTGGGAGTGTGCCAATTATCATGGCGTCACCCGGAATGCCTGGGCGATTACGACATCTGTATTATTGTCCATGTCGATGATAACTCGACTTGCATCACCAACACCAACTAATACGCTTTCACCAGGCAGGAGTTGTGATCCGTTACCCACGCCAGATTTACTTCCACGGCAATCTAGGCCCAGTCTAGATTGGTCTATGGTCCAGTAAATCGGCCGCGCATTTCCGGTGGCTGGGGCGGCTGTTACGGCACCAGGGGCACGTAGTAGTACGGCCATGCAGGGCGTCGCAGTTACCGTCAGGCGCTCGGACACCCCACTGGCCACAACGCCCACCTTGCGGATGGCCGTGGCGTTGTTGGGGAGATTGGGGAGGTTGGCGGAATTGAAAGTCCCAAAGCTCATGGCAGACTCCTACAGCGGCATGAGCTGGGCAGACCCACGCCAAGACGTGATAGGACCACCAGCAGTAAGGGTTGCATCCATTTGGATGAAGCGTTGTACAATTGGGATGTCCCAAATGTATGTGTATGGAATCGGAGGCGGTGCATAGATCAAATCTTGTGGTATTATATCCACGATGTCAAAATTGACTCCATTATCGCTTTGCCGTACACGCACACTTATTGTCATTCCTACACTAATAGTCAAGATACCACGAATGCGCGTATACCCACGCGCATCGTAGATACCAAACGACACAGGTCCGGGTGCGGGAACGACAAACCCCAATAGAGCTATGTCGAGAATTTTTCTCGTGCGCTGGTACGCAACGGGCGAGGCCATCTTACAGGCATCCCTTCTGGCGCTCTTCACGCAGCAGCCAGGAATTCAGTGAATCCATTGCTTCCTTCACGGGGAATGTCCAACCCTTGACCTTCACACAGACGAGATGGGGGACAATGGTGCTGGTGTTTCTCACTCGCACAGAGATTATTTGTCGCTCGCGTGCTGAGATGAAAACCCGCTCGGGGAGATCAGAAGATCCCATCGGGATGCCGCCATTGCCGAAGTCTGTTTGCGGAATCCCATTCACAAGCACTTGGACAGTGACTTCGCTCTCCGCTCCTTGCGACCCGAAAGTCACTCCTACTTCGTTGATGATGGCGATCTGCCGCAAGGGCACAGCAAGTTGAAAGGCGTCCGCGAAGTTCTGGCCCGACGCAAGAGGTTGGGCATTCTCGATGAGTTGAAGCATTGAGGCCGCAGTTGATGCATCTGCCGTCGGTCCCGGCGGACCTGGTATGAGTACATGCTTCTCGTTGAGATTGAGCGTAGAGCCACGAAACGGAGGATGAATATGTGGGGACTGTTCCGAGACGATGAGGTTTTCCTGTAAGGCAACCCGAAGCACGCCCAGAAGCCAATCCGCGTTTGCGTCGCAGCCCTCCACAGGTGCGTAGACGCGATGCAACGAGGGCCGGGGCGTCTTGACCCCTGGGGTGACGTACTCGCGACCTGCCGGGAGTTCGCCCAGTCCTTCCATTCCGATACCGTATGGATTCGACACGGCCTAGCCTCCAAACGGTCCAAGTAGCTCGGGCGATATTCCGGGAGGGGGACCAGCACCACGAGTCGCCATGCGCCTGCCTTCGGAGGGTCGCCCCATGATTTGAATCGGCGGCTGCCCGATTTCCTGGTAGTAGATGAGCTTCCCATGTAGGGTGGGCCGAACGACATTCGGCACACCTGAGAGGTCGGTGAAAAGCAGACGCAGCGTGGTTTGCCGCTTGAGGAGCCAACTTTCGATGGTGACGAATGGAAACTGGCCGCTACCGGCAAGGCCCACCCGACCGAAGATGTTGGCCGAATGAATCGGACCATCTGTGATTGGTCGGCCCGACCGCCCCTCGAAGATTTCGACCGTGTACTCTTGCGATGTCGGCGCGTCGAGCATCTTCCAGACTTCAAGGTCTGCTTCACCCGTGAGCGTCATCGTTCCTGTGGCCGTACCGTTGGCGGGAATGGTTAGAGGGACATCGAGTGTGAGCCAGTAGGGATGCGTTTTACGGCTGTAGGCTTCGTAAAGTATCCGCTCTTTCGCCAGACCGGGGATGTCATAGGCCAGGAAGCGCCGACCATATGCGTTGAAGCGTATTGTCGTACCCGCTCCGAGGTCTTGAAAGTTGATTTGAAGACTTTGATTCGTCTCCAGAAACATCGACTCGAAGAGTACAAACGGAAGCTGCGCACTACCCGCCATGCAATTCACATGGATCGGTTGATTGCTGAGTTTCTTGTTGATCCCCAGGTGCGTCATGTCGAGCGTGTAGGGGTTAGTGTGGATTGACAGCAGCTTGTACAACTCCACATCGCCCCGAAGGTTTTCTTCGGGTAAGGCCGTGACGCTTAGAATGCGCGATGCGTTCGCGGCAAGTACGAGTGGTGTCGTGTCCGGGCTCAGGAAGATCGGTTTGACCGCATCTTTGGCCGGATTCATAAAGACGTGCTCTTGCCCGTCTATGGTCTTTTTGATGAGTGCTGGAATCACGATGAGCCCTTCACTTTCCGAGGTTCTTCGGGCGAACGAATGACGGCGACCCGCCCCAGATGATAGCACATCCGGGGCGGGCCTTTGTAGCGTGTCTCGACCTAGCCGGTGATCCCCTTGAGGTAGACCCCCACCAGGATGACCTGGTGATACAGTTCCACCGTTGGGCTGGGCAGAGCCACCGCGTTGAAGTTGAGCTGCACCGAGAACTGCTCGATCTCGCTGATCTCCTGCGGAGCGGGCTTCTGCGTACCTGGGTTGAACACGGTCACATCGTAGTAGTTCGACCGCAGGGGCACGCCGTTGCTGAGGGGCATGAACACCCGATCAGCGGCCACGGCCGGAGCACCTGTGACGAACTGCGCACCCACGCCCGAAGGGATCTCATCGTACGGTGCCGTGATGTACGGCGTGGTGCCGAAGTTGAAGATGAGAGTGCCCAACTCACGGATTCGATGGACTTCCTCGAAGGTCACTTGGTTGGCCGCCGTACCCAGGTTCACATTGAGCGCACGCACCTTGGCCCGGAGACCAAACAGGTAGAAGTGGTGAGCCTTGGGCAAGCTGCCACCAGCCCCGGTGAGGTTGGTGTCACGCCCGAACGTCTTCACTTCGGTCAGACCCACCGTCGCGAAGTTCGCGGCGTTGCGAAACAGCGTCAGGTTGGTGATCGCTACGGCGTTGTTGTGCCCTTCGCTATCGTACAGGCTCTCCTTTCGCGGACGCGAGGCCACCGTTCCGGTGATCGGGATGGGGGTTGTTTGGATGGACATTGCTTTTGTTCCTTTCTTCTCAGAAGTTTTCGTCCACGCCGATTTCCGACAGCCCTGGTGTGCCGGCGGAATAGACGGGGACAGCCGTGGTCAGGTAGTCGTTCATGCCTTCCAACTCTTCTTCATCCATCTGGGCCATCCCATCGATGAGAGAAGCTGGAATTTGGCCCATGCCTTGAAGCTCTAGGTAGTTGGCTAGGCCATCCTGCCCTTCGCTTCGCGCCTTGGCCACCAGAGTTCGCAGCGATAGGCCCTTGGGCTCGAAGAGAGCCGTCGGGACTGCACGTCCGCGCACGACCGCGATGGTCTTGATGAGCACGCCGATGACGGCACCCTTCAAAACCTCCTTGGCCGCATTCGGACTGAGCATACTCGCCACGGTAGCAGCAGCCGCGCCCGCTGCCGCTGAGGCCAAGATACCCACAATGCCCTTGTCACGCTCACGCAGGAGCATGTTGGGCAACACCCAGGACGTGCCGATACCCACGACGTTCAAACCCGCGTCTTTCAGGACCGCAGGCGAGATGAACGACTGGAGCCGGGCCATGATGCTCTTCGCATCGATGGGATTGCGACGCCGACGCCGGCCACGATGGATGGGGTTGTTGCGCCAGCCGCGCCCACCCCGTATCTTGTGCAATGCCTTGCGAGCACGGCCCCCAGGGGTGATGTACCGGCCACTGGACATCTGACGCCAGAGCGGATTGCGCCGACGGGTACGTTTGCGGTTGGTGGCCTTCGGACGACGCCGGAGCAGTTGTCCCAGGCCAAGATTGCGACGACGAGTGCCGCGACGGCGCGTGGCCTTGCGACGCGGATTCTTCTTGGTCTTCACCTTCGATCCTCCTGTTTTCCTCTTGGACTTGCGCTTGCGCTTCAACGGGGTTTCTCGCATCCACGGGCTGGCGCGCTTTCCGCCCCGTGCCGAGATTTTCGAGATGCGAGCACGCAGGCCCGCAATCGCATCATCCGCAGAGTGGGCACGGATGCGTGGCCGGATGCTTCCTCCCGTGAAGGCGAAGTCTCCCAGCGCACGATTTCGACGACGACGAAGGCGAGGACGTGATGGACTCATCGCCCTGCCCCGCCCTCGCCACAAACCACCGATCTGGCCCATCGACTTCCCGGCCAGCCGGTGTCTTTGGACGAAAGCCTGGTAGGGTGTGAGCGGCATATTCCTTTCCTTTCTCGTTCTACGCCCGACAGACCGCCCGCCGGGTGGGTTCATCATGAGAAGATGTAGAGGCATTTACTTATGCATCCAATCGGTTACGCGCATCGCGCCGCCAAGAACCTCAACGTTCCCGGTGTCGGGATGCTTCACCATGATGGGCTCTTTACCTTTGGTCGTCTTGTGGACCCAATGGTAGCCCTGTTTGTTGCTGCCTGCGTGGTCATCGGCGATGTAGTGCAGCTCTGGGGCTTTTCCCAGGACCGTGACTGCCTTGCGCGTGACCTTCTTCGCGCCGTTGGGTACAACGGCAATTTTGAAATTCTTGGGTTCAACTCCGTGAAATTTCACGTAGTCTTTGCGGGCCTGCTCAAACCAAGGGAAGGACTTTGCTTCCGCGAGGGAGATGGCTTTGTACTGGACCTGGGGGGGATTCTTGGTGGTGCCTGAAACTTGCCCAGTCTTGGCTGCTGTATAAGCGATATCCCACCATTTATCCATTACCCCGATATGCTCCTTTGCCTTTGTCGGTTGCATCAAACTAATTGCATTTCTAAGTGCATCGAAATGCCACCATTCTGGAGTAGCTGTAATTTCTACACCCTGCTCTATTTCGCTGCCTGCGGCGATGAATGCCCATCGCATTACCATTGGACGCAACTGTTCCAGTTCTTTTTGCGTGATTGGATTGTTATTCTTTGGCGGATTCGCGCCGACGGTGATGAGAAGCGGATTTGGTTTGACGACGTGCCCGAAGTGCTTTTCGGCGTAGGCCAAAAGAGCTTCGATGGTTTTGCGCTTTGTGACTACTTCCTGCGCAACCAGTACAGCATTGTAGAGTCGCATGAATTCTGCATCGCGGCTGATTTCTTCTTTTCTCGGCCCAAACGCCACAATGAATTCATTCCACCGATCAGCCCATCTCTCCCCAGTCGCATCCAAATCAGCAAACGCACGGCGCGACCTCGTTTTTGCTACGGTACGATGAAGAGCAGTTTCAGCGAGCGCCTTCAATTTACGACGGCGCTTTCTTTCTACAGGATCTTGTCTGGGAATGGGGGGATTCCCCCGCTGTCCCTGCCGCTGCCATTCCTCAAAAGAGGCACGGGAAATGGGGCGTACCACATACCCGCGTTCAGGATAGCCTTGCCCGGCAATATGCACGTATCCTTCTGCGTTCATCTTGTCGGCCCGTACCTCAGCGACTTTCCTGTAGGAATAGGTTGCAACGTGCCCCTGGTCTCCAGGCTTGTACCTTCCAGTTTCAGTCCACACAAAAATACCCCAGACCTCTTTGGGATCTCCGATCTTGGTTGGATTCCCTCGCAGCCCACGTCGAACGAATTCCTTCCGCTTGTCGCCTTGCAACCCAAGCCGATCCGCATAAGCGGCCAGTGCAGCAGGAGAGGCGGGATTGCTACAATTTTCAACAGGAGTAGCAGCGATGGCACGTTCTGTAGCTTTGGATATGTCAATTGATAGTGCCTTGCGATTGGCTTCGGTAATGGTCCAAGCATACTTTTCGCCCAGGGCATTGTATTCATTCAATGCTGTCTGATTCACCACAGCACCAAACGGAGCATAGATGGACATACCCAACTTTGCATTTAGAGATGTGTGAGCTTCCATTCTTAGCTTCTTCAATGCCGCGCCAAGCATTTTTGTATTGCGCGGTCCAACATTGCTTGTCCATTGGTCGGCAGGCGGCGGATTCCCTCCCCGGCCATGCTTTTCGATGTACGTAGCAGGTACACGCGTACCCCGCTGGGTCGTGTAACCCCTACGCATCACCTGACCTTTTGGACAATGCTGGGGCATCATTTACGCCGAAGTAAACCCAGGGAATTCAGAACAGTCAGGCCAACCAGACCGGCTGCACCCCACATGATTAGTTTTTTATTCTTCGAGAAGGAATACAACTGCTCAGAAGCCTTTTTCTTGGCCACATCTATGCCGCGCTCTACTTGTCTAATTTCTTGTTGGAACGCGACACTAGCACCAATACTTTCACGCATCTCATGGAGGTCTTTTTTTACCGCTTCGAGCTTCACTACCTGGCGCTTGGTATTGATCTCCGCAGCCTTTGCATCCAATGGCTTGATGATGAGAGATTGGAGCCCCCCCATAGCAAATTGGTTATTCGATAGGTCTCTCGCGAGATTCGTGATTAATGTGCCATCCCTTCTAAACCACGACTTATCCTTTTCAGCGCTTATGCGCCGTTGGATTTCATCGTTCTTGGCTTCAAGCAGCGCGTACTCCTTTTTCGCTCTCTGGAGTGCTCCGGGAGTATGGCCAAGGGCAATTTCTGCTTGTGAAATGGCTGTACCAGTGACTTCGCCAAGCCCTTCAACGCTCTGCGTCCTATAGGCCGGTCGGATGACATCCACGGTTTGGATATGATTCTTGCGATCCATCGGGATAACCGTGAACGGCTTCCCGGTGAAAGGCGTGATTCCGGCCCGCGCACGGTCTACACCAGGTTGAATAACCCCCGGCGAGTCGATGAAGTACATTTGCAGGTGGCCGAGCTTGCCAGCTATACCCGCAGAAACCGTAGGCAAGTGCGGTTCTTTGTTCTCTGCGTGGCGCTCATTTATGGCCATCGGCATACTCGGCGTCCAACTTGGCGCGCATCCCCGGCAATTGCCTGGGCAAGCTCCGAGTGTAGTTTTTGGACAAGACACCAGCATTTTATTGGCATGGTGTGGGAGACTGCATTTTCCTCGTCTGGGCGCACCGATGGCGTTCCCCGCATTGCTGTAGGTCGGACGGGTCGCGACAACACCGGGCCGAAGTGTCTGCGCCGGGACCGGCTTCTTCCGTGGTCCCATGTTCACGATTGCAGTCCGGTCCTGCACATGGGACTTTCGCTGCGACGCATACCACTCGTTTGGAGACATCAACATGGGCGCGTTACCTTCTGGTCAATAGACTGACAACGAGGCCAGCTATGATGCCAATAGACACGGCACGGAGGTATGTTTGCAGTCGGCTTTTTTGCTTAGGACGTGCGCTTTGCATCTCTTTGCGGTTGGTGGCGCGTACTTGCTCGATGTCATCGGCAAGTTCACCAAATCCGTTTATGCTGTTCGGAGGTAATTGGGGAGCCACAGGACGTACCCCCGGCTTCCGTAACGATGCCTGAAATGCCATCACCCGCGCCCGATCCGCGGCATCCCGCGCTCGCTTAGCTGCTATCTCCGCGGGCGTCATTCCTGCCTCACCCCTTTGCATCGCCTCCCGCCACGCCCTTTGTTCCGCTGGTGTTTTTGCCGCCCACGCCGCCGCCCACGCCGCCGCCCGCGCCTTCTCTGCTGGTGATTGTAGCTTGGCCCGCCGCCCCACAAACGAACGTTGGGGAGCTACAGGACGTAGCCCCGTGGGCCGAACGAAGGGCTTGAGCGGTCCAACTACTGGCATTCTGAGTTGTGGTAGACTAGCTCTCAGATCAATGGGAGGACGGGCGCAGCTATAGTGAGGCAACTGCCGCGACCTAGGCTTTCTATAGGCGCGTACCTCCCATCCGGCTGGGCAAGTCCTCTTGCCGAGGGTAGGATCGTAAGTAGGCGATGGCACCACCGCAGGTCGCATCGTTACCTGCGCAGCCTTCCATTTCGCCAGACTCTCCGCCTGCGCCGCTATCGTCGCCTGCTGCGCCGCCTTCCTCACCCGCTCTCGCTCCACATACGCCGCCGCCAACTCCGGCGTCCGCGTCGCCGCTGCTATCATCGCCTGGTGCACCGCCAACTTTGCCTTACTCGCCGCCTCACGCTGTGGCGTCCATCTCCCACCACCCAGATCATCCAACCCACCGAAGTAGTTGAACTCCGGGCCAAAGGTCTCGGGCACCACGTTCAAGGCCAGATAGCTCACTTCTTGCGTGTCCCCATGAAGATGAGGCCCAGAAGAATCGCACCCCCGATGGCGGCAACAATACCGATGGGGAAGGGCTTCGCGGCCGGAAGCATCATGATCGGGGCCGGAGCCGGCATCCCTGCGGCGAGCGCTTGTGCCCGCTTGCGCTCGTTTTCGGCCTGCCGCCGCGCCATCTCTGCCTGTGCGACTCCGGGGGCCGCTTTGGCTACCCCGGTGAACAGGGTCTCGAAAAACCCAGGCTTCGCGGACTTCGGCTTGGCCTTTGGCATCTGAGTCAAACCGCGAGGCATCAAGATCGCCATCACTTCCTCCGTTTCATGGCAAGGATTACGATGCCCAGAAGGGCAAGACCCCCACCAATAGCTGCTGGAAGGAACCACGCGGGCCGGGCTGATTTCTCTAAACTCATTTCCCTGACCGCAGGAACCACACGACCTTCATCTACCGCAGCCTGTTGCTGTTGGATTTGCTGTTGGAGTTGCTGAATTTCTTGCGTCCTCTGCTGTACTTCCAGCGCCGCAACTTGGCGTCTCTGCTCTTGCTCTTGGACGATCTGCTTGACTCGTGCCATCTGGACCGGAGAGACCGCGCCCAGGCCGTTTCCAGAACCATTCATGTCTCCGATGTAGTCCGGACCGATATGTGGGTCGCGCTCGTAGTTGAAACGGTTGGTATCGCCAAACTCCATTTCAACCTCCCGCTCCGCGTTCCTGGCTGATAGGTCTTCGAGCAAGGTTTTCGGCACGAAGTCTGTCACCTTGGGATCATCGAAGCCGTAATCCAGCCTGTTCTGTGCGGCCCACGGGATCATCGTTGCTTCTGGACGGAAGGGGTCCGCTGGTTTTATCAGCGGCACCGGGATAGGCTGCGCGTGCCCACGCCCACGATTGTCAAACTCGCTGCGGAACTCGGGATCGAATCCACGAAGCTTTACTTGCGGGAGATTCAACGGCGAACCAGGCGCGTTCAAATTGGCCTCGTAGGTGGGTGCAGGCCGTTCCACCATCTCGGGCTTGGTGATACGAAGCTGCTGCTCGATCAACCCCAGCCCCCGTGCTCGCTGTTTGATGTACTTTCTATGTCGCGCTGCTAGACGATCAAGGCGATGCATCATTTCCTCAGCAGCAATAATAGAAGGACAAGGCCACCACCACCCAGCATGAGCATTTGCGGCGTGATCTTCATGCCGGCGATGGCCATCGGTTCTGCGCGGGCCGGGCGTTCTGGACGCTCTGGACGCTCTGCGGCTTCGATCATTTGGGATGGGTGGTATGACGGCACGGCGTACTGCGGCATCGGAGGAGCTTGTGCGGCTTGCGCGGCGTATCGGGCCTGGAGAGTCATTTCCAGTTCTCGCATACGGGACTCTTCACGCAGCTTTTGCAGCTCCGCCTCGCGCACTTGCCGTTCGGCCTCGTACTTCTGGCGTTCTGCTTCTTGCTGCTTCCGCTCTTGCTCTTGCTGCGCCAGGATGGTGGCGGCTTCCGCGCCGGTTTGCAGCCCGGATTCCTGGGCCGCTTCTGTTTGCGCTTCAAGTGCGCCGGCTGCTTTCGCCCGTGACTTCATTATGGCTGCGGTAGGTTTGATTGTAACTCCAACCATCTTTGTTACTGGTTTCACGATGGCCGCAGCGATCTTCACCGGGGCACGGAAGATTTTCTTGAACTTAATCTTTCCCAACCCGTTCAAACCGTTGTGAAAACCGAGTTGGGTCATGTCCATGTACATGATGTCTACCTCGCAGCAGCGAAAAGCAGGGTTGCACCACCTAGACCCATTGCGGCCCAGGCCCAGATGGGAATGCCTTCTTGCACAGACGCAGCAGCAGTAACAGGCATTGACGTGTAGGGCTCTTCCCAACTGGCTTCTTGTGCCGCGAGCTTGGCGTCCTTCTTCGCTGCTTTTTCAGCCGCACGCTTTTCAATGCCCGATGCGAGCAAAGCACCCGCAGCAAGCGAGGCCCCACCAGTAAACGGAGCTAACGCAGCACCAGCAGCACCAGCCGCGACACCGTAAAACGGCTTGGTCGCTTTCCCGGCCTTCTTAAGCCACTTTGGCGACTTGCCCAGGTCGCTCAGGCCGTTGTACGCATTGATCTCTGTCATCTCGATCATCAAGACTCCAAAAACACGAAAACCCCGAACAGAATAATTTCTGCTCGGGGTATCACTCCGGGACGGCACCGGGGAATCCGCAGACTCGCCCAGGCCCTCCATGTAGAGGCTTACCCTTGGCTAGTTTTTGCGCTGCTCCATGTAGCGCATAAGACGCTCAAAGAACGCGATGAGGGACAACGTTCCCGAACGGAGTTGGTCGAACATTGCTTTCAGTTCGTCCGTGTCTCTGCCTGATTTCTTACCCGGTTGCTCCACTCGTGTCAACAGCATACTTTCTAGGTCGGCAGGGATTCGACTGCGTTCTCCTCACCCCCGTAGTGGGCTAAGACCGCCTGACCATAATCAGCCGCGAAAAGCGCGAGGTCTTGCTTAACTGGAAACGACATATCAAATAGTTTAAGTGCGGCCCTCAACGCATTACCAGTGAAAAATACACTGGTCTTGAGGTACGGGAAATCAGGATCGTATACGTCTAGTAGTCCACCAACATGCTGATAATCAGAGAAGCCAAAAAGGTCAGTATTGCGGCTCCACGTTAATTCAGAAGCAGTATCACCGTCTTCACCTGCTGGACCGTACCAAACATATTCTAACCAGGAATCTGATCCTCTTTCCCGATCTGGTTCGCGCCACGGCTCCCCACTCATCTGGGCTGTAATATTAAACAGTTCCGCCTTTTTAAATCTATGTGAATAAGTCATAAATACCCCACACGAGACGGAACCACGGGACCATCAAACCCACGCACGGTCGGTACTTCCTGGCCCAGAATCGTCCAACGCTTCTTCGCGAATACGCGCTCCACAGGTGGTTCCCAGCCCAGATAACTTTGTGGGACGGTGGCATCCGCCCCCATCCAAGCGTCCTCGACTTTGATCCGTGCGTAGATGTGCGAGAACGAATTCGGCCGCTTGGGGTCAGCAGCGACGGTAACAAATTCGACCGGAAGACCAACCGAAACGGCCAAAGCGGCGATGGCCGTGCTGGAGTCATCGCAGTCGCCCTGCCCCGAGACCAAGAGCGTGTGGTACGGTGTGGCAACCCGCTCCGCATACAACGGATCGCGGGTATATCGCACGTTTTTCTTCACCCACTGGAAGATTGCATCAGCCTCGGCCTGATAGTCTTTGTTTGGCACCCCACGGATGATCGACTCAGCCAGGTTGCGTACGTCGAGATTCAACGCGCCCGTGATCGCCTGCTTGCGCATCGCAGCAATCGTCGCGGTGGTTCCACGCAGTCCCGAAGGAATCTCCTGGATGTTCTGTAGACCCATCGAATCCGTCATAAGGCAAACACCCCACCCTCGTCAAGTGGGTATTTGACCGAAGGTGTTCGTCTATTTGCAGACGTATGCTGTTTTATCTGTTGACACACAATACAAGGTAGGGTAGAGAATACAAAGCGTGTGTTGTCGATCTACAAAAAAAAAAACAGAAAGGAAGCGGTGTACATATGGAGTTTCGCACACTGACCGAAAAAGAGGCGGACAAGTTGGCATTGCGCCAGCGACGGAACTACGCGGAATTGCTGGCTGCGGTAGAAGCCAAAGGGCAGGTGGAAGTGACATGCGCAGATGAATCGGCGGCCCGGTCTATCAGGATGGGCACGGCTGGGTGTGCGAAACGCCGTGGGTTCCGCGTCAGCGTGTGCAAGACCAACGAAGGCAATCTCGTGATCCGATATGCCGGAAAGTACGATGCCAACGGCAACGGGAAAGCCAAGAAGACCAAGAAGGCTACGAAGCAGGAGTAACCAAAAGGAGCGGCCGGGGTGGGAATCGCCAGTCCCACCCCGGCCGGTTGCATCATGCACGTAGAGCACCTAGACGAAAAAGAGATTACGCGGCTTGCATTAACAAGTCAACGGAAATAGGACATAAAATCCGAAAGACCACGCCCCAGGTCTCCAAGGTCTTTTCTGACGGTTGACCACGCCGGCCCGTCGGGATGCGCTTTCGCAGCCTTTACAGCACCGCCAAGACGCTGATTCAAGCCGTGCAAGATCGGGACGGCCAATTCCAAAAGTGGGATTGCACGCTCAAGGTTGTGATTCAACCGATCCGCAAGTTGAACAACATGCGCTGCCATCTCGCGGTTTCGCTGCTGCTCAGGTGTAGGTTGCTCTGTTGTCATTGCGCAGGCTGTTCGGGCATAGCCAAGGCGTCTGGCGGTATTGGCGCATCGGCTTCTTCGTCTTCATCTTCCGTTGTGGGCTCATACGTCGGGTCGATGTCTCCCCGGATGAGCGCCAGAAGATCATCGAGCCATGCGGCCCCGTAGGGGGTCTTGACCTCGATCAAGAAGGCTTCCATCTTCATGCGGTCTTCTGGTTTCAAGCGTAATTTCTTGCTCTCGAAAAAGAACGTGAGGATACCTGCATTTGGAACCTCCTTGAGCTGTTCCAAAAGATCGGGCGCACCTACAAGCATCACGCCAACAGCAATCTCCGGTGCCATCTTCGTGACAATGAGACCACGGCACTTATCAAGCACATTGATGTAATGCTCTGGAATCTCCACAAGAGCTTCACTCTCTGTTTGGGGTTTCGGTGGGGGTGCAGGAAGGGCCGCCTTCGGCTGCGTTGCACGCCCAAGCGCGAACGCCCGTTGTTGCATCTCATGCATCTGCGCCTGAGCATTACCAGCATCCCCACGCCAGTTGCGCACGAGGTCTTGAATCGCCGGCCCCACGGCGGATGAGACTTCTTTCACCGTGTCCATGATCTTGTCGGCATTTGATGGATTTGTGCGGTCTTGTAGGACAGAAACCAATTCAGCGACCGTAGTAACTAGCTTAAGCTGATTTTCTACGGGGTCGGTTTGCTTTTGTCCCTGCATGACGGTCATCAAGGTCTCGGTGAACTTGGATTGCCGCTCACTCTCAAACTTGAGCATTTCGAGATGGCGCGTCTCATCGCTGCGACGCTGTTCGGCCTCTTGCTGGCGTCGCGCTTCGTTATCGCGGCGCTCTTCTTGGCGGATGCGTTCTTGGTCCCGCCGCCATTCTGTTTGTTCCTGGCGGGCGCGCTCCTCGCGAGCTTCACGCGCTCTTGACTGCTCTTGCATCTGGGACATGAAGACCTGCACAAAGTTATTCGCAGTACTGGTCAGTGCGCCGAGTAGTGCGGAGTTTCCTTGTGCTTTGGCATTGGCCTCAGCAGCACGGGCGTGGGCCTCAGCCTCACGGACTTCTTGAGGATTCTGCGTGAGGCTCTTGATCTGGTCGCTCATTGATTCGATGGCTTTGACCACGGGTGTTTGATCGGTCGGAATCCCGTAATTGGGGAAGTGCATCGCCGGGTCCATCGACATCGCCACGCTGTCATCGTCAAGATCGTGTAGCGAACCAACCGAGACCAGCGGCATAGGCTCACCTGGGTAGGCTAGAATTACAGGCTCGATGTCGCGCCGGCCTTTGACCATGACCTTGTACACGCCACCCCCGAACAGCTCGGGGATTTCGCCGTTGAGCACCTGCTTGAGCGCGAAATTGCCGGGGATGATCCCGGTGTCGATCTGTTTCTTGGGACCACGGCCACGAGGCGGCCAGACCTTTGGGCCTGTGCGCTCGATGATGCAATCGGAAATGCCGGCCTCTCGGAAGTGAGCGAAAGGATCGTCTTGGACCTGCCGCTCCGGGCGGGTGAACGCCGGAACTGTGCGGGTAGTCCGGCGAGTTTCAGTTGTCACCTGCGCTTCTGGTGGGGCTGGTGGTGGAGTCGGTATATGGGCCTCCTCGGCCGCAAAGACCTGCATGGTTTCGACATCATCGAGCGTTTCTTGATCTGGCATGGTTCCTCGTTTATCTCACGACTTGAAAGCCCTTAGCGACTACGGCCGCCTCGGTGACTCCTACGTCATCCCAGCACATCCCCTTGAGGAAGATGCGCACCTGGCATTTTGAGCAGACGGCGTAGATGGCCTTCTTGGATTTTAAGATCGGGAGGTAGTGCGGTTTTGGCGTTACGAGTCCTGAGCCCGGACATGGTACACAAAGGCCCGTCTCCTTGCGCTTTATGCGATGCTTCTCTGGATGAAGCTCTTCGGTTGTGGTCGAGAGGGACCGAGCGTGGTATGCCGCACGTACTCCACCACTGTATAGCTTTGCCACGGGATCTTTATACCGGGGAAGGGCCTTCAGGTCAAGTAGGGAAGGCGGGAGACTATACTATAGGAGGACGGGTTGTTTCACCTGTGAGACCTAGATATGTAAATATAAGATTAGCAAGTATTTATGACGAAAGTTGACAAAATAGTTGACATCGCCGGGGGAGGGGTGTAGGGTGGGGGCGTGAGGCATGAGTTACGCGGCTGTGCAGGGGCCGGAAGGAGTCGAGAGCTATGGAGTACGGAGTTAGCAAGTGTGGTTGGTCGAGCGATGGCCCCTGTGGACATCTTCACGGGAAGCGTGGGGGGTGGGTTATTTGGTCCAAAGAGCGGACCCCGGCGGATGAGGAATGCCGGCACTTCTTCTCCGTCCAGGCGGCTACCCGCGCTGCCCGCGCCGCCGAGACTGAGGCAGCGGCGCGGGCCTGGGGGGAGACATGCGCGGTGGCGGACGATACGGATGAAGCCTGACCCCCGGCCGCCTGCCGGCGGCCGCCCCGGCCCCTCGAAGGGCTGGAGCGCTCGCCGGCTGA
>Ga0209518_1001146_pt1 | contig 30107 bp, 30 predicted proteins | sample RifGroB1_FD_183993 | JGI IMG/M metagenome (GOLD analysis project Ga0209518, IMG submission 183993) | Groundwater microbial communities from Rifle, Colorado, USA - Groundwater B1 (SPAdes) (version 2) | ecosystem: Environmental > Aquatic > Deep subsurface > Groundwater | place: Rifle, Colorado...
CGTCATCAAAAACTGTGACTACCTCATCGACCTGGGTCCCGAAGGCGGCGAGAACGGTGGCGAAATCATTGCCGCCGGCACTCCGGCTGAGGTAATACAACATTTCGATACCCCCACCGCCCAGGAACTCAAAAAGGTCCTCGCTTGACCTTATTGACCCATAGTCCTAGAATACGCCCATGTCAATCGAGCGAATCGGCAAAGAACAACAGGCACACCAGCTTATTGATGCTGTTGTTAGTGCCATCGATCTCTACTGGGACAACTTTCTCCACCCGCCTGAAAACAGTCTGAGCATCACCGTCCGTGATGTGCAAGCCGATGGCAGCATCATTCAGGAAACAACCACCATCCAACGGATTTACGATACCGCCTATTTCATCAAATGCCAGCGTTCCGAACTTCAGTTTCTGGGAGAAAATTGTCCAGTTTTAAATACTCCCATCGACACCACCGAATATCGAATGCAACCATCTTTATTTGAGACAGGAGTTGTCAACGTTCGCCATATAGATGTCAACGGTGTCAGCACCAATCTGGACGTCACTATTGATATGCTCCAAGAAGACGACCCGACTGCGTTTGTTCTTTTGGAACATCTCCAGCTAAACCTTCTATGTTTACTGACCGGTCATTGCAAAGAAGCCGCGCTTCTTTTTGACCAGCTACCAACCCAAGTCAGACAAGTTCTCAATGAAGCTTACGGAGAAGAAGTCGCACGCCAGCTCTGGGTCGCTGGAATGTCCGACAAGGACGAGTCCTCTGACTAACCTTTCCGTTATACTGTTCTTCATGCGCATTCCGGCCAGACTTCTCTTCGGCTTTTTTCTGACCATCGGCTACTTGTTCGTGACCCCCGGTTCTGTCCATGCCCTGGCAACTTTTGCGACCGACTATACCATTACCTACGATATCGGCGGCCAGGGTACCACCCATGTCACCTTTGACATTGCTCAAAAAAACAACCTCTCCACGGTTTATGCCACCAGTTTCTCCTTAAGTCTCTCGCAAACAAATATTAATAACATCCGGGTCACCGATGCCGCCGGAGCCATTTCACCCGCCATCGACCGCACCGATAATCTAACCAATATCAGCTTTGATTTTCTGGCCAAGGTAGTCGGCCGGAACAAATTCAACCGCTTCACCATCCAGTATGACTCTACCGATATTGCCAGTAAACAAGGGTCGATCTGGGAAATCAACATTCCCCGTTTGGAAACTAATGAAAATACCAACAGTCAGCAAATTATCCTCAAAGCCCCCGCTTCCTTCGGCCGGCCGGCCTATATCGACCCCAAGCCCAGCCGGATTGAGGCCAACAACTATTACTTCAACTCTAACGTTCTGGCCAATAAATCCATTTCTGCCGTTTTTGGCACCACCCAATATTTCAAACTCCAGCTCACCTACAACCTCACTAATCCCTTGCCCAGGGAATTGAAAACCCAGATCGCCTTACCCCCGGACACCGCCTACCAAACCGTCTACCTCAAAAAAATTACCCCCCCACCGACTGATATTGCCACCGATCCGGACGGCAACTGGCTCGCTTCATATACCCTAAGTCCAAATACCGATCTTCAAATAACCACCGACCTGGTTATCAAACTCGACTTCAATCCGAAAAAAACACCGCCGCCGGACTTTAATCTCTACACCCGGGCGACCAAACTTTGGGACTATACCGACCCCGATATCGCCGCCGCCGCGACCAACCTGACTACCCCCAAGGCCATCTACGACTACGTCGTCAGTCATCTTCAATACAGCTACGCTCGGATTAACAGCGCCAACGGCAGCGGCGTCAATCGACCGGGTGCCGTCTGGGCCCTGGCCAATCCCGGTCAGGCCATCTGCACCGAGTTCACCGATCTTTTTATCGCCCTCGCCCGCAAAAATGGCCTCCCGGCCCGCGAAAACCAAGGCTATGCCATGAGTAGCAACGACAAACTGAAGCCGCTGTCCCTGGCTAAAGACGTCCTCCATGCCTGGCCCGAGTATTATGACCAGGACAAGCAAACCTGGGTTCAAATCGACCCCACCTGGGCCAATACCACCGGCGGTATCGATTATTTCAACAAGCTCGACCTCAACCACCTGGTCTTTGCCATCCACGGTCTTGATGCCACCCAACCGCTCCCCGCCGGGGCCTACAAAACCAGCGGTGGGGGATCAAAGGATGTTTTTGTGACCATCACCCCGGCGGAAACTTTTCCCAAAGCCCGGTTTCAGATCGGCTACGACAACCAAAATCGGGAAAGGCTCTTTCTGACCCTGGAAAATCTTAGCGGGGTTGCCGGCGACGCTACCGTCTCGGTTTCAGGCAAGAACTCCATTGCCGCTCGCGTCAGCACTAACCGTTTGCCTCCTTTTGGCAAAAGCACCGTCGAGGTCCGCTTCAAGCCGACGCTTTTGGTCTATCCCAAGTCCGAACAGCTTATAATAGACATTAATGGCCAGAATTCCAGCCTCACTATCACTCGACAACCCAATTTACCTCCCGCTTTCCTCTGGGGGGCCGCCATTTGTCTTGCCCTCGGGCTTGCCCTCCTCGCCCGGGGTCTATATCTTCGCCGACGCCGCCGGCTCCCCCCTGTACATTGGTAAGTCGATCAATCTCAAGAGCCGGCTAACCCAACATCTCGAAAGTGGTCGTCTCCCCGACAGCAAAGCGGCTCATTTTCTCGGCCAGTCTAAGTCTCTCATCTTTCAGGTCGTCGAAAGCGATCTGGCCGCCATCATTCTCGAGGCCAACCTGATCAAAACCTACCAGCCCTACTACAACGCCGCCAGCAAGGATGACAAGACCGTTAGCTATATTGTCATTGGCAATGCCCCCGACCATTCTTTCTCCCTCCTCCATCGCTCCGATATCAAATTACAAGACTATGCCCACCCCGCTACTCAAATCTACGGCCCCTATCCGTCAGCGACCAGCGCCACTATTATTTTGAAGCAAATCAGACGCATTTTTGGCTACTGCCAAAACCCTGAGCGCAGTCGGGCCTGTTTCTATTTTCACCTCGGCCAGTGTCCGGGTCCCTGCGCCGGCAAAATGACTGCTAGCGAATACGTCAGGCATCTCACCAACGTCAAGGTTTTCCTCTCCGGCCGCTTTAAAAATCTGCTGGCCACTCTCACCTCGGAGATCAAAAATGCTTCCCAAAAACAGGCTTTTGAAACCGCCGCCGCTAAGCGCGACCAACTGGCCGCCCTTGAAATCGCCCTCGCCAGCCACAAATATAGCCAACTCCTGGTTGGGCCGCTAGCGACGGAAAAAGTTCTTCGCCAAGCCGTCCTGCTACTTAAACATCCGCAACTAAAGGAACCGCCCCGAAGAATCGAGTGCTACGATATGGCCAACCTCAATCAGGAAAACACTGTCGGCGTCCTGGTCGTTTTTACCAATGGCCGGCCCGACAAAGACCAGTATCGGAAGTTCTTGGTCAAAACCAACAAGCCCGGCGACCCGGCCACGATGAAACACATCATGGCTCGCCGCCTCCGCCACCCGGACTGGCCCAGGCCCGATCTCATTATTCTCGATGGGGGAGTGCCTCAACTGTCGGTCGTTTCCGCCATCATTCCGCCCGATATCCCCGTTATCGCTCTCTCCAAAAAGCGGGAGACGCTTCATTTTTATGATTCCAATCACCACATCGTTAATTTAAACCTGCCCTTGCACAACAGCGTTCTCAAGCTTTTTCAGTTTGCCCGCGATGAAGCCCATCGCTTCGCCACTACCTACCACAAAAAAAGACGCCGGATGACAACGATCGGCTAAGCTATACTAAATTTATGAAGACGATTTTGCGGGCCATCTTCCTCAATCTGGTTACCCTCTATCTGGTGGCCATGTTCTATTCCGGCCTGACCATCGAAACCAAGCTGACTACCTATCTGGCCGCCGCCACCGTCTGGACTCTTCTTAACAAAATCATCAAGCCGATCATCAAGCTCTTGCTCCTGCCCATCAATTTGCTTACCCTTGGCCTCTTCTCCTGGGTCGTCAACGTCATCACTCTTTTTCTCTTAACCTACTTCATCAAAGGCGTCGCCGTTCTCGCTTACACCTTCCCCGGTATCTCTTACCAGGGCTTTATCATCCCCCAGATGCACTTCAACCTGATTATCTCTTACGTCATCACCTCCTTGGTTCTATCCCTGACCCACCTGACCCTCATTTGGCTTGTCCGGCACTAACCTCTATAATCAAGGCCATGAACCCGCTCCTCCTCCTGCAAATGATCGTTTCTGTCCTCCTGCTTTTGGCCATTCTCATTCAGGCCAACGGCACCTCACTGGGCCGTGCTTTTGGCGGCCTGACCAATTACCACACCAAGAGGGGAGCCGAAAAAGCTCTTTTTTACGCCACCATCATTCTTGGTCTGCTCTTTGTCGGCCTCTCGCTTCTCAATCTGATAAGCAAATGATTAAATTTTTCCGGCGTCTTTTCTGGCTGACCAGTTCTTTTGTCAAGAAATATTACCCGCTCATCCTGACCAGCCTGGCTGTCTCCCTCCTTATCGGTCTCATCGGCAGCCGGGTTGTGACCAAATTGCCGACTCAAACCCGCGTCATCCGCCTGGGCCTGGTCGGTCAATACACCAGCCAATCCTTGCCGCCCCTGGTCAAAAATATTCTTAACTCCGGCCTGACCAGAGTCGGCCCCAACCAAACTATTGTTGAAAATCTCGCCAGCTGGGAAGTTGCCGACGAAGGCAAGCGCTATATTTTTACTCTCAAACCGGGCCAAGCCTGGTCAGACGGCAGCCCGATCAAGGCCGCCGACATCATCATTAGCATTCCCGACGTTAATATTCAGTTTGCCGCTGACGACAAAATCATTTTCACTCTCCCCCAGGCTTTTGCCCCCTTTCCCTCGGTCTTGACCAACCCCGTCACCAACAAAGCCGGTCTGACGGCCAGTATCTATCAGGTTAATCTAACCCAAAATACCAACGGCGTCCTCTCCAAAATTCAACTCACCTCACCAGATCAAACCATCATCATCCGCCCTTTCCCCTCGACCGCCCAGGCGTTGACCGCCTACAAACTGGGGGAAATTGATGCCATCTACAACTATCCGAAAGTCGGCGATCTAGATTTGTCTCCCTCCGGCACCGTCCGCGAAACCAAAAACTATCATCAGGCTTTAGTCATTTTCTTCAATAATCAGGACCCGACACTCAAAGACAAAAGCATCCGTCAGGGTATCGCTTACGCTCTGCCGGAAAAAAGTTTCGGGCATGACCGGGCTTTGGGACCAATCAGCGCCGCTTCCTGGGCCTACAACCCCCTGGTCAAACTTTACGAGTTCGACGGCCGAAAAGCACTCGACCTGATCAAAAATAATCTGCCCGACAAAAACCAGGTCCTAAACCTTGAGTTGGCCACCATTCCCGCCTACCTTCCGATTGCCGAAAAGATCAAAAGCCAACTCGATCCAAACTTGGTTAGTCTCAATATCAAGGTGGTCACCAGTCGGCCGGACTCGTACCAGCTATACCTGACCCTCTTCGATATCGGCCACGATCCCGACCAGTATGTCTTCTGGCACAGCACCGCCGCCGCCAACAACATCAGTAAAACTAGCGATGAAAGACTCGATAAAGACCTCGAAGACGGCCGCCGCAGCCTGGACCCAAATGAAAGGAAAAGAATCTATACCGACTTTCAGCGCACCTTTGCCGAAGAACTGCCCGCCCTCTTCCTTTTCTACCCCACCTATTCCAATTTGGCCCGCCGCGAAGCTATTTTTGCTATAATAAGTCCCGAACTGGCGCTCTAAGCCGCTTGCGTCAGCCCTGATGCTGAAATTGGTAGACAGGCACGCTTCAGGAGCGTGTGTCGCAAGACATGGAGGTTCAAATCCCCCTCAGGGCACCTGACACCGTAACTTAACAAGCCGAGGTGGCGAAATTGGTAACCGCACTACCTTGAGGTGGTAGCGCCGCAAGGCCTGGAGGTTCGAGTCCTCTCCTCGGCACAAAATTTCTTCCGGCCGCTTAGCTCAGTTGGTAGAGCGCTTCGTTTACATCGAAGATGTCGTAGGTCCGAATCCTACAGCGGCCACCATGAAAAAACAACCCAGGATCGTCGTTATTGGCGGGGGAACCGGCACCTATACTGCTCTTACGGGCTTACGAAAATATCCCCTTGATCTCTCCGTCATTGTTTCCATGACTGATTCCGGCGGCAGTAACCGGGTCATCCGCGACGAGTTCGGTCTTCTGCCTACCTCCGATCTCCGCCAAGCCATGGTCGCCCTCGCCGGCCAAGGCGAGGAAGATCTTTTGCGCAAGCTTTTCACCTATCGCTACAACCACGGTATCGGTATCACCGGCATGACCTTCGGCAACCTTTTTATGGCCGCCCTGACCGATATTCTCGGCTCCCAACAAAAAGCCATTAAAGAAACCTGCCGGCTTCTCCACGTTGAGGGCCACATCATCCCTGTCACCTATGACGACTCTCAATTGGTCGCCCGCTATGACAATGGCAAGCAAGTCCTGGGCGAGCACCACATCGACGAACCCGACGAAACGCTGGGCAAACACAAAATCGTCGGTCTGGAGGTCTTTCCGAAAGCGAAGGCCAACCCGGAAGCGCTCGAGGCGATCAGAGCCGCCGACATGATCATCATGGGCCCCGGCGATCTCTATACCAGCCTGCTGAGCAATCTGGTCGTCGCTGGAGTGGCCAAGGCTGTCGCCAAATCAAAGGCTCAAAAGGTCTTGGTTATCAACCTGATGACCAAGTTCGGTCAAACCGCCGGGTTTACTGCCAGCGACCACCTCTTCGAACTCTACAAATATTTAGCCGGCGGCATTGTCCAAACCATTCTCATTAGCGAACCATTTAAATTGAGGGCTGATATTCTGGAACGCTACGAGGAAGAGAAGGCTGAGCTTGTTGTCGACGATCTCGACTTTAGCAACCAGTCTCCCAAACCCAAGGTTGTTCGTGCCAATCTGATCAGCAGCCGGATCTACGAAAAACCCAAAAGCGACACTCTGGTCCGCAGCCTTATCCGCCACGATCCCGACAAGCTGGCCAAGGCCATCATGAACTTGGTATAATAGGCGTGTTTGCCGAGGTAGCCAAGGTGGTCACGGCGGGAGTCTGAAAAACTTCAGATGTCAGTTCAACTCTGACCCTCGGCACAAAAACTACAACCCTGTTTTTCAGACAAAATGTTAAACTGAATATGTGAAGATTTGTTCAAACTGTCACCGAGCAAAAGAATTATCCGATTACTATCTTCGACATAGGGGCAAAAGGGCGGGAGAGTATTACAGCCACTGCAAAGAGTGTCAACGAATCCGCGGCAGGGCGTATTACCACAACAACCACGCCATCCAACTAAGTCGAGCCGTTGCAAGAAACAGAAATAACCGAAGGTTGCAGAGAGACTTTGTTAGTTCATTAAAAAACCGTCCTTGTGCAGACTGTGGCAAAAAATTTCCACCCTGTGTTATGGACTTTGATCATCGCGATAAGAATCTCAAAACGGGAAATATAGGTTCATTCGTAAGCCAAGCCTACTTCAAAAAAGAAAAACTTCTTGAAGAAATAAACAAATGTGATCTTGTTTGCTCAAATTGTCATCGCATCAGAACTTACAAAAGGTATCATGGCGAGCTTTGAATTTTTGCCCATTCCACGGTAAAATATACCAATCAAGCGGGATTAGTTAATCGGTATAACGATACCTTGCCAAGGTATAGTGACGAGTTCAATTCTCGTATCCCGCTCCCAAGGTAGCGCTTGCTAGACGCCGCGTACTATAATTACACGAATGGGACAACTGCGACTCAGCCAATCGGAAATCGAATTTTATAAACCCCTGGTCGCCTCATACCTCAAATACGGTTCGGTCGATAAGGTCTTTGCCGATTTTGCCCACGATACCGGCGTTTCCTATCCCCATTTCCACCGCATCCTCAAACAGTGGGGAATCGTCAAATCGGCCGGCCCCCAAAGCCGTTTCAACGAAGCCGTCTATTTTCTCACCGCCCTAGCCAAGGACAACCTCCCGCTTGAGACCCTCTACAAGACCATGCCCCCCTCGCTTCAAATCTCCGCCGTTACTCTCCACCGAATTCTTAGCTACGTCAAGCGGGGACTAACCCGCCGGCGCGGCACCGCCCTCATCGTTTCCCCGGAGAGTAACCCAACCGTGGCCCTCATCGGCCGCGACATCAGCAGCCCTCGTCCGGAGCTGGGCAAACCCTTCGGTTCATATTCTCTGCCGATGACCTACAGCAAAAGAACCGAATCGGCCCACGACTCCATTCTCCGCGTCCTCCAACAGGAAGTCGCCGCCAGCCTTAGTGTCGCCAGGCACCTCCCATCCTTGATTCCGGCCGACCCCAAAGTTTTAGTCATTGTTGATATCGCTGACGTTCGCGTTCACACCCACCAAATCATCATCCCCGACCACCTCATTGACAAGCTGGACAGTTACAAATTGACCGATCTGGCCTTCATGCCCCTCAGCCAAATCGCCGCCAATGTCGGCCTCGAAAGTAGTTTCCGCGCCGGTGTTCCCGAAATCGCCGCCGGCCTTCTGGCCAAAGCCCCTTCGGATTTGGACACACCCCTCCTCTTGGGTTCAGTCTTAAACCAAAAACTGGCTCTTCTTCCCGCTTACGCCCAAGCTTGAGTGCTAAAATATAACCTGCATTGCCGAGTCGTCTAATGGTAGGACGTCTCCCTTTGAAGGAGAATATTCCTGGTTCGACTCCAGGCTCGGCAACTCGGAGTCCCGCAACGCGGGACGTAGACCCCGTGTATCTCCGCGGGGACGAATTCCCACGGGATAATATAAATAAAAGTACTTTTCTGATTCGCTGTACAATTCGCACTATGACCTGGAGAACTCCCGTTATTTCCCTGGCCACCGCTCTCTCCATTGTCGCCTTTGGCCAAAGAGAAATGATATCCAATCCGGTCTTAGGGGACGACAGTTCCACCCTACTTTCTCCCCTGGCCGGGACCGAAAACCTCCCCACCTATACTCCTACCCCAATCGAAGAACCGATACCGACGCCAACACCCAAACCTCGAAGCGAAGCGCAGATCCCGCGTATTCCCGCGGGACAACCCGTTTCTCCAACCCCCGCACCGAAGCCCCAGCCCCAATTTTCAGCCGCCGAAATCTCCGGCTTTACCGATCAGTATGGGATTCTCTATGGCGTCGATGCCAATGTCGTCCGTCACGTCGTCCTTTGCGAATCCGGTCTCAATCCAGCCGCCAAAAACGGCCCTTATGCCGGTCTCTTCCAGTTCGATGCCCGGACCTGGCAAATCTATCGGGTTAAAATGGGTCTCTCCGCTGACCCCAACCTCCGCTATCACGCTGAAGAGGCCGTCAAAACCGGCACCTATGTTCTGTCGCTCCAAAAAACCGGCCTCTGGCCAAATTGCTACCCAAGATAAGTCTAAGCTTGCAAAAAACCTTCAAGATAACTAGACTGAACTTATACCTATATCAATCAGGTAATAATTCATATGCCTGTCCAAATTCGGGGACCGGGAAAAATTGGCCGCTCTCTTGTCAGATCGCTGGGAATTTTCAAATATGGAAACAAGATCTATCTTTCATTTTTGTCACGCACCACTCAGGACACCTTTAGTTTAGCCGTCAGCGACAACGGTTTTGACTTTGAGCTCCTCTCAACCGAGGGCGTCATCTATTCCGCCAACCGCGAAAAAATAGATCTCAGCCAAACCAGCAGCTATCGCTTTTCCCGGGTTGATCACCTCTTCTTGGCTACCTTTTTGCATAAAGAAACCAAGGTTTGTCTGCCCAACCTGGCCAAGATGAACAACCTTCTGGAATGGGAAGCTCTGCCTACCCTCTCCGGTCTGCCTTGTCCAGCCATTATCCTACCGGAAATCAAAAGTGGTGGCGAATACGTCGCTTACTGCGCCGAAGGCAGTCTCAAGATCGCTTTTTCCAAAAACCTGTCCGCCTGGCAGATCCAGGACGAACCCCTGCTCTCGCCCCGAAGTGACCACTACGACTCCGGTCCCCTCACTCTCGAGTCGGTTATCCCCACCCAAACCGGTATCCTCCTCCTTTACCACAGTCTGGTCGACAAAATTCCTCTTGTCGGCGCCGCCATCTTCGACCGGGCTGACCCCGATGTCCTCCTCTGGCGCAGTAGCGAGCCGCTTTGGAAGCCGATCCCCCAATGGCAGTCTAAAGAAATCATTCACGTTGGTACCGTCGAACTCTCGGGCAAGATCATTTCCTACTGGCAAGTTGCCGACGAGGGGATTTACGCCATCACCTATCTGCTCCACCAAAACGATATCTCCATCCAGTCAAAAAGTATTTCCCTCTCCTTAAACAAGCTGAAGACCAATCCTCTCATCACCCCAAAACCTGAAAACTCCTGGGAAGCTTTTACCACTTTTAACCCGGCGGCTATTTACGAAGACGGCCGGGTCCATATTCTCTACCGCGCCCAAGGTCACGACTATGTTTCCGCCGTCGGTTATGCCAATAGCGCTGACGGCCTAACCATCACTGACCGCCATGACCAGCCCTGCTATATCCCCAAAGAAAAATTTGAGGAATCCGGCAGGCCAACCAAAGTCGTTGCCGCTTTTATGTCCGGGGGTGGTTTTGGCGGTTGCGAAGACCCGCGCCTCACCCGAATCGGAGACAAAATCTACATGACCTACGTCGCCTTCAACGGCTACAGTGAGCCCCGCATCGCCCTAACCTCCATTTCCGTCGCCGACTTCCTCAACCATCGCTGGTTCTGGGAAAAACCGATCCTCATCTCACCCCCGGGAGTCATCGACAAAAGCGCTGTCATCTTCCCCGAAACCATCAATGGTAAATACGTCATCCTCCACCGGGTTTTTCCCAACATTCTTCTCGACTTTGTCGATAGTTTGGAATTTGACGGTACCACTTGGTTAAAAGGGGAATACCAGATCGCCATTCGCCCCGATCACTGGGACAGCCGTAAAATTGGCGCCGGTGCCCCGCCCCTCAAAACCGCTGACGGCTGGCTTCTCATCTATTACTCCGTCGACGAGCGCGATGACCGCCGCTACAAGATCGGCGCCATGCTTCTCGACCTGACCGACCCCCGGAAGGTTTTATATCGGGCTAATAATCCCATTCTCGAACCAAATGAAAGGTACGAAAACGAAGGCTTCAAGGCCGGGGTGGCTTACCCCTGCGGTGCCGTCATCATCGGTGAAACACTCTTCGTCTATTATGGCGCCGCCGATACCGTCGTCTGCGTCGCCACCGCCAACTTACCCGATTTCCTCAGTAACCTCAAACACTCCCATCTTGCTAAACTGGAACCAGCCCTCATCCGAAAAATAAAATAATGGAAGTCTCCCGCCACCCCGATAATCCCATTTTGAGACCAAACCCAACCCATCCTTGGGAAAACTACGCCGTTTTTAACGGCTGCCCCATCAAAGTCGGAGACAAATACCACCTCCTCTACCGAGCGATGGGGGACGAAGTGACCATCGACGACAAAAGACTACGCCTCTCCGTCATCGGCCTGGCTGATAGTGATGACGGCGTCACTTTCACCAACCGCCGTGAATTCATCAGGCCCCAGGAGGCCTGGGAAAAGTTCGGCTGCGAAGACCCGCGCGTCACCTTCATCGACGGCAATTTTTATATCTTCTATACCGCCCTGGCCGACTGGCCGCCTACCTCCGCCAATGTTAGATGCGCCGTTGCTATTTCGCCCGATTTAAACACCATCAGCCAACGCCAACTGGTCACCCCCTTTAATACCAAGGCGATCGCCCTCTTTCCCGAAAAAATCGGGGGGAAATACACCCTTATCCTGACCGTCGACCCCGACACCCAACAATCCCTGATCGGTATCGCCGCTTTTGACCGGCTCGAGAACCTGGGAAATCCGGATTTTTGGCTCCGCTGGCATGAAAACCGGGACAAATATACCCTGCCCCTCAAACGGATGTATCACGACCAGGTCGAGGTCGGCGCCCCGCCCCTAAAACTTGGCGCCGACTGGCTTCTCATCTATTCCTACATCAAAAACCGTTGGATCGGTAAATCGGAATTCAGGATCGAAGCCGTCGTTCTATCGGGCCAGGATCCCACCCGCTACCTCGCCCGTCTGGAGAAACCCCTACTCGAACCCACGGTTAACTACGAATCACAAGGTCAAGTTGCCAATGTCGTTTTTCCCACCGGGGCTCTGATCGAAAACGATCAACTGAAAATCTACTATGGCGCCGCCGACTCCACCATCAACCTCATTTCTACCGAAATCTCCGCCCTAAAAAAAGCCCTCCGCCATCACGCCCACCCCCTGCCGCGCCTCACTCGGGCGGGCGAACCAATCATCAAGCCACTCCCTGATCATCCCTGGGAAGCCAAGGCCACCTTCAATCCCGCCGCCTTTGACGACGGCACCAAGATTCACCTCGTCTACCGGGCCATGTCCTTCGACAACACTTCCGTCCTCGGTCACGCCGACAGTTTGGATGGTCTGACCATTAGCACCCGCGACCCGGAACCAATCTACCTGCCAAGGGTGGAGGCCGAACAAAAGAAAAAACCCTTCGCCAACTCCGGCATCGAAGACCCCAGGATCACCAAGATCGGGGACGTCATCTATATGTGCTACACCGCCTACGACGGCGTCAATCCACCCCGCGTTGCTTTCACCTCGATTAAAGCCGCTGATTTTTTAAATCACCGCTGGAACTGGAAAGAACCCGTTCTTATCAGTAAACCCGGTATCGACGACAAAGACGCTTGTCTTCTGCCTGAAAAGCTGGACGATCGTTACGTCATCTTCCACCGTATCGGCCGAAATATCGTTTTTGACTATACCGATACCCTCGACCTCACCGGCGATACTTTTTTCGAAGGCTCCCACCAAATCATGATTCGGGAAAAACTTTGGGACAGCGATCGCATTGGCATTGCCGCTCCACCGATCATGACCAAGGACGGTTGGCTTTTGTTTTATCACGGCCGCAGCGCCGCCGATCACGAGTACCGCGTCGGCGCCATGCTTCTTTATCCCAAACACCCCAGTATCGTTCTCGCCCGCACCGATTACCCCCTCCTCGAACCAGAAATGATGTCCGAACGTTTTGGTCACGTCAACAATGTCGTTTTTCCCTGCGGTGTCGTCCTGCGCGACGACACTCTCTTCGTCTACTACGGCGGCGCTGATCAGGTTTGCGCCACTGCCGTCATCTCCCTCTCCCGCCTCCTCGGCTATTTAGAGGAAATCAGAAATCCCGCCGCCCTGGGCTAACCTCGACCTGACCCCGCCAAGCGGGGTGGTATATTGGAGTGGTGAAGTCACCGCTTAAATGGGCGCTTATTTTTTTTCTCGCTTTTGTCCTCTTCACCATTCCTGTCGCCCTCGGACTCTTCACTAGCCTCGATCAAAATACCACCGTCGCCCTCCAAAACTTTTTTGCCGTTTCCTTTGATACGCCGCTTTCCTTCTTTAGCCTCTTGGGTAGTTTCGAACTGACTACCCTCATTCTCGTCTTCGCCCTCGCCAAACTAGGTCTCAAAAAAAGCCTGGTCGTTTTGACCATTTTCTTTCTCGGCATCGGCCTGGAACTTTTAGGCAAAATCTTTCTTTTTCACCCCGGCCCGCCTTCTCTTTTCTTCCGCTACAACCTCGGCTTCTATTTCCCCTCCGGCATCATCCAAACCGGTCATTCCTATCCCTCCGGCCATAGCTACCGCACCGCCTTTCTGACACTTCTTTTGGCCTATCTTATCGCCGGCTCGAAAAAGCTTTCACCCAAAACCAAGACCCGACTCACCTTTACTCTTGGCTTGATCCTTTTTGTCATGCTCGTCTCCCGCATTTCCCTGGGTGAACATTGGACCACCGACGTGGTCGGCGGCTTGCTCCTGGGCGCCAGCTTCGCCTCCTTCTCGGTTTACCTCATCCGAACTGGCAATTTGGCCCCAAATCGGGTAAAATAACCCATAATTTTCTCGCGCTCAAAGGTTATGGAAAGAAAAATTAGAAATATTGCCGTCATTGCCCACGTCGACCACGGCAAAACCACCCTCATCGATGCGCTCTTAAAACAGAGCCATATTTTCCGGGATAACCAGGCCGAGATGAGCCAAACGACCATTCTCGATAACACCGACCTTGAACGGGAGAAGGGGATTACCATTTTGGCCAAAAACACCGCTATTACCTTTCGTGACGTCAAGATTAACGTCATCGACACTCCCGGCCACGCCGATTTCGGGGGCGAAGTCGAACGCACCCTCGGCATGGCTGACGGCGCCCTGTTGATCATCGACGCCCAGGAGGGACCGATGCCCCAAACCCGCTTTGTCTTGAAAAAAGCCTTTGAACTAAACCTGAAGATCATCGTCGTCATCAACAAGATCGACAAACCCTACGCCCGCGTCAGAGAAGTGATCGAAAAAACCAATAATCTCTTTCTCGAGCTGGCTACCCGCGACGAACAGCTTGAATTCCCGATTCTCTACGCCTTCGGTCGTGAAGGTAAGGCCTTCAAAGATATGCCGGCTGATTTTAACCAGCCTGGGGATATCACCCCCCTGCTGGAGGCCATTCTCGAATATATTCCCGCCCCCAATAATAAAGACGCTGGTAGCTTCAAAATGCTCGTTTCCAGTCTCGACTACAATCCCCACCAAGGCCGCTCTGTCATTGGCAAAATTTTCAGAGGCAGCGTCAAACCCGGGGATAGAATCGTCCTTTCAAGCAATAACAAGAGCTATTCAATTGAGACCGTCCAGCTTTCCCGTGGCCTGGGGCGCTACGAAACCGAGCAGGCGCTTGCCGGCGATATTGTCGCTCTGACCGGTATTGGCCAAGCCCAGATCGGCGACACCATTACTAACAGTGCTGATACTACCCCTCTTCCTGCGCCCAAACTGACCGAGCCCACCCTCCATATGACCATCGGCGCCAACACTTCGCCCTTCTCCGCCCGCGAAGGCCAATTCACCACCAGCCGCCAGCTTGAGGATCGCCTCATCAAGGAACTGGAGACCAATCTGTCTCTGAAATTGGAGAAACTGGAGAGCGGCAAGTTCAAAATGTCCGGCAAAGGCGAGCTCCACCTGGCCATTCTTCTCGAGACCATCCGCCGTGAGGGCTACGAAATGGAAGTCGGTAAGCCCGAAGTTATCGTCAAAATGATTGCTGACGTTAAACAGGAGCCGGTCGAAGAAGTCAGTATCATCGTCCCCAGTGAATACCTCGGTACCATTACCCAGGAAATCGGCAAGCGCCTCGGCCAGCTGATCAAAATGGAGCCCATCTCCGCCGCCGAAATTGAGTTTATCTACCACCTGCCCACCAGAAACATCATTGGCCTCCGCAGTTTGCTTCTGACGGCGACCAAAGGTACTGCCGTCTTTTCGTCTCAGGTCATTGGTTATCAGCCGGTCGGGAACCCGCTGCCAAAACTCCGCCGCGGCGTCCTTATTTCGTCTGAAACCGGCGAGGCCCTTGCCTATGGTCTAGCCAACGCCCAGGGGCGGGGCATTACCTTTGTCGATCCCGGTACTTCTGTCTATGAGGGCATGATCGTCGGCGTCAACGCCAAAGAAGAAGATATTGAGATTAACGTCACCAAGGGTAAGAAACTAACCAATATGCGCTCTCAGGCTTCCGACGGCGTCATCCAGCTAACCCCGGCCACTATCATGAGCCTCGAGCAATCCCTTGATTTTCTGGAGGGCGACGAGCTTTTGGAAATCACCCCCCAATCCCTCAGGTTACGCAAAAAACATCTGACCAACATCGACCGTCGGCGCCACAGCCGTTCTTCCCAAAGCAAATAAAAAAAGAAAAGGCCCGCCGCAGCGGGCCAGAGACGGCCGATTACACTCTGTTCAAGGTATACTGCACCCTTGGTCCACAGTATTCGGCTACCAGCTTGCGGTCAGGGTCGACCTGCGTCGAGGTGTAAATCTCCACTTTGGTGCTGAAACCAACGGCCGACACCAGCAACTGGTCGGGAGTTCGGATACTGAACTTCCTAAAATTCAGGTCGCCAGCGGCATTCTCCCAATAAACGAAGACCTCAAACATCTTTGACCTCCTATGGTGTGAATGTTCCACCCTATATTACCAAATTCTGTCTCAAACAGCCACTTTCGGGATATAATTAGCAGTAAGACGAGGTGGCGGAATGGCAGATCATAGTGAAACGTAGATCCCGCGTATCCCCGCGGGACGCGAAGGAGTAAACTGTCACCAGTCAGAAACATTTGGGCCGGTGGCGAAATGGCAGACGCTCAGGTCTTAAAAACCTGTGAGTTCACACTCGTGAGGGTTCGACTCCCTCCCGGCCCACCAAAAGTTTTTACTGATGCGAATCGTGAACCTCAGGCAGCTTCAACTCCCGCCTCGCCACCACAGATCCAGCCCGGGCTTCAGCTACAGTCAGGTCATATACTTTTCTCGCTTCTTCCCACTCCTCGTTCCAAACCAGTCTTCCGTCTTTTAGCTTTATCGCCAGACAGTCAACCAAATCAGTGACAAACGCTTCTAAAGTCTTTCCGGGAAAGACGCGAGTGTGCCTTTTTTCCTCAAACTCAGCCACGGTCAACCCTTCACCAGAGTTCAATTTAGCCATAAACTCGGCATATAAGCTTCGCCTAACACCTCTTTCAGTTGTTTCTGTCATAGTAATAGAAATCTACCAGACTTTGAAAATATTGTCAAAAAAAGTGTCATAGGGACTACGCCCTCCCGGCCCACTTAATCTCCCACCCGATACATCTCGGGGTGAACCGTGCCAATAGATCCATCGTGATCATAAAGTATCCAGATATCTCCACCGTGACCCCGCTCTTTTTGGCCTTTGTATTGACAGGGAGCTCTCACGTAATCCCGGTAACCTATTTTCCAACCCCGCCTTCCCCAATAGTCTATAACCCGAACCCATTTTTCCTCAGGAAAAAAATGGGAAAGTGAATCGTATTCTCTTCCTCTAAACATCCTTCCATTACTCGCTTCCGGACGTATCATCATAAAACCATAGTACCCCTGGTCACCACCCAATACAATCAACAATTGACGGAAAAGTGTCCTGGCCGCGACTCGAACGCGGGACCTACTGCTTAGAAGGCAGTCGCTCTATCCAGCTGAGCTACCAGGACAAACAGCTATATTTTACCTCGATTTCCCCTTACGAACCATCTGCTAGAATAGTCATACCGACAAATCCACGCTCATTTAGATCAAGGAGGCCGCCATGACCCACAAGGGTTTCCGTCTCGCGGTGCGTCCTAACCGTCGGCGCTCAAAGCAGCGTCTCCGGTTACCGTTTCCGCACCTCAGTCGGGTGAAGAAGCTGACTCACCGCTGTCCGAATTGCAATACTCCGGTTGAGGTTACCGCCCAAAAATGCTACGTCTGCGATTTACGCCTCAGTGCAAAATAATCGCTTGGTAAACCCCGCTTCCGTAGCGGGGTTTTTATTTCCAAACCTTGTCAGTCATCCGTACCCATGTTACATTAAGCCCGATGTCCAGTGATATCCTGCGCGGCCGCCGCGACGAATCTCATTTTATCCGGGAAAGCATTGAAGACGTAAATCCAATTCGTCACGGACAACATCCGGGGCTGGAAGCTCCATGGGAAGAAGTACTAGAAATTATGCCCGTAACTCGGGCACCTCTTCGAGCAGAGCAGTGGCGCCTTATTTTTACTGCCTTGGGTGGAGTTTCATCAGAGGCCAAAAACTATTTGCGTGAAATCAGTTCTGACCCGCGCTTTCATGGTGTTTCCAATGGCCAGATTTTGTTGGAGTACACCACTGCTGTGCTTACCAGGGAGCTCTGTGAACTCGAAATCACCTGGCACCGGCAAGGCAAAATTCCGTTCGCAATTCCCGGATTTGGCCACGAGTTAGTCGGTGTTGCTATCGAACGGCATCTTCGCCAGTCCGACGCGGTCTACCCATATTATCGTCAGGAAGCCAACGATCTTATGCGTGGCGGCACGGTGAAAGAATTGCTACTCTTGACAGCGCAAAAAAAGGCTGACCCGCACTCAGGCGGGCGAATACTCGCTGGGCATCCAGCCAGCGGCTGGAAAAACGAATTGCCAGTAATCAGTAATGTTGGGGCGCATACCTTGACTTCCGTGGGAATTGCCCAGGGACTCAAGTTGCGTCGCACCCAAGGTAAGGTGGCCGAAGCGTGGAAACGATTTAATGCTCCGGATGCAATCTCCGTTTGCCATGTGGGCGATGCCAGTATGGCCGAGGGCGAAGTGGGAGAAGCCTTGCAGGAGGCGGTCAAAGACGGTGGATGCCCCTTCATTTTAGTCGTCCACAACAATGGCAGTGGCATCTCCACCGATGTCCGCGAAGGCTCGGTTGCCGGTGACCCAATCGCGCTTGCGCGCGGCTTAGCTCAATACGGTCTCAAAATTATTGAGGTCGATGGCACAAACGTGCAAGAAGTCTATGACGCCTGTCAGGAAGCAGTCGAGTACGCGCGGGGGCGGGGCAAGCCGGCACTTGTCCACGTCTACGGTATGTATAAGCGCTTCCATAGTAGTAGTGACGACCCAGCGCGCTATCTCTCTTCCAGTGCTCTAGCTAAAAAACAAGTCGCCGACCCATTACCAAGATTACGAGCCTATCTTCTGGAAAATGAAATTGCCGACGCTGCACTCCTGGACCGGATTAAGACGCTTGCTCATGGGAAAGTCCTCCATTCAGGTAAGGTTGTTCTGGCTACAGCTGACCCAAATCCAGATGACCTCTATCACAATCTCCACGCGCCTCAGTTTCCCTATGGTGAGGTGGGCATGAAGCAATTCCATCCGCAAGCAGCTGATTTTAGCGACCTCCTTCGAAGTTCACGCCAACGGTCCGTTGAGTATCTGCGCTTAATCCGCACCGACACCCAGCCCCTAAACATGCGCCAGCATCTAACAGTGGTGCTTGCAGAAGAGATGAAACGTGATGACCGCATCATTCTCTTTGGCGAGGACGTAGCGGATTTTTCGACCGAGACTTGGAATAATTTCACCGACTACTTGGAACAGCGTCTCGACGACCGAGCCCCGGAATTCACCAAAAACGAAATCGCCGCTGTTTTACAAGCATCTTTGTTGGTAGCCGAAGGTAAGGGCAACGAAATTGAGGCAAAAACATTTTCTCTTCTTGTCGATCTCTTAGGGGGAAAAGGCGGCGTCTTCAAAACAACGCAATTTTTACAGATATTGTTTGGCCGCGGACGGGTTTGGAACTCACGTCTAGCCGAAGCCTCGATTGTGGGCACGGCTATTGGCTATGCCCTGGGTGGCTTTGTACCGGTCGTGGAAATCCAGTTTGATTCTTACTGGAGCCCGGCATACCAGCAGATCGTAGACCAGTTGGCCACAATGCGCTGGAGGAGTAATGGCCAATTTGGAGCAGGGTTAGTCATCCGCATTCAGGGAATGAACCGCCTTGGTGGAGTAGGGGGAATAGGACATGGCAATGTGATTTTAGGCCGGCTGGCCGCCATTCCCGGTATCCGTGTAGTCACCCCCGCCGACGCTTCCGAGGCCGGACCGCTACTACGAGAGTCCATCCGCTTGGCGCAAGAACACGACGAACCCGTAATTTTCCTGGAACCCATCATGGAGCTTAACACCAGCTTTGGACACTACCAAGGAAAAGACGCCCGGATTCCTCTTGGAGAGGCCCAAGTGCGGCAGGAAGGCAAAGATTTTGTGGTCTTGACCTATGGCAACAACATCCCTCTTGTTGAGAAAGCCCAGGAAGAATGGGGGAAAATGGGCATCAGTGCCACGATCATCAATTTACGCACCCTTGGTGTTGCTACTGACTGGGCAACAATTGTGCCGTGGATTGAGAAGCTTGGAAAGGTAATGATCCTAGAAACCGAAAGGAAAACGGGAAGCGCGGGAGCAGATCTAAGTGCGGGGATAGCAGAGCATTTCTTTCCGTTGCTCGACGCTCCCGTAAAGCGGTTATCGGCCCGTGACCTACCAACTGCCGCCGGAAAGCTGAATGAGGAATATGAGTTGCCGCAGATAAAAGACATTATCCGTGCCGGGAAGGAACTGGCAGAGTTTTAGTGCGCTTCCGTAGCGGATAACCGTAATTGGCTCGAACCTACGGGACTTGATTACTCCTGATCTTATTTTAAAACTTAATGCGTTAAAAATCCTTATGGATATTCCAACTTTTAAAGACTACAGATAACCTTATTTTTCTTTCAGTAATTTCAATCCCTTAGCGTTCTTGCTGGTGATTACTTTTTTACCAGTTTTTGATTCAATCTCTTTTCTGGCATTTCCAGCAACAGTTCCTCCTTCCCGGGCCACCTTTTTATTTTCGGGAAAGTTTTTAGGTTGTTTTTTCTGTGAAATTTCAGTTGTAGCCGTTTCGGCTAGCATATTCAAAACTAACTCCAAGTTAGTCATATTATCTCTCAAATTTTCTTTTTTCAAACCTTTGAGATTTTTATATTGTTTGGTTGTTAATCCAACCCAAGCTTGGGTTATCTCATTGGTCAAAATTGCAAATTCTAATCCCTCTTTAACTCCTCGAGTTTCCCACTCATCAGTTAACTCTTTGCGAATTTCAATACTCTTTAAACGCTGATTTATCCATTCTCGGCTATAACCCTTTTGTAAATATGTTTTTAGCGCACGGTTTATAGCCAATTCCGGATCAGCAGTTTCTTCTAACCGTTCATAGCCCACTCGAGCTAGCCACAATTTAAATGGCTCCGCCTTGGGAGAAGGGACAGACTGAATAATTCGAAGCATTACCTCAGTGTCTGCTGCATCAGTTTGATAATACTTTCCATCTGAAGCTCGCATTTTCAGTTGGTGACATTTTGTCACCGACTCACTACCCTCCTTACGAAGACGTTCAGCCAGCTTATTCCAATATTTTCTTGGGTTTTTACTGCCGGTCAAAACACTGACCACGTCCACAACGGAAAAATACCATTTCTCTTCGTTATCGTTCCACAAACGACGAATTTGATTACCTTGAAAGATAGCAATTTCGCGAGCTGACATATCTAAATACTACCAAAATTTGTTATGCTGGCTTATACTTAGTAAGCAATGTAAATCCTGAGGCAACAGTGACTTGGTTTTCGCTGGGTTCCCCCAAGGTAGTTGAATAAAAGGAGAAGTGTAATGAAATACATCGGCTTCATCATCTGTATGAGCTCCTCTTTGGTCTGCGACAAGGTTGATCACATCCATTTTTGAGTATCTAACGCTATTAGATACAAAAGCGAGACTATTTATATATTCACTTACTGACACCTATGCCAAATTCTTGAGCAATCTGTCTGCTAACCGCTTCTGTAGCCTCTTCCATCGAAGCGTAAATTTGTAAATTTGTTGAGTAACCTCTCTAGTAGATGGTTTCATTACAACAACATCAACGGGTTTAGGTTGTTCTACTTTTGTTAGTTCTTCTGGTGTAAATTCTTCCGTATCCAATCTAATTTCTGATATTAGAGGACATTGATAAAACTTTGTCTCATCATTTACAGTAATAATCCCTATATTTGCCACACTAGGCCCAAACAACATTGCATCTCCAGCTCCAAGAAGATGAAAGCCATGCACTATTCCTGATTCTAACGTTTTCTGTTTCGCTTGAGGGTCTTCTTTGAGGTATTTGATATGAGTTCCTAATACGAGTTTATTCCATCGCTCCCATTCGGCATCTGTTGAAGAGTCTTGAGAAGCAGAATCTGCTGGCATTCCCTCAAAATCAAAAGCAATATAATTCTTTCCTTCGTGTTCAACTCTTCTTACGCTAGGTTTGTTTATTATGTCTGGCTCTAAACCTCCAGCGGGCACAACTGGTTCATTCATTATCCTTTGAGCCTTAAAAACGGTGTCCAGAGAAACTGGTCTCGCTACACCTTCAAACAAATCAACTGTTTCCCTAATTTCTCTAGTCATCCACAACAAACCATCTGCCAATGATCTTAATTCTTCATCCGTTAAATCTCCTTGGTATTGCTTAATCTCTTCTGGGATAGGTACCGTATTAAATTGCTCTTGTGTCCTTTTATACTGTGCGCTAGTATCTTCTCCGTCATGATCTCCGTTCCAGTATAGGTGCCAAATATCAGAATGAACTTTACCCCATCGCATCCAGGGTTCTAATAAGCGGTCTGCTTCATTGGCAGTTTGAACATCAAATAATCTACCAACAAAAGATTGCACCCAAATAGCTTGTCTTCTACCAACATCACTATACGAATTTGGATCCGCAAACTGCATATTCCACAAATTATATCCGTGCCTAAATTCATCAGTTGCTCTGTATTTTTGTAGAAAATGGCGAGTAGATTTTCCAAGGAGTCTATCTAAATTAGGGTCATGGTCAAATGTTGCACCTATGTCTCTATCTAACATATTTTATATACATGGAGCAGCTTGTAACTAATGTTGATTATACGTAATTTGAGAATATTTGCAATTTTTAATTTGAAAAGGAATAAGGAGGTGATTTTTATATGCTACTAGTTGAAATAATAAGAAAATATTATCCAAATTTATCAGAAGATGAGCTAAAAGAGATACAGGAAGTTGTGTATTTGTTAAGTTGTACTGTTATGTAAGAATTTTATGGGTCAAAGTGGATGGGAGATTTTGAAGAATCCGACCAAGAAGAGAAATCGATGGCTTAAGAACGGTTCAATTCCCGTATGGATACAAGATTATAGGTTTAGATTTTATAAAGTTTCAGCAACTTCCTGAAGCTAAAAGTTATTAGTTCGATAAAAATCCTATGGGCAGCGTATCAAATTCGGTTGATGTAATCATATCATCTACTTGAAGCATCGATTCAAAGTGGGGTTAGATGGGGCATATGAAGAAATATCGCTGCCCTGTTTGTGCTGTTACTGACAATGTGGTTGGTTTCGGTCGAAGGAAAAAAGTCCTTCGGTACTTTTGTAAAGCCTGTCACAAACATTTCTCGGTTGACCCCTGTTTCCTCGATACCAAGACGATCCTCTCTGACCATCTGGATGGCCTCTCGTTTCGGGATCTGTCTAGGAGATATCATCTGTCACCAATGAAAGCCTGGAGGATCTGTGAAGAAGAACTAAAGAAACTTCCCAACAACAATCAGTTTACTTTCAATTACTGCAGTCTTTTCTCCAACACTTTTGTCTTTGACGGTAAGTACTTCAATTTAGCCGGCAAAGACCACGACTGGGTTTTTCTCTGGGGAATCGATTACTTTCGTCATGATATTCCCGTCTTTTTGGTGGCTCCGTCCGAGAGTTACCAATCATGGAGCAAACTCTTCTTCTATCTTCGTGTCATTAATCACTACCCGGAGTTAATCGTCTGTGATGATAATACCAATCTGAAGATGGCGGCCAGAAAGAGTTTTCCCGCGGTCAAGATCCAAACCTGCTTCAATCATTTCAAAGAGAATATCAGGCGTGATCTGAAAGTCAGATCGGATGAGGCTTACAAGCCATTCATGAGACGAATCGAAGCCGTTCTCCACGACAAACAGAGCGATGAGGCCATGAACAGACTGCTCTTTTCTTTGTACGAAGATTACCAAAAAGATCCTGTGGCTGTTTCGATACTGACCAACATTGAAAGATATCGGAGTGAGTTAACCGGATACCGGCGCATTCCCGGTTCTCCGGTCACCAACAACATCATGGAAGGCCTCAACTCCCACCTTGAGTCCAGATTGGCCGGTCTATGTTCGTTCCAATCTCTTTCTTACGCCAGGCTATGGTTTAACGGCTATGTTCTCAAAAGAAGGTTCACCTCTTTCACCGACTGCCGGGGCAAGTTCAGGTCGTTGAACGGGAAAAGAGGGGTTGACCTGACTAAAAAACCAGGTGTTGATCTACCAAGCCTTTTTTTAATCGTTATCAACCGTTTTTGATACGCTACTTACTTGGAGCGGGATATGAGAGTCGAACTCATCATTTCACTTTGGAAAAGTGAAGTTATACCGATTAACTAATCCCGCATGGTATTGACCTGTTGTATTATAGCCTCAATCCAACCCATTATTCTGCGGTGAAGGAAAACACCAAGTTTCTCGTTCTTTCCCGCACGCACTCTTATTTGGACCGTACCGTACGGCAACTTATTGTGATGGTAAGTTGATTTATTAAGCCTCATATCGACTTGTGTTTTTCCGAATTCTGAAACGGGAACTCCAGACAGCTTTGACCAATAGCTAATGGTTGTGGCTATATTATTATCAGGGTAAGTATGCACTACGAGAGTTAAATTTTTTATGCCCACCCCACAAACATTCCTTAGCCAGACAATACCCAACTTTATAACATTGGGGTCAGAGTTTACTAACCTAACGGATTCGATAGACTTCGCCCCCTCACCAAGATAAAGACCTATACCAAACATCCACAGATCGCGCTTTGAAAGTGTTCCGATTTCACTATTTGCGAGACTCCGAACTTGCTCGATGCTAGATAACTTCTTTAGATGCCTAATTTCAGCTGATTTTCTTGGACCGTTCTTAATTCTCATCAAAGTTTCCTCGTTGGGAGTATAAGGAATGCCTTTTAACCATCCACTCAGGGTACTTTTGGACAACTTTAAATGCTCGACAATAACAGAATATGAATCACCACTTTTTCTACGCTCAATGGCAAGTCTTTTCTTCTCGGTTAAACCATTTCGTACCCCCATATTAATATCATCGTAACATATCAAGAGGTTCGTAAAGACATGGTATCAACTGAATTGGTCGGGGTGGTGAGACTCGAACTCACGGCCTCTGCGTCCCAAACGCAGCACTCTAGCCATCTGAGCTACACCCCGTCGCACCCTTCCGTAGCCCGTAGGTGAAGGAGGGCTAGCTGTATTTTAGCAAAGTTAGCCGTGAATAGGGTAAAATATAACCTGTGTGGTGGGTGTAGCTTAGTTGGTTCAAAGCGCCTCCCTGTGGAGGAGGAGATCGCGGGTTCGACTCCCGTCACTCACCCCAAAAGACCTATAATCTTGACTTTCCCTACCCTTTGATGTAAAATCCAGGTGTACTTTTCAATCAAAGGCTAAACCACACCAAATCAGATGTCAAATTCGGCTTCGAAGGAGAGTCGTATGAACCACAACGTTTACTATCGACCCAAGGGGTCCTCTGAACCTTGGCAAGTCATCTGGGGAGGAGAGGGCGAAGAGAAAACCAGAAACGCTTTCATGGAAATGTGGTTTGGAGACGCGTTGGTCTCCCCGATCGAGAACGACCATCGCGAGTTCTATCTTGGCAGCGATCTTAAAGAGGGGGTCGCCCAAACCTGGAAGAAAATCCTGGACACGGGTGAACTTGGTCCTGACGAAGGACCTCGAGAAATCCAAATCTCCCCCTAACCACACGAAACCGCCTACTGGTAAACCAGAGGCGGTTTTTTAATGACAAAAGGGGACGACGGCTGCATGTGCCAACAGGAAGACTAACGCCAACCTACAATCGAATTGTGAGATACTTTTATTGAATATGATATTTAAATTAAATTTACAAGAAGATTCTTGGTTAGAAAAAGTTTACGAGGAGGCTATGGCCGACTTAAACCAGTTTTTTGGGATTAACTGGATCGAAAACAGGCCACAAATATATATACTTCCTGACAGAAAAGCTTTCGATACGATCAGGGGGACGAAAACACCAAGGTGGTTGGTTGGGTTTGGTGGTAGGAGAATGAATGGGGTCTATCTTCTCGACCGAGCTAACTTTGAAAAGGAAAGTGACAATAAATACAGTGAAGAAATATATGCCGCTCTCCTAAAACACGAGCTATGTCATTGTTTCATTGATATTTTGACCAAAAGTTACCGAAAGCCGGTTTGGCTGATGGAGGGGTTATCGGTCTATCTTTCGGGCCAACTCAACCAATACCAGAAACCTGAAAAGTTCGAGAACTTTCTAAACAGTTTCGATAAACAAGGAGAAAAAGTTTATTCGGAAAGTGGGTTCGCTATAAAAACTATTGTTGAAAAATACGGTAAGGGAAAAATGATTGAATTACTGAAATTACTTCCTAATCACCCTGATGAGACCAATTTTGGGACTTATTTCAAGAATATTTACGGAATTGACCTCAACTACGAAGTATTCATGTAGGCAGGAAAAGAGTGCCTGAACGTTTCTACCTGTACCATAACCGGTTCCAAGAACTCATCCGGAAGGACCCCAAAGACTTCGTCATCGAAACGTTTGATTTTTCCAAACAGTGTGGTACTATTCTTGTGAATTGAAAAATATGACCATAAACGGATCACTCATCTCCCCGGAAGATGTTGTAAGGGTAGCCAGGAATAGAGAAAGGGTCATCCTATCCCCCAAGGTGAAAGCGAAAATCAAAAGATCGCGCTCGATTGTTGACAAAGCTGTTGCCAACAAAGAAGTGATTTACGGTATTACCACCGGCTTTGGCGCCTTCAAAAATACCGTTATTGACCAGTCCCAAACCAGTAAATTACAGGAAAATCTAATTCTGTCGCATTCCACCGGAGTCGGGGACCCGCTCCCTACCGAGGTTGTCCGAGGCATTATGTTTCTCATCGTTAACTATCTCTCGAAGGGCTTTTCCGGCGCCGCTTTGAAAACGATCGAAACCTTTGTTGAGATGTTAAATAAAGGTGTCCACCCCATTGTTCCTGAAAAAGGCTCCGTTGGCTCCAGCGGCGACCTGGCTCCTTCGGCTCACATCACCCTGGTTCTAATCGGCAGGGGCGAGGCGGAATACAAAGGCAAAAACATGACCGGCAAAAAAGCATTGGCCAAAGCCGGGATCAAACCGATTGTGTTATCTGCCAAAGAAGGTCTGGCGATCATAAACAACACCTCGACTATGTCTTCAATCGCCAGCCTGGCAATTAGCGACGCCGGAATGATCATCGAAATAGGGGACTTGTGCGGCGCCCTTTCTCTTCAAGCTCTCATGGGTACAGCCAAAGCCTACGACAAACGCATCCATCAGATCAAACCCCACGATGGTCAGATCAAGACCGCCGAGAATCTCAGAAGTCTATTGGAAGGCAGCAAACTGGTTGACGAGACCCGCATCCAAGAGGCTTACTCTTTCCGCTGTATTCCCCAAATCCATGGCGCCATTCGCGAAGCCCTTAGCTATGTCAGAAAAGTCGTCACCACCGAGATCAATAGCGTCACCGACAATCCCTTGATTTTTGACGGCGAAAAACCAGTGGTTATTTCCGGCGGCAACTTCCATGGCGAAGCGGTGGCTATCGCTATGGATACATTAGCTATCGCCCTCTCAGAAATTGCCAATATTTCGGACCGCAGGATTGCCACTCTTCTCGACCCCTCAACCAATAACGGGCTGCCGGCGTTTCTGGTCATCAAGGGCGGTCTTAACTCTGGCTTGATGATCCCTCAATATACGACCGCCGCCTTGGTCTCGGAAAACAAAATCCTCGCCCATCCCGCCTCAGTTGACTCCATTCCTACCTCGGCCAACATCGAAGATTTGGTCTCCATGGGCACGATTGCCGCCAGAAAGGCCAGAGAAATAGGCAAAAACGTCCGCTCGGTCTTATCCATCGAAGTCATGACCGCCTGTCAGGCCCTTGACATCCGGATGACCAAGGATAAAACCAAAACTCTTTCAACCAAAACTAAACCGGCTTTCCAATTTGTCCGCCAGATAGTTCCCTTCTTCAAGAAGGATACTATCTACTATCCTTACATCAACAAAATCGACGACTCTCTCGACGAACTCCATAAATTAATTTTCAAATAATCACCATGGCCGTTCCCCCCGCTTCTTATTATGAAAACCCGTACCCGCCGACAACGGGGGACAGAGACGAATACCAAACCATACCCCTCCTGCCCGTCGAGGCCCACTTTATTTTGGTTGGTGCCATCGGCAAACCCATCTCTATCGTCGATCGACTAGCGCTCCAGCGCATTGCCGAGCAAGACGGTGACGAGCCGATCGACTTTCAATCCGTCAGGCGACAAATCATGTCCGAATTCGATACCGACGACGATTGGGACTGACGCTAATCCAAGCCCTCCATTACCTTCAAGAAAAAATCTCTCGTTTTGACCAGGTCGCTTATCTTTATTCTTTCATCAGGCTTGTGAGCCGTGGAACCAATTCCGCCTCCGAACATAAATGCAGTTGGCCTCTCAGTCGCTTCCCACAGCATCTGCAGATCCAAATAGCCGGTTGACCTTGGGTCAGCGAAATTACTTCTCCCAACGGTCTCTTTTGCGATCCTGGAAAAACTCTGTAATTCCTCTCTGTCTGTGTACCAAGCCCCAAGATCATGTTTTCTCTCCGCCAATTCAAAGCCTAACCCCAAGTCCTTAAATTCCTTTTCCAAAAATTTAACCACCTCATCGGCGTTCAAATCTGGTTTGGCTGGTCGAATGTCGATCGTAAACTCACAGATATCAGGTACTACGTTTCCCGCTTTGCCAACCTCCTTCAATCGATTATTCGACCCCATCGACATCGTCAATTCCGTTCCGCCATGAATGTAGGCCAAGTTAAAGGACGTTCCGCCCATGATTGGGTGACGAAAACGAGCCAGGTACTTTTTCAAATTCGAAAGCGCCGCCATCGCCCCCCAGATTGCATTCTTTCCGGTCCCCTTGGCTGGGTGGCCGGTCTCGCCTTTAATCCGACAAGTTAGCTCGATCAGTCCCCGGCAACCGTGTCCAACCGCCAGATCCGACCCATCGGCGGAAATTATTCTTTTCGGCTTCAATTTCCCAAATTCACCGACCAAACTCTTCATCCCCAGAAAGTCATATTCTTCATCCGCGTAGAAGATGATCCAATAATTATTGGCATTGCGGGCCAAATTGGCCGCCGACATCAGGGCGGCTACCCCCGACTTCATATCCGTCGCCCCCCGGCCCCAAATTTCGTCCTTGATGATTTCACCTGTCAGCTGGTTTACTGGAGCGTCCTTGCTGGGCTGGACCGTGTCAGTGTGTCCTAAAAAAACCGTCTCCGGCTCACCCTGTTTTGCAATCAAATTAAACCTGCCTCCGGGCAATCCCTGCCTCTCGACTTTTAGTTTCGTGTTCTTTTCCAGCCAATCTTCGATAAAGTCAACCAAATTGTTTTCATCCACCCCTGGTTCATCCGTCACAAAAGAGGGGATTCTGATCAACTCCACCAGCAATCCGACCACCTCATCTTTATCCATGAGACCTTCTTCTCGCCATAAAGAACTGTCTCCTCATCCCGTCAACCTCATAGGTATCACCATCAGGACCAAACGCCATAAAGTCATACCCCAATCCCGTTAGCTGTCTTTCTTTCAAGCTGATCCAAGGTTGGTTGACGCTTCGACCACAAATCAACGGGAAACCTATTTCCGAAGCGGCCTCGATTCTGGCAAGGTTTAGTTTTCCACCCGAACCTTTCTGCTGAGAAGTCGCCGAGATACAGGTTTCATTTTCATAAAAAACTACCGCTTCCGGCGAAACTCCGGTTTGACCGATAATCGATGCCAAAATCTCCGGCTTACCCTTGTATTTATCCTGGATCAGTTGCCCAAGACCGATCGCCCCACCAGTCGTAAAGCCGATCATTCTACCCCCATCTTCCAAAATGACCAAGACTCCAGGCGTGTACGCTCCCATCATGTGTGGAAAATATTCGTTTACCAACCATTCGAGAGGATAGGCCTCGGAAAAACTGGCTCCACCGCAATGAGAACAAGAATCGTTTGTTTTGGTAAATTCATCACACTGATTGCACTTAAATACCTCAAACCACGGATAACCACCAAAGGCTTCTTGATAAACCTTGGCCATTGCCAATCTTTGTTCATCAGTCAATGCCGCATAGGCTTCCAGCGCCTGATCCCCATTTTCATAAGTGTACGTAGAAAAAACTCGACCTTCACCCTCTCGACTCTCAACTCTCTTCATAAAACTTAATATATCACAGGAAGAACCCCCTATCGTGCTGTTCGCCTCTCAAAGAGATTTTGCGAACGGCCGTTGGCGCTATGGCCATTAAACCCATAGGGCAGTTTAAGGCCGTCGCTCCCGGGATGGACAAACTTCCGCAGCCTTTCATCCTCTTCCAATCTTTCTTTAGCGTT
>Ga0209518_1001148_pt1 | contig 30066 bp, 39 predicted proteins | sample RifGroB1_FD_183993 | JGI IMG/M metagenome (GOLD analysis project Ga0209518, IMG submission 183993) | Groundwater microbial communities from Rifle, Colorado, USA - Groundwater B1 (SPAdes) (version 2) | ecosystem: Environmental > Aquatic > Deep subsurface > Groundwater | place: Rifle, Colorado...
CCTGTGGATAACTTTTTCACTCATAGAGTTTGAAGATCACCCTCCAAATGAATACTCCGGCCCAAGAAAGGGAAAGAGCGGAAATGATTATAATGGTGAGCCAAGCCAGAACGAACAGATGTTTCATAATTGGACATAATTATTTTTTTATAATTATTTGCCAAATCGCGCTTGTGATTACTCCAATCCAAGCAATGACATTCGCGCCGATAAACCATTTTATTATCGCGATTTCGCTCACAACTTCACCCATTTCACGATTAAGAATCTCAATATGTTTTGAGTTTTCACGGGAAATATCAAGTAAAATCTGAAGAGTTTGATTGTCCATTATTTTTTTATTTTTAATATCATCGTTTTTAACTGCCCGACAACAGTTGTAGATATAATCTTTTTCATTTTCAATTCTTCGTAATACTTCTGCCGTTCTGGTTGCGGAAGTTTCATAATCTGCTCGTGGATATATTTTGCCCGCTCACCATTTTTCACGCCAAGTTGTTTCATTAACTTTTCTGTGTAAGTAAGGCCGAGTTTTCGTTCTTCAACAGTATCTTTTAATTTCTCATAAAGAGCGGGGTTTTCGGATTTAATTTGCCGGACGCGGATATTAGCTTCGGCAGGAGATAACGCTTTGAATTCTGCGTCTAAAGTAATCGCATCTTGTTTAAGTATCGCGGATCGCTGGCTTTCTTCTCTGTTAAGTTGCCTCAACTTTTCCGTTTCTTGAAATTGCTTCATCTCTTCCGGTGTTTGTTTGATTGTCCGAATAGGAGAAACCGCCCCGATAAATCTATCTCTTGCCTCAATCGGTTCACCGGAAGGCCCCACTCTCGGAAGAATCCGTTGTGACACAAATGGCACGTTCAGCATTAAAAGTTGAACTTGTTTATCTATAAAATCTGCTTGATTATCTATTTGTCGTTGTAGTCCATCGGTAAGCCGCGCCATCCATCCTCCAAACGCTCTGAATGGTACGAGTTGCTGGGGATAGTTGCCGATAAGACGAGAGATGGCAAACTCATTACCGGACATCGCGTCAAAAAAATCTCCTATACTCTTGAAGTAAGATTGATCTGCCAAGAACTCCGCGTACTTCGCAAACGAAGAAAGCACAAATTCCGCTTGTGTATCACTCAATTTTCTTTCTTTCTGCGCGTCATGCACAAGCGCAACCATCGAAAGCGGAAAAGAAATAAACGGAGGCAGTTTTTGGTATGAATACCATCTGTCGCCCAGCTTCACGGAGTAGGGTTGCATGCCCGCTTCTCTGAACGCATTTCTCTCGGCCGTGTTTCTCGGCTCACCCCAAGTCATTCTATTTGCGGCAATAAGAGTTCCGGCCGTAACCGCAATACTGGTTCCTATCAATGCTTTTGAAAATTGCTCAATTTTATTGACCGACTTAATAGCGGTCGCAAATCCTATTGGTGAATACTCAATGCCTTGCTTAAATAAGTTCATCGGCGTACTTACGAATGGAACAGTAAACTTTGCAATGGTTGAAACAATCGGATTTGGAGAATTGCGGAGCGAAAGCACCTTTGAAGTAAACGTATCAATCGCGTCAAGTAATGTTCCCTGTCCTTCGGCAAAAAGCTCCTGACGGAAAAGCCCATATCGTGCCGACAGTTCTGCTTGTTCTTCTACCGCTTTCACCTTAACGCCTTTTCCTGCTCGTAGTTTCAATGCCGCTCGTTCTCCTCCGCCAACAAGAGCCATGAAAAATTGGTCTGCTCCCTCCAAAAGACGCATAGGGACTGATAATGTTTTTACCAAGGCGCCCTTCGCGCCCTTCGTAGAGAGAGGAATCTGCCTGCGTAAATCAAGATGAGTATACTGCCTCGTTCCTTTCCATACGCCCGCAAGGTTCTTGAATGCCTCTTGAAACGATGAGAGGTATCCTGAAATATACGCCCCAGCTTCACCCGCAAATTGTGTCCGCGCTTTTCCGGTCGCCGCAGATGAAAGTAAATCAACCCCTCCTGTAACCAGTTTGGTAAGCGGCGCACGGAGCGTAGAGTTCGTAAGGTTAGAAAAGATATTTACCATGTGCGTAAGCGGGCTTGAAAGCATAGAATTATAGCGAACCAGATCAACCCACTCCACAAGAGAAGGTTTTATGAATTGACGGTAGAAATTCGCCGCTTGATTGAAATCATTAAAATCTACTCCTTGAGCCGCTTTGAGTATTGTATCGCTGTCATCGGTGATTTTTAGAATCTCGGAAAGAATTGATTGCTTTGCTGTAATAAGTTTCGGGTCAGCCTCTATTGAAAGCGATTGTAATTTTCGCCCCAAATCAGTCCCTAATGTTTTTACGGACACTAAATCATCTATAAATTCCTTCGTAACTTGCCCGGATTCTGCCGCGCGCGCCAATCTTTGCCTAAGTTTCAGCATCGCCGCTTCCCATTCAAGCGTCTGTTCTTGTCCTACGGCGCGTTTCAATATCTTTGATGATTCATCGGCAAGCTCTTGCGCTTCTTTATTCGTCAATGTTTTTCCTATCTTTTCCTCTAATCGCGGTTTAATCGCTTCAATTTCATTCTCAATCAATTTTTTACCTTCATCGGAGATATTAAGTTTTGAAGTGTTAATGGTTTGACCTTTTCCGATAGTTGCAGTATCATCAGCGTATGAAACAGCTTTGGAAACACTTGCTATCGGCTCCGGCGGGATTAGCGGAGTTTTTAGGCCTGATGGTTGGCCTTGGGCTAATTCTTGCACTGCCTTTATGGATTGGGCTTCTTGTGGCATGGCTTTTGCCTTAACCGGCAACGCTCTTGCTTCTATTTTTGGCGAAATTTTGGCCATTTCTGCCTTTGACTTAACAAAGGTATCTAATTCGGCTTGAATCAGTTTTTTATTAGTAATCGGAGCAAGTTTTGCGGCCAAAACATCAGCCTCGCTTTTCGAAATATTTTTAATTCCTTTTAATAAAAGATTTTTTGTTTCGTTTTTTAGGATTGTTCTGGCCAGATCAGCTAAAAAATTTCCTGATTTTCCCGGCCCGTAAGGAGGTAAAAGAAATTCAGAAAGAAAACCGCCACCAACCGCAACTCCGGGAATTTTGCCGATTACGGGTATTTTTCGTATTTTTTCTTCAACAACCTTACTTAAAAAGGGCTTCTCTTCCAAAGCTTCCGTAATAGTTCTTGCCCCCGGTTTTGGAACGGGTAATCCCTTTTCTTGTATAGCCGCTCCCGCGAATCTTGACATGTTGGCAAAAAAATTAAGAGTTGTCGGAGGGATAACATTTGCTATTGAAACAATTTTTCCGCCGACTTTTGTTCTTAATTCTTCGCCAGCTTTTTGGGCCGCCCCCAATGCTTCCGCCGGCGGCGTTCCCTTTTTATATATGCCAACCGCATTCACCCCAACCGCTCCTGTTGTAATTTTATTCACCGCGGTATTTATTTTTTCAAAGATTGAAGGCATAATTAATAAAGAGGTTCTTCTTCATTATCTTCTCCACCACCCACAGTTAATTTGGATTGAAATTCCCGCCATAATCTTGCAAGTTCTTCAGGAATAATACTCATTTGTAATTTACCCTGTATCATATCTCTAAACCACGGCGGCGAAGTTGCGCTTGATAAATCCTGCGCAACTTCAGCTTCGCTTCTGCCAACTAACGATAAAGGCAATCCAAAAGATTGCGCTTCTTTAAAAGATAAACGATTTTCCCCCCCCCGGGGCGCTTTCACTGCCCCCAAATCTGTTTCACTTATTATTTTTCCCTCTTTGTCAAAACCAAAACGGACAGTTCTTCCTCCAACGTCTTGAATGGAATAGGTGAGTTGTTTAGCTTTTGCTTCTTCTTCTATTTGTTTTCTTTCTATCTCTGCTGTTTTTTCTGTTCTGTCTAAGGTGTCCTCAAGTTGTTGTTGACGAAAAGTTCTTTCTTTGTCATAAAGATTTATTGCGGTGGTTGCGGCGAATTGCACCTGTTGGCGCGCGTCCTGATAAGCATTTTGCATTAAAGTAAGGCGATTTGTTCTGTTGGCTATTTTATTTTCATATTCATTGGATATTCTTTGTATTAGCTGTTGTTTTGAGCCGGCAGATTTCCACGGATTATCCTGTATGTCTTGAATTTCCTTATCTCTTTCATTTGCCAAGTCCTCAATTTCTTTTGAGATATTCGTTATGTTGCTTCTTACATCCGGAAGCCCGGTTGCTTCCATTACTTGTTTAACCAAATAAGACAAGGTTAAAGATGGATTTAATTCAAATCCTGTTTTAAGTTCGGATGGTTGAATGCCGAATTGTTCAAAAAAAGTTTCCGTTTGTTTATTTATGTCTTGCGGAGTCGGCGGCCGATTTCTCGTTGTTTCTCCGCCAAGTAAGGCGTCGGCTTCCGCGGACAAATCCATTGGAACTTGAACCCCCGACGGGGTGGTAAAAATTCTTTTAAAAGTTTGCGGGGTTGGTGGTTGCGGCTCGGCCGGCTGTTGCGGTTGAATGGGAGCAGGTGGAGGTTGCTGTGGGGCCGCGGCAGGAACAACTGGCGCGCCGGAGGGTGGAATTGCCTGTGGCTGGGGAGCAATAGCCGGAGCAAGAGGAGCGGCTTCGGAAGCGGGAGCTTGCGGTTGTTCTTGCGGAGTTTGTATTGTTAATATTTCTTCGGGAAAAATAACATCAGGATCGTTAGAACGAAAACCCGACATGGCAGAAACAGGCACGTTATATCTTTTCGCAATTGCGTTTACCGTATCTCCCGTTTTAACTGTATATTGAATAGGCATAATTTTTAACCAAGTGGAAATTGGTCTCTACGAATTAGTTCATCGTCAACGCCGCCACCCAGTACGTTTATTCTTTTAAACATTCCTCCACGCGAGCGATGTGTTTGATATTGAAATTGTTCGTCTTTAATTCTATTCCAAAGATTATCAAGAATTTGTGTTGCTCTGGTATGATGAAAATTGACTTCATTTTCTTTTTTTTCTCTCGTGTTGGCATAAGAAAGCACTTCTTCAACGATTGCTTCGTTTCCCTCTTCATCTCCGTCCGAAAATACCGTTTGGGCGGTTAAATCGGTTACATCAATGTTTACGGGAGCATATTGTCCCCACGCCACAAGCGTTCCCGATACACCCGCGTTAGGATTAATAAAAACAAGCCGCCCAAAATCGGAATATACCCTATCCTCGCCGTCCGGTTCTTCTTCTTTAAATATTTGATAATCCTCAAAATTAAGTTTTTGAAATCTTTTTCCGCCGACCTGAAGCAATCTGATGGAGTCGGCTTTTATTCCTTCAAAACTCCATTCTTCCGTTGCGGCGTAAGTAGTTGATATTCTTCCTTCAGTAAAAGGCCATTTTTTGTAAGAGGTTCCCCACCGCACTCCCTGTTGTATCCATTCATTTAAGATGGTGTCGGTATAAAAAGCCGCGGTAGTGGAAATGCCGAGTTTTCTTATCACGTCATTTTTTATATCTCCAAAATTTGCAATCATTTAAGTTAAAGTTACGCGTCGCCAAGTCGTATTTATCGTATCATATAAATACGCGCTTGTACTTCCGCCAGTTCTCACTAAAACAATCTGATCGGCTAACTTTCGCGGCACATAAGCGGGTTCTTCGATAAGAGTGCGGATAAATCCTTCAAGATTAAAAAAATGATTTAATCCTTCAAATTCTTCCGCGCCTCCTAATTTTGATTCATTTGATTGGATCATAGTATATTCTAATTAGCTTAATGCCCATATCGTCGGTTTGCGGAACAATCACCAATTGGAAAATGTCTGCCGTTATATCACATTGAATTCTAGTTTTATTTATGCTTTGAGAATCGTATGATATAGATTCTATTATTTCTTCCGTATCATCAAGTAATCTGTGTTTTACGTCAAAGGCGGTTGTTCCCATGGTATTGGTGGTGTCGTGAAAAATATCAATCCGTCTTATTTTTATCGTTGAACCAAAATTGTATCGGTTGGAATAAAAAGCCCCCGTCGTGCCGGCGTTGTCATAATCAATTTCAACAAGTTTTCCCGCGTCCGCGCCATCACTATACGCCGCCAAAAGTTTATTATCTCCCTTATATAAAATGTTGTTAATGTTTTGGCTATTTGCCGTGTTCCGAAACAATTTCCACCAAACATTTCCGGCCCCCAAATTCCCAAACCCAAGAATATTTAAACCGTCTCTTACTAATAAAATATCTTCTAAGTTGATTATATTGTGTGAATAAGTAATTATGGAAGTTGCAAATTTTTTTAAAAATATCAATCCACTTCCATTAAAATATCCAAAGTTGTTTCCCCACGTTACATAAATTATGCCACCTACAACTCTCGAACCTTCCACTTGCGCTTCTATTTCAACTTCTCTCGTCCAATCGCGTATAACGGGATCGCAAAAATATACTTTTCCTCCGCCGTTGCGAGTATGTGAATAATTAACCGTGATTCCGGTAAATGCCAAAAGTGTTCTACCGTCCGGATGTTTACGAAGAGAAGTTATGTTGACTTCACTCGGAAGAGTAAATGCCGTGCCGCTTGAAGTTCCATTCCAATAATAAATAACATTTTTGTTGGCGATAAAAAGTTCATCTTCTACAACTTCCATCGGGTGTCTATACGCGACGGTAAGTCCCGCCCACCAATCTTCAATAATCGCGGCGAAATTATTGGTAAGTTTTGCTATTGCCGTATTTGATGTCGCGAAAATTTCTTGTTTAAAGGGAATTATTTCGCTTGTTCCCAATATATAAGTATATCCGGAAGAAGTTTGTTTTTTTGTTAACGTCGCGCCGTCTAAAGTATAAAACGCGCCTTCATCGTCTAAATAATACGCATCATTTCCTAAATAAGCGGGATCGGGAGACGAGGCGATAATATTTCCGGTTAAAACGGCGCCGCCCCTGTCTGTTACCGCTTCATTGAAATAAAGCAATCCTCTGATTTTGGTAAGGTTCAAGTTTATGCTATCGGGAGAAAACCCCTTGTCCGAAATAAAATCGGACTGGCTTTCGCCCGCTATGAAATTTTTCGCGTCTATGTCAAGAATTGGCATATTTTAATATTCAAATTTGTCTAAATCCACCTTAAAATATTTACCTCTGAAAAAATATTTATCGGCTTTGGTTAATTTTACTTTTTTCCAATTTATTTCCCGAAATAATTTAACAAATTCTTTTTTGATTTGTTCGTCTTTCAGAATTAACATTATAATTCTTCGGAAAAGCCGTATGCGTTCTTTCATGTCCCCTATTATTTCCGCATTTTCCAACCAAATTAATGCTTTTTCAAAACTCCATATTGGATTTATAAATCTAAATATCCAAGTCGGCATATATCCGACAATCCATTGAAACCGGAATCTGTAACTATCATCTTCCTGAAGAATAAAAAGAATTAAATCTCTTAATTTTTCCGTTCGCGGCGATACCGCTGTCCAAGCTCTGTATATTTCCTGCATTGCCGGAACCATTTTTCCCAGCGGAATAATGTCGTATTTGTTTTCTTCAAACAGAATGTCTATTTTTGTTACCGTTTGTTTTATCTCACTGATTATTTCTTTTTCAGAAATCTTTTGTTCAAGTTTGGCCCAAGAATCGTTAAAAATTCGATTCTTTATTTCGTGTTTTAACATTGAGAGCTTTCCGTATAACAAGTATCCGCGCGGGAATCCGGGAAAAGGATATATTTCTCCTTCCATAATCATTATCGTTACTCCATCTTTTTCCGTTACTTTTGCCTGAACGCCGGATTGGGTTTTCCAATAACGCACCATCTCCATGTCGGCGGGTGTTTTTTTAAGCAACCGATAAAACCAACGCAATAACTTCATTTTCATTCATTTTGGATTCGCTCCTCTGCTGGCGTTATCGGGAAGTTTGCGCCAGCATACTCCCCGATAGACGAACGAATTTTTAGCTAATTGTTAAAAACTTCCAAATAACACGGCTCCATATTTTCTGCGCTGTCTCGGCACTTTCGCGCCAAACAGGAACAAGCCCTGATATTTCTTCGCAAATTGATTTTCCGCATCAATCACACGGGATTCACTCCACTTATCCGCATAAGTGATAAAACCCAAATGATTTGCCGGTACAACATAGCCGGTTGTCGCGGCGGTAAAGACAACATCATTCGCCACTCCCGAGCCCGGAGAATGTCCGGCTCTGGTTGATACGCGAGTTCCCGCCGCAGAATGCACGTCAAAACCGCCAAATCTCATTACCCGCCCGTTCAAAACGGTACCGGAATAAATCTCAGCGATTCCCGTCGGCTGTAATTCGGCCGCTTGGCGAAGCATTGTAATGCCCGCCGGGGGAACGGTAAGTTTCCGTTCTTCAGATGCGACTTCATTACTGTCCAACGCTTCCGCCAATAATGTCGCTTGGTCATAGATAGTCGCCGCGGTAACCGCCGTGGCGATAGCCGCTTGAATTTCCCAACCAAGACCCATCATTGTGAGAAGCGAAGCGTTGCCGTCGCCGTATTTGGGGAAACTAACTCCGTCTCCGCCGAATAATCCGCGAAGAGTATGTCCTTCCTCAAAATCAGAACCGGACACCGCTTCATCCCATTCGGTCAATGACGCCTGTGTTGAACTCGTGATACCCGAAATGCGATACCACGGAGAAACAAAGGCCGCTGTTGAGCGAAGCCGGAAACCTTTATACAAATCGGCGTTCTGGAAACCCGCGAAATACACCACGCCGTCGCGCGGATTTTCCGCCGCGCCAACACTTGTCTCAACGGTTGCGACACCGGTTGAATTAACCGTTACCGTACCGCCCGTCGCGGTTGTGACGATAGAAGCTGAAGTGCCTGAAGCGCCGCCTTCAACAATAAGGTCAATACCAATCCAGTTGCCGGCCTTGGCTTCTGAGCCGAATTTATCGAGCAGGTAAGTGTCGATAGTTCGCTCAAGAACTTTTGCCGCGTCGGTAAGCAGATTCTCCGGAATATCTCCGCCATAAGTGAAGAGATTTTCCAACCTGTCAAGAGAAAAGTTATAATATTTTCTCTTCTCAACAACAAGTTGATCTTCCGCGTCAACAATCGTTTCGGAAGCCATGTCCGAACCGACCGCATAATCGGAAAGCAAAATACTGTTTAAGAAAGATAGAATATTAACTCTATCTCCGGGCTTTTTAATCTCACCCTCGTAATCGCGGTTCGCGATTGCGTCAACAACCGCGCTGGCATAAGTTTTTTCAAGAACCTTTGCCGCGAATTGTTCTCCAAAATTACTCAAATTCATACTTTAATTGATAAACTATAATTGATTAACCGATTATAAGCGATTATTCAATTAAGTTTTCAATGTTATTCCTTCCGCGACCTCAGAGTTTTATCTGACCTTTTTTAAGCATTTCTCTATATTTCTTAAAATCGGTCTCGCGAAGTTTTTTTAATTCTTCGCCGCTCATTCCGGACGATAATGGCGTTTTTTGTCCGCCTGTGGGTTTTTCGAGTCCCTTGCGTTTCGGCTCAAGTATTCCTTTTTCTACAAGAAACGCTTTAGCCGCGGTCTTGAGTTGCAATCCTTTATTTTCGGGTTCTTCGCGAAATGATTCAAAATCATTCCACAATTCCTTAAGCTCAGGATGCGTCTCAAGAATTTCGCTCTTGGCCAATCTTCCTTTTATGTCGGAAATCTCGGCCTTAAGTTTACGCGTATCTTCGTCCACATCGGAAGGAATTTCATTATTACTTACTAATTCTTCCAACTGAGCGCGGAGTTCTTTAACTTCGTTCTCGGCTTTTTTTGCCCGTTCGAAGTTTTGTGAACTTACCGTCGCCCTGTGCGTGAGGTCGGCTATCTGCTCGGCAGACGGCGTTTCCTCTGCGATTATAGGTATCGCAACCTCCGGATCGATTTGAGTTTCCGGAACCTCTGTTTGAATTTCCATTTTATGAGATGGTTAAACTCTAATTATCCGGCAGTTTAATGACATACCGAGGTCAGTTTTTATGACGTTTTATTTGCAATTAGCTATTAAATTCTCCAAATCGCTTATGCTTCTTACGTTCAAATCTTTCAATGTCTGATATAATTCTAAATATTTTTCTTTTTCCGATTTTACAATGACAGGAATTTTCACGGGAATTTCTACCGTTTCCATTTCGTATATTTTATTTTTTGCCATGTTTTTTTCCTTTTGTTATTGCGACATGCCTCTTACGACCTTCGGCGCCTTTAATGACGCCCTTATTTATGGAGGCATAAAAAACTTGTTTACCCTTTTTACCACCGTATTGTTTCTTCATTGCTTTCAATATCTTTTTCCCTTTTTTTGTAATAGGCATATTTTTATAATAATGATGTTAAGTATTTTACAAGTGATTCTCTTTGCGCCTTTGGACTTTTTATCAATTCCCGCAAAGAAGCATAAACGGAATGAAGTAAAACCAGTTTTTCAATTTTATTCTTTGAACTGTCCAAATCCTTAAATTGCCGTTCTATGTTTCCGACTTGATTTTCACAAAACTCCAAAACACTTTCAAGAGTTATTGTTTCTTCGGATAAGATTTTTTGCCATTGTTCTATCGTGTCTTTTTCTTCCTTGCTTAATTCTTCGGGTTTTATTCCTCTTTTTTCGAAAAGTTTATTGATTAAATTCATGTTAAGCCACTCCTATTAAAAGTAAATTAGGTTGAGGAATTTTTACTATTGCCACAGTTCCATCATTGATATTATCCCAATAAACACTTCCCGTATCGTAGGCGGTAAACCTTACGGTGTCTGGATTAGATTGACCCGCGTCATAAGTTATGGCGGCACTGAAAGCTCCATCGTCCACTTTAGCCCTAAAGGTGGTTGAGGACAGAAATTCAACAGTAATTTTATACCAAGTATTGGCACTAAATGCTGATTTAATACTTTCGGTTGTCGTACCGTCAATATAAATATCGGCATTCAATCTGATTCGTCCCGCAAAAGTCGTTCCGACTCTAAACTGTACACCCCCCGCCTCACCCGATGTTTTAGTGGCTCTAACATAAAATATCATTGTTCCACTATCAACCCCCGCGGGTAAGGTTCTGTTAATGTATATTTCAGTTACTGACGGCGGACTAACTGATACAGCTTTCGCTCCTTCTTGAACTACACTTTCTTGAACGTCAAATAACACATCGCCAGACCAAGAATCTTGTCCGGTTAAGTCGGCAGTATTAAGCGAATTAAAATTTTGGATGTATGTCCAAGCAGCCATGGTTTTATTGATTAAATTTCCTTACTGAATAATGCTGATAATGTAACCGTGGTACCTGTAATGTCCGGCAAATCAGCTGTCCAATTATTTCCCGTTTCGTCTTGCGGAATCGGCACCGGCAACGCAACGCCCGCGGTTCCATTTGCTGGAATACGAACGCTTGTTACAATATTCCCCGCGGTAACTGCTCTTAAATCCACCGTAACCGCTACATCGGAGTTATTTGTACCCATTACATAAATCAAATCAAGATAAGAACCTGCGATCGCCGCCAAAAGAGTTGTTTCGGTTCCATTAGACACAGAAACATAAGCCGTGGCGATTAAATCTCTTGCCTGTACGGGTCTTGTAAGTTGCCTTCCCACGTCGTCATAAGAAGCAGAAACCACATCACCGCCCGCGACCGCTGTTGGATTGGCCGTGCGCGCGACACCGCCCGCTTTTATGGGCGCGGAATTATCATCTATCGCGTCAGCCGCTGTCGGGCCCACCGCGATGGTTGAAACCAACGCGCCAGAAATAAGAGTAATTGGTATGGGATTTGAGCCGCCATATTGATTACCATTGGAATCCACTATCGCGGCGGCCACACTATTGGTTACGCTTGTTACGATAACGGCGGGCATTGATTTGACTTCCACGCTACTTATAGCTCCGCTAACCTGTTGAACATCAAGATGTGATGCCCGCAATTCCGTGTCGGTTAATCCCGATGAGCCTGTCGGCAATTCAACTTTTATTCTATTGTCCGGATTGATAACATCGGCGCTTATTGAATTAAATATTCCGGTAACATAAACAGAATCAATTGCGCCGGAAACTTGCTGAGTATCAAGGTGAGTGGCTCTCAATTCTGCATCGGTTAAACTACTTCCTCCCGTCGGCAATTCAACTTTTATTCTATTGTCCGGATTAATGACATCAGCCGAAATAGAATTAAAAATACCCGTAACATAAACGGAATCTGTTGCCCCGCTGACTTGCTGAACATCTAAATGCGCGGCTCTTAATTCGGCGTCGGTAAGTCCCGAACCTCCTGTTGCGATTTCTACTTTTATTCTTCCGTCGGGATTTATAACTTCCGCGAAAGCCGATTGGCTAAATCCTTTTATGGTAAAGAAATCGTGTTTTCCTCCGCCCCCACCGTTTAAAATTTGCGTTAAGTTTTCAAAAAGATGTATTGGATTGCCTTTCGCGTCTCTTAATTGAACCGGCAGGGGATTATTCAAATCAACGCCCATCAAAGATACCCAACCCTTAATGTTCATTTCTTCGGGCATTTTAATGTCGGGAATTTTGATGGGAGGTATTGTAACGGTAACTTTCGGCTCGGGAACTTTAAAATTCCCGAGTGTTAATTCAATAGCGTTAATAATCGGGGTTGTGTCTATTCCCGCCATTTCCTTGTTTGCCACTTCTCCACGCAGTTGATACATTAATTCCGCCAAGGTTTCTTTGTTTAATTTTGACGATGAAGCTACCTCGGCAAGAAACGGCGCGAGCATTTGCGCCAAATCTTGTCCTATCGTGGACATTAAACGCCGTCGGTCATCTTCCATTCTCGCTTGTTTGGCGATATGAATTTGACTTTCCAGCATTCCTTTAAATTTATCTACAATATCATCGTGTTGCATATTTTTATTTTATTATCTTGATAAAGCTGCGAGTTCGCCCATTTTGTTTTGAATTTCGGCAAAACCCTGCGGCGATTGTTCTTGTTCTTGCTGTTGCGGTTGCTGTTGCTGTTTTTCTTCCGAAGATTCAACTTGTTTTAACTCTTCAGAAGATAAGTCAACGGATTCCAACATTCTCTTTTGCGCTATTTTTCTTAATGCTTCGTTATTGGGAAATTGAGCAAGAAGAAACATAAACTTTTGTATAGTTTTTAATGATTCCTGCTCTTGTTCCGAAGAAGAGCGAATCATCGGCTCGTATCCCGCCGTTGATTTCCAATCCGAAGCATATATCTTTTTGGAATAAATTTTACCGGTTCTTGAAGTTTTGTATAATTTTAGAATTTTCGGAGCATTGGCGTGCATTAACTTGTCCCATTTCCAGCAGGTCTCATGCCATGCCATTTTATAAAATTTCGCTATTCCAATTGAACGCTCCATTGCTTTACCTACAAGGATTTGCACTTCTCCAAGAGTTTGTACGCCTTTTTCCGGTTGTCCTTTTTCAATCGCCGTGGCTCCTGTTCCTCGTTCAACGATCTGGGTTAAGGCGGAGATGGCCGTGAGTGTATCGTCAAGGCCCGAAATTTCAACCGGCTTAATAACTTTATTAATGTCATCTCCCGGAGGCGCGGGAAGCATAACGCCGGGGCCGGGAGTATAAGTTTGGGGCGTATAATTCTGACCCGGCAAAAACCAGTGCATCTGAAAATTCTTCAAAGTGCGATTCTCAATCATTTGACTGAACCAGACATTTAATACTTTATTCGGCGTTCTCACCAAATCAGCAACGGAATCGGGATAAATATCATTTATTTCCGGGTCTTCCGACCAAACAATGAACGGCCAAAAGTCAACTCCGGTTAAATCCATCAAGGTTTCATTTAAAAGTTCAACATGATCATCGGCGTATACCACCACTTTTCGTTCCCATTCTTTCTTTTTTATGTTCCAAATGTTGGTGTAATGTTCGGTTAGATTCACCAATCTGTCGCCGCCAACAAAAAGAGAAAAATCCTGATGATCAACGCCCATATCTTTTAACCGTTCCATTTTTAATTCCCAATTCTTTTTATTTTCTTCCGATTGCGTCAGTCCCGGTTCCGAATTGACCCAACTCATTAATTCATCTTTGCCGTTTTTGGCATATCTGTCATCGGCGAGGATTTCTCTTATGGAGCGAAATATATTCTGATGAATTATAAATTTTGCCGTCTCACTATCGGAGGCGGACATAAGAGGATCATAAACAATGTCATAAACATCAAGGACGTTGATGGATACCCCAGTATCTCCGATGTTCAATTTTTTCGCGCTTAATCCATATAAAAGAACATTTTTTTTGTCCAAAATGTCAATCAGTTCCAGTTTATTTTCTCTTAATGCCGCATCCCAAATTTCTTGATAAATAAGTTCTTTGTCTTCGTTCCCGCCCATCTCTTTCCATTCGGCGTTTGGCGCGTCGTCAATTTTTGAAAGAATCGTTTTAATTGTTTCTTTCATCAAAGGAATATTGACGGCTTGTCGTTGGGTCAAACGATTCGTTTTAACTTTATTGCGGTAAAGCTCATAGTTATCGTTCCAATCTTCATGTTTGCGTTTTTGCAATTCATTCGCGGCCGTTTTTTCAGCCACGAGCTTATCCATCAGGGATTCGTTAATTTGTATTTGTGTTTCTGGCATAAATAAAAGCGGAATTCGTTATGTTGAATTCCGCCGTTATGTGTGGTTAGGATTTTATTTAATTATACTCTTTTAAATTTCATTTGTCAACTCTCTTTCGCCGCCACGGCCAATAACTTAACTGAACACCGACAAATTGTCCTATCGCGTCAAAATGAATTATCGTTTGTCCTCCCTTTACTCCATCAAATCCCCCCGAAGACACTAATGCCGTTATTATTTCTTCGTATATTTTTAATCTTTCGGGAGTAAAATTAGAATTTTCCAAATTTTTAATGTCTAAAGTAATTTTCATTAAAACACAATATCTCTATCCGCATAATATGGTTTACTTGGTTGTGATTGTTCGTATCTAATCTTTGGCATCGGCGGGCTAAAGGAATAAATCGCGTATCTTAGTGCGTCCATAAGATGATCGTTAAATTTTACAGGTTCATCCTTTTCGGCTTTTTCTTCCTGAAATTCCGGATAATGATACATAGAAGCCTCATCAATCGTCTCCTTACAATTATTGGCTATTAAAAATCTTTTTTCTCGGATGAGTTGCTGAATAAAACTAACTCCACCTTTTATGTCTTTATTCGTTGCCATAATCGGAAGTCCTGCTCTGCGACATTCCTCAATTCTGTCGGGTTCGGCGGGGTCGGGATATATTGCCGTTACCTTATGCTCCGATACTTTATTTTTAATAACTTGTATTATTTCCGCCGTTGTCCGTTCGGCCTGCTTCCATTCGTCCGCAATTTGCCAGACATTGTCTCTAAAATAGCAAATTCCTATCGCCGCCGGGTTTCTGAATCCCCAATCAACTCCCATAATTCTCGCTTCTGTTTTGATGTGGATGTCAATCGGCGCGATTATCAATTCGTCGGGTATATCATACACCAATCCCGTCATCTTTTTGAATTCGCCCATATATCTTCGCGCAAATTCTTCCGGCCTCAATCTTCTTTTTTCCGCTTCATAAAAATCCGAAGAAAAATATGGATTATCTATTGATCGCCATGTAAAAAATGATAAAGATTTGTCATTACCGGCTTTCCATGGGATATAAAAATCTTTATAGAGCCAACCCATGTTATATGGCGTTGTCGTAATTAGAATCTGTCCGCCGGTCATTGATACTCTTGAGCGACACACCGTCCATGTCAGAACCGATGTCATTCCGCCCTCGTCGAGCCATATCCAATGGGCCGTTATACCTTCAATGCCGAGCGGTTTATCGGCGGACCGGACATAAATAATTCCTCCTGTCGGCAAATGTATCTCTCCTTTATGTTCCCTAAACCATGCTCGTAATTCGGGAAACGTATCAAAAAACTTTTTTAGCGTTGCCTGTCTTAAAATATTATACGTGGGAGCGATAATAACTCCGGTTCCTTGCGGATATTCCACCATCTTCTTCCCCGCCCAATGCGCCCCTAAAAATGTTTTTCCGCTCTGAACACCCGCTACCGCGGCGGCAAATTGCGTTTCAAAATTTAAAGCATCAAACTGTGTCGGAAATAGTTTGATTATTTTCTCGTTCATCTCTAATTATTTTAATAGTAAAAGGCAAGTCCGGATTACTTCCCAAATTCAAATCTTGAGGTGGTTTACCTTCAAGCATTTGCCATACAAGCGCGGGGTTTTCCGCGATTAAGCGTTCCACAAATTCTTCCAATCTCCCTGGCCCTTCCTCCAAAATCAATTTTATTTTGTTTTTAATTGTTTGTCCTTTCGGTCGCCCTGCGGGGTTGCCCGAAACCCCGGGGACGAATTGTCCTTTTTCGTTCCTGATTTTTCCTGTTGTTTCTGGTTCTTCTCCTTGACAATTATCTATCATTATTTTATAATTTATAAATCCAATCTTGTAGCATTCCACGCAACTCTCTCAAAGAATCTATTTGGTGCGTGATTCCGGTCGCACCGTCAGGATGTTCATTGGTCGGTTTCGTTCCGTTGACTTCTATATCCAATTGCTTAATTTGAGCGAGTAATCGTCCCGCGTCTCGTTCAGCTAAGGTTAGCTGATCTTCTATACCTTGTACACCGTCTTTAATCTGTTGTTTGTATGATTGAATCCGAGATTGCATGGATTCATATTCCACGCGGATGTCTTCTCTGATTTCGCGCGTTTTAAATACCTTAAATTCTAAATCCCAAATCATTTTTTGGGTTCCTTCAAATTTCTGTTTAAAATGCGCCTTTTTTGTCGTTTTGGTATGAGTTAATACAAGTCGCAGAATTTCCGCGAACGCTATAATGCCCAACAAAATAAATGTGATCATATATTTAATTTAATTATAAGTGTGTGTAATGTTTTTTGGCACTCTCGCCTTGATAATATACCCATATGTCTTTTGAGGATTACCGTCGGGCCAGCACTCCAATGGAATCTTCATAATCATTATATCATAAAATCCGTGTTTTTCCAAGAGTTTCAAGTAATTATGAGCATAATATCCTTCTTTGAAAAGCAATTTAATTTTACCATAAAAACTATCGGAATGCAACTCACAAAAAACAATATGCGTGCGGGCTACTCGCATTATCTCTTTTATCGCCTTGTCCGGGTGGCGAATATACATAAGACACATATCCGACAAGACAACATCCACCGACTTATCCGACATCATAATATCTTCCGTGTTTCCCACCTTTAAAAACGCGCCGTTAAACGTTTGTTTTGCAAGATTGATGGCATCTTCGTTAATATCAATTCCCCCTATTTGTTTACCCTTAAAATGTGAGATAATGTTATATATATTCGCTCCGGGGCCGCAACCGATCTCCAACAATGACATCCAAGTAAAAGTGGCAAGAACTCTGGAAATCAATTCTCTGTGCGGATGTGAATAAGTGACAAGGTATCTATTTTTCCAATCTATTTTTCTTCGTTGCCAATATCCTGTCCAACGTTTTGTTGTTTTGAAAACATTTTTAATTACGCAAAAATTCATATAATTTTATATACCAAATTTTTCCCAGCCAATAACGAAGTTTTCTTTGCCAGCCGTATGGCAACAATCGCATTATCTTTTTTCGCATACTTATCTTAATTTTTAGCGGCAATATATTCAACAAACCAAAATTAAACAAAATTTTCCGTATACCATCTCCCCAAAATTCTTGTCCCGTAAACGGATGATTAAAAATGGTACTGATGTTTTCTCCGTGAGTTCCGACAATAAACCCTCTATAATCTGAGTAATAAGCCGGCAAAAAATCCTTAACATATTCGTGGCTTTTATACGGGCCGATGAATTGAACATGTTTTAACGGATCAATAAAAATTTCTCTTTTAAAGCGTATCGTATAAAAGGGCGGCGTTGTTTTTGGATTCCATTCAGCCAGACGCTGGTTGATATAATCCATTACATATCCTCTGAAATATCCATACGCATGAATATTTTTATTTTTCTTAAAAAAACTTTGTGTTTCCTGAACCATACTGCTGAAATAACAATCATCACTTGGCTGGATCGTCATCAACACTTCTTCGCATTCGCCCATAGTGTTCAATAATTCACCCATACTTCCGCGAATTGTATCAATAAGCCGTTTTTTCGCAATATCATCGGGATATTTATCATCCCAAAAACAAACACCACTGAAAGTAAACACACTTTTCAGCCCCATTTTATCAATGTATCCTTTAAGAGCGAGTATATCTTGGTCGTTTTTGTCCTCATACCGCCATGAAACCCACACGGTAAAATCCCTGTTTGTTTGATTTAGCAATGATGGAATTACAAACTGTTTGAATATCTTGATACGATTTTTTTTATGTCTTGCCCCACGATACCCCCCATATAAACCAAGTCCAAGAAACGGCACGTATAGGAAATGACATATTCTTTTATTTTGTATTGTGTCCATAAGTGTCTGTTGTTTCGTGGCATAACTCACATAATGTTCTTCCGTTTGATAATTCTAGTCTTAATTCTGGATAATGTGCAAATGGTTTAATGTGGTCTGCGTGAAGTTTAACTTTACCAGTCTTTCCTTTTATAAATTTAGTCCCGCACCATATACAAGTATAATTGTCTCTTTCAAAAACTGCCTTACGCCAAAGTTTGTATTCAAGAGATTTCCTTATTTTTTCATTGATAGACGTTATTCCTCCTTTCCAGTTATGATGTCTTGCGCCCGATATACCTGCTCTTTTCTTTCCAGTCCAATATCCACTTACTACTCCTTTTGTTCCCTTGTTCCAAGAAGATTGCCCATTCTTAAACCACCCTTTACTAGATTTTTTTCTTGCTTCTTCACTCATTCTGCTCCCAAGCCTGCGCTTCGTCCCAACCATAGCACAATGTTGCGAACAAGATTTCTGAAATTTCTTGGCAGGATTAAATATCTTTCCGCATTTACAAATGCGTTCTTCATTTTTCCAACCAGTTCCCTTACCATATCCGATGTGTCCTTTTGCAAAAGTACCATTTTTCTTTCTTTCCATAACCATATATTACCAAGAAATCTTACATTCTGCAATTCCATGGATATTTATTTAGCATATTAAAATAATATTTTCTGCCGGCAAAATTTGGTTCTTTTTTATTTTTCAATTTTCCAATCTCGCTTATAGAGAGTGTGTGAGGATATTTAATCGCCGAAATTGGATATTGGCCCCACAAAATACCTTTAGCCACAATCTCGCTGAAACCTTCAAACGGAAGCAATCGCAATCCACCTTGCATGTCTTGAATTTCTTCATTCATCATGTCTTGACTGATTCTGCCTCTAATTATAACATTTTTGTTCTTTGTTCGCCATGGCGCGGTATTTCCATAAAGATAAAATTCAATATCCGAATATTTCTTTCCAAGGATTTCTATTTCCGGCCAGCGGTAAAGCAAAAAATCATTTCCTGAAACAGAAGCATAAACTTTCGGTTTCTTGTTCCATTGATAACTAATTGGATACTTATTTTTATTGCCCATAAAAGAAGGGCAAATTTTACTTTTAATACCAAATTTTTTTAAAGCATTAGCCTCAATTTCATTTTCAGTCCAATTTTCACAATTCTTGTTTATCCATTTTGCCAACGCCCTTGGTTCAATTTTTATTTCGCCCTTTTCAGCAAGCCAATATCCGGAAATGAAATGACGAATATCAGAACCTGCCCATAAAATCCATTTTTTACCTTTATGGCGCCATAAAGCATAAAAATCCGGCAAACCATAAAGTCCAAAAAAAACACAAGGCAATTCTTTATCGGTTTCTGCGTTATATGGTTTTGTTCCCCACACTTTTTCGGGCGTTCCGGCAAATCCCCCTCCCAAACTTGGCGCAACTCTGCATTTTATTTCTTGGTGCATAATCTAATAAATTGGACGAGAATTGGATGCGGCCGATCTTTTAATGATTGGTACGAAGGATGAAAAGGAACAGTAATCATATTTAGAGGACGATGTTCCACAAAATCTTTTTCCACTTCTTCAATTACCTCATAATTACTCCACCAACTTTCGCCGTCATGTAATCCGACTTTTAATTCCGGCCGCTTTTTTACTACGAACACACCTTGACCAAATTCCTCACTTGTCGCATTTTTAATTCCCATTACATTTCTCGCCCATTCAATACACGCAAGCTGATGCCCAAAACATTCGCCGTAAAAAGGAATATTATTTCCTCTTGCTTCCCTAATCCTGTCAATTATTGTTTCCGTGTCGTGAGGACTATGCGTTCCGCATACAACTAATCCATCATAATTTTCCCAATTATTATCAGTTTCGTCTAATGCCTTTTTCACCGAGGTATTGAAATCACCGATTATTTCCATTTTGTTGGAATAAATTTATAAATTTTTACAATTATTTTTCTTATCGATTCGCTGTTTTTATAATCCGAATACGACTTTTTCGGATATTTCACGCTTTCTTCTATGCCAAGTTTTGGATAAACCGGACATTCCGCCAATAAATCCATTGCTCTTTTTCGTTTCATTTGCCCCGAGACAACCAAAGAAGATAGATGGGCTTTTCGCTTATCTATGCCCCATTTTTCAAATAAATAATAATTTTGATACCACCAAGTAAAAATATTCTCACAATGTTTTTCCCCGTAAGATTGCCAGCTGTATTCTTTTTGAAGTTCTGACGTCGCCAGTTCCATATTATAATCTAAAAAATCCAAAATTCTAAAAATTTTTATCTGCTTCCAAAGCCGGTAATATTGCTCTTTTATTAGAGAAATTACAGGCAATCCTCTTAATTTGCCGTCAGTTATTTTTTTATAAACCGCTTTTATAAATCTCAAATCTCGCGCGTCTTCCCCCCAACTGGCGGGCATTATACTTTCGGTAGCAGTATTCCCGCCGCTAATAATCCATTTAATATTATATTTATTTGCCATTTCGTAAGTGGTAGCCATCAATATGTGATCGGTAATAGCTTCAAGATTTTTAATTCCGCCTCTCATAAAAGCAGATTGCAATTCGCTAAATTTTTTTAAATTAATCACATAACGGTAAAAAGGAACTTTTAATCCTTCAACTAATCGCATTATATTTTCATCGGCTTTTGGGTCATTCCAGCCATTATCTACGGAAAAACAAAGCGGCCTTAACCCTATTTTAACTGCATAAAGTAAAACTGTTGAGCTGTCAACTCCTCCACTTAAACCGATTAAACAATCATAATCTTTCCCTTGTCCATCTTGTTTTATTTTTTTAATCCATTTATTAAAATTAGGTTTTTCCGCTTCAATTTCTTTTAATGCCTTTTGCGCTTGATGACAAAAATTACATATTCCATTATCATCAAAAATTATTTCTTTCGCAGATAAATCCATACAACACTTTATACAAATAATTTGATTATTCATTTCTTTTTCCCGCTTTAATGCGCGCCGGTACTCCACAAGCCACGACATTGGCGGGAATATCTTTAGTTACGACTGCTCCGGCGCCGATTTTTGAATTTTCACCGATTGTCACGCCGGCAATAATCGTTACCGAAGCTCCTATTTTTGCGCCATTTTTTACCAATGTCGTTTTCCAAAAATCTTTCCCTTTAATAGTCAATTTCGCGTCGTTGGTAAATGTGACTCTTGGCCCGATAAAAACATTATCTTCAATCGTTACGCCGGTGGGGATAAAACTGAATGCTTGTATTTTTACATTATTTCCTATTTTAACTCCCTCTCCGATCCATACATGAGAATGGAGAACGCAATTATCCCCAATTTCGGCCCCCCGGATATTGCTTAATTCGGGGTCATAAATTTTTGTGTTTATTCCGATTTTTGTATCGTGAATCATTGCGTTCTCCTTGTTTAAAGAGCTATTTTCTGTCAAACGGTATTGTTTGTTTTGATTTATCCAAAGGATAAACCGAAACAAACAGACCTTCTTATATCATCAATAGCCCTCTCTCATTTAAAAGCAAAGTATAGCACTTGTAAGTTTTAAACTTTTTTCCGCTTCTTTAACAGTAACTCCTTTGCCCGCCAAAAAATCTTGATATACTTGTTTGTGTAAATCCTCGTAAGACAAATTGTCTTGATTGGACAAAATGATTTCTTGTCCGTCCATCAACAATTTTCTTCCTTGTTTTTTTCTATTGCTTACTATCTCTATGTGGACATGAGCCAAACTTTTGCCGAAACGAATATCGGCAACGACCTTTCTTTTTTTTTTGTAAACTCTCAAAATTTTCCATTTATTTCCCAAAAGAAATATAGCCAAATCAATATAATGGATTCCAAGATTAAAAAGAACTCCCCCTGACATTATATCATTTCCCTTCCAAGAATTCCAATATTTTTCATCTCTAAACATTTTTGCTTCAATAAATAATTCTTTTGGTTTTTTAATTTTTTGCATTTTAGGATGATGCCGTAATTGTAAAACCGTCATTGTTCCGTCCATTCCCTTTGTGCCATTTATGCTTAATGGTTTTTCACATAAAACTTTTTTTCCTTTAAAAAGAGCTTCGCGGGCGATAATCGAGTGTAAATAATTTGGCGCGCAAATTGACACATAATCAACATTGGCGAATTTTGGATGATTAAACATTTCAACCCAATCAATAAAATCGGGGTTTTTGTCCACGTCTATGTCGCAAGTCAAATATACTTCACCACCATTAGCTTCTATCGCTTGTTTGTGCCGAGAAAAAATAAAACCTTTTCCTATTATAGCAAATCTCTTTTTCATTGAAATTTTTTAATTATATCAATAATTTGCAAGATTTCTTCGTTGGTTAAGTTTTCGTTGCAAGGCAATCGCAATGTTTCATCTTCATATTTTTGCGCCAAAGGAAGTTTCGGGACAGGAAAAGGATAATTGTTGCGCATAGTTTCCACTTCATTGATTTTTAAATATTCAAATAATTCATTACGTTGTTTTGTTTGAACAATATAATCTTGCCAGACGCGACCTTCCGTATGCGGCGGCAATTTTAACCATTTCAAAAAATTAAGTCCCTCTTGGTACATTGCGGCAATGCATTGTCTTCTCGCAAGTATTATAGGAAGATATTTAAACCGTACATTTAGGAAAGCCGCCTGTAAATTATCAAGACGACTGTTGACACCCCAATCTCTTGCGTCGTCTTTAAAGTGATTCCGAGCATCTTTAACATAACGATATAAACAAGCGTCATTGGTAACCAACGCGCCGGCGTCTCCACAACCGCCAAGAATTTTAGCGGGATAAAACGAAAATGCTCCCGCAATTCCAAACGATCCGGCCCTCTTGCCGTTCTGTGTCGCCCCGAGCGCTTGAGCGGCATCTTCTATGACATGACAATTTTTTGCTCGAGCTAAATCCATAATTTCCGCAAAATTAACATCAAAAGCTCCTTCAATATGAACTGGAATAATGGCTTTTGTTTTTTTCGTAAAATTTAATACGCCATCTAAATCGTAAAAAACTGGCGTTGCTCCAACCTGAACAATAACTTGCGCCGAAGCAACAAATGTCCGAGACGGCACAAGCACTTCGTCTCCGGTGCCAATTTTAAGACCTCGCAATGCCAAATAAAGAGCGTCCGTGCAACTATTGAGCCCGATGGCATATTTTACACCGATATATTCAGCTAATGCTTGCTCAAATTCTTCAACCTCTTTTTTTAAAATCAATTGCCCTTCAGACAAAACTTTTTGCATCGCCTCATCAAATTCTTGTTTATGTTTTTGATAGGTAATACCCGGGTTAAAAAATTTAATCATATTTTTATTTTTTTATAATATAAAATTGACCTTTTTTCTTTGCACGTTTTTTTTCTTCTTCGCACATAATTTCCTCTGTCAATGTTTCTCCGGGCCGAAGTCCCGTTATTTCTTTTTTTCCATCGGTAATCTTAAGTATTTGTTCGGCAAGTTCGTTGATATTTATTTTTTTTCCCATATCCATTACAAATATTTCGCCGCCTTGCCCCGAGTCGGCCGCTTCTAACACCAGCTTTATTGCTTGAGGAATGGACATCATATATCTTTCCATTCGTTCGTCGGTTATTGTCAACTTTTTACCGGCGTCCTTTTGTCTTTGCCATATTGTTAAAAGCGATCCGCGAGAATTCATTACATTGCCAAATCTCACAACAATAAATCCCTTTCCTTGATTTAGCGTGATAATTTCCGCAAGCCGTTTAGTCGCTCCCATTATTGATTTAGAATTAACTACTTTATCGGTGGAAATAAAAACAAATTTTTCAACACATTCCAATGTTTTGGCGACATGAATAAGATTATAATGTCCGACAACATTGGTTTGTATGGCTTCCATCGGAGTATATTCCATTAGAGGAACGTGCTTGTACGCGGCACAATTAAAAATTATTTGTGGTTTAAAATCTTCAAAAACATCTTTTACGGTTTTATAATCCCTAATATCTCCGACTCTTCCCCATACTTTAAAAGATTTCAAATCATCAGTTAAATCGAAAATTCCGGTCTCATTAAAATCAAGAATATAAATCTTATTTTTGAAGGCAAGTTGTCTTACGAGTTCAGACCCAATACTACCTGCCCCTCCGGCGATTAAAATACGTTTATTTTTTATCATAAACGGACATAAGCGCAACCCTCACTCATTAACGCTTGTTTTAATTCTATTTCTGATTGTGGATAAAATCTTTTTATGTTCGGTAAATTTTTAAGTAAATCTTCCTCATTTTCGTTTCCAATCCAATTATGACTAAAGCCAAGAAACTGACTTGCCCCTGTTCCGCAAAGTTTCACGTTCGTGTTATTAAAAGCTATGTCGTCTCTTATTTGTTCGTAAGCCCGGGCGATTAAAAATATAGAACCGGAATACACATAAGGTTTTTTTCCTCCTCTTGCCAATCCGGCGGCAATTCCGATTAACGATTGTTCTATGCACCCAGTATTAATAAATTGTTTGGGGTATTTTTCAGCATATTCTTCTACAAAACTAAAACCCAAATCGCCAACTAAAAGTATCACTGATTTATCGTTCTTGGCTATCTCGCTCATATAGTCAAAAAATGCTTTTCTTAAATCTGGCATAATGCTTGTTCTAATAATTCTTGTGTTAAGTTTTTATAATGCCCTTTTGTCCCTTGCAAAAAATCTATATTCCCGCCCTTAATTGTTTTTCTAATCTCACAATTTGGCAAAGTGTTTTTAAGAAATTCAAATGCCGTATCTAAATTAAGTATGTCGTTGGTTTTTCCCAATGCTTGATATTGATTGGCATCAATTATTATATAAAGATTTTTAAGATTATGTTGTCGCGCAAATAATGCGCTTTCATAGGTCGTTCCTTCTTGGCATTCGCCGTCCGACATCAATATATAAACATTTCTATTTCTGTCGGCCAAAGCCATTCCCACAGCAAGCGGCAAACCGTGGCCAAGAGAACCTAAAGAATGAATTACACCTGGCACTTCCACGCTTGGCAAAGGATAATTTTTAAGATATTCCGCAATTTTCTCTTTAGAAAAATATCCCTTATCAGCTAAAACACAATATAAAGCGGACACCCCGCTCGCTTTAGAAAAAATAAAAACATCCTCATCTTTGAGAATGTCAAAAAACTCTATAAGAATATCCACGCAACTCAACGCACTGCCAAGATGACAAGCGCCAGCTTTTAAACTATTTTCTAAAATTGATTTTTGTAATTCTTTTCTATCCATTGTTTGGGTTAAGATTTATATTTATCCATTAAGGTTTTCTGCATTGCTCTTGCTAAAACCCCCAATAGTTTGGTTACTTGTTCCGCGTCAAGATAAGTATATTTTGGCGCGAAAATTCTTAAAACCTTATTATCTCCTTCCCAAATAGCTTCACAACAAAAACCTTTAGGGTTATCCTTACTTTTCGCTTCTTTGGAATAACCGTACATTCCATTCCAATCCACAAGAACTCGTTTCTTTGCTTTCCCCTTACCCATCGTTGGCTTACAAACTTTTAATGTTAAATCATTTTTCATATTTTTTTATTGAGTTAAATTAAGAAATGGCAATGTGGCATTTGGAATCATTTGATTGGGAAGTTCGCCATTCCATCTTTCAATAGCTTTTAATTGCACATAATCCCGTCCTCCTTGCTGTGTAATGGCTTGTGCTTGAATCTTAATCGCTTCCGCTTCAGCTTTCGCGTTAAGAACTCTGGCATCCGCCTCTCCTTTTGCTTTGGCTATTTTTTGCTCGGCTTCAAACTTAACCTGCTCAAGTTTGTTTTGCGCGGTTAGTGCCTCTTGTTGCGTGGTTACTTTTGCTTCAATGGCAACATTAAACGATTGGGAAAAATCAAAATCAACAATAGAAACTTCGGTTACAAGAATATGATTCGTTTGAAGTCGCTCCGCCAAATTTAATTGAATTTGATTTTTTACTTCTTCTCTTTTGGTGATAAGTTCTTCCGCCGTATATTGGGCCGTCGCCGCTTTAACGGCCTCTTGTATGGCCGGGTCAACTATTCTTTCCTTAAATTTAAGTCCAAGCGTTCTGTAAATCGTAATAATATCTTCATCTTTAAGATGATAATTTATCGCAACAACCGCCTCAACCGCCTGTAAATCTTTTGAAGCGGCACCGACCCCTATTTGTTCTTTTAGGGTACGCATTTCATAATAAATTATTCTTTCAACAAAGGGAATTTTTAAATTCAAACCTTCTGTTACCGCCCTTGATGCCGACCCAAAACGCAAAACTAGCGCTTGTTGACCCGCGTCCACCGAAAAAGATAACTCCGACAAAATAATCAACATAAACAAAAACAACACGTTACTAATTATCACCTTGCTCCATTTTAACTTATCGTATTCATTAAACCAATCTTTTTTATTAAACATATTTTTTTAATTATTTTTAAATCCACTTAATACTCGGATCACCCTTAAACCCTTTTTCCCAAACAAACCACGCAAACATCATCGGACTTCCGTGCTTAATACTTTTAAAATCCCCATTCAACGCGCAACTTATTCTTCCCGACCAGACGTAAACATTTTTAGGAGGATTGTCTTGAAACATTCTTCGTCTTGCCTTGCCTTCCAAGAATTGAATTTTTAGCAACATTGCGACCTTGTTTCCTTCGGGTATTAAGAACAAACTATGCTCTACGAAACTTTGCGCCATGCTATACGGAGGGTTTGTGATAATATCACCATTCCATTTATCCGTTTCCAACAAGAAATTTATACCTCCCTCACCAAATCCTCTATCTATTAAATCGGTGGAACGAACCTTCTTGCCAATCACTTTTTCAATGGTCTTGGAAATATGACCTTCGCCACATGCCGGTTCCCAGATATTATCAGAAAATTGCTCTTTCCTTAACAAGTCTTCAACTGCTTTTGGCGGAGTAGCGTAATAGTCATGAATCTGTCTTTCTTGTTGAGCAAAATTTCTTGCCCCAATTTGTCCAAAGGCGGTAGCGTTATTTCCTTTCCAATCTTTTTTCATGCTTCATCTTCATCAATGTCCCAGCCAACTATTCTGTCTGCTAAAATTTTAAGATTATTATCTTCGCCAAGCCAGACAATTTCTCCTTTCTCAAATGGAATTTTTAACCCGCTATCCATTAAAAAATATCCGTTGTGTCTTTTTTTTGTTGTTAACATAATTATTTATTAAACGAAACATCAATCTCCGTCCCAGCCGGCAACAAACCAAAAACCAAAACATTTCTTACCTCCGCCGGAGCGGCCGATAAATAAACTGATAATTGTTCGCCGTCTTTATTGATTTTTCCGACTTTTAAAACTGAAGCGTAAAATTGAGCGGTGTCAACGCAGGATATTCTTATTAAATCCTCCGGCTTCAATTCAGCGAGCTTCACCGCTTCGGCTATGTTCTCGGTTTCAATTTTCATTCTTGGCTCACTATCGCCGGACACAAGATTTTTAACTGACACTTCTTTTACCCGCGCCTTAAAATTGATTTTATCCATTTCTCGTTGATTAAAAAATAAATCTCGCAGATGAAGCTCAAATTCTTTATCGTCGGTTGCCCGCCGATGAATCCAATGGGTCAACCAAATCGTTAAACTTTTTTGTCGGTCGGCGGCTCGTAAAAGATGATGTTTTTCTAAATTATAGCAATTGTGAGTATAAAAGCAATTGGAGGAATTGCCCTTAATTCCATCGCGCCATTTTAGATAAATTCTTTCGTGGCGGCATCGTTTCACGGCGGGGCAAGTACAATCTATTTTACCATTTTTATCGGTTACAATCCAGTATGTTCCGGGCCGACTTCGCGATGGAATTTTGCATTGAAACATTTAATTAACTAAAATGGAATATCCTTAACATTAACATCCGCATCTTCGTCACCGGGGATTTGATAGTCATCGCCCAATTCATCCGCCGCATTACCCTTGGGTGGGGTGGGCGTATCAGCTTTGACTATGTTCGCGTAGCCGTTGTCATCGTCAGTCTTTTTATAGCCGGCCGGAATTAGATATAAAGCAATCTCGGATTTTCCCGCGATTCTCACTTTTTCAGTTTCAACCGCAAGCGTGTGTCCTTGCCATTTAATTGAATCTTCGCCAAAAGCATCAACCAATCCGTTAATCGTAGCAGCATTCAAGCCAACGTTCACCGCTTCACCTTTGCCCTCAAACTGTACCCTGCAAACGTCTTGCGTTTTGAGCGAGCCGTCTTTGTTCAAAAATTGGCTCGGTTGCGGCAATGTTTCGGATATGATTTTTGCCTTTTTACAATTCCCCAATTCTTTTTTATTTACCCATTTACCGACAATCATCTGACTTTTTTTGTACTGCATATTTTTGCACTTGTAACTATAATCCGACGCCCTCTTGTGGATAGCGCCGGATTGTAATTCACAAGAGTATTAACATTTTTAATTGTACTCGCCATTTAAACTTTTATCAACTTTTACACTTACTTAAAAACTTGCATTAACTTATAACTCATTACGTCCATCTCAAAAATCCTCTCCAATTCTTCAACGTTAAACTGCCATTTTACTTGCGATTTCCCGCCGGGCTTTTGTTGGAAAATCATATAGCCATTTATCGTTTTGGGGTGGCCAAGTTTCTCGCCGTCCGCTGTGAAAACGCCGTTTTCTTTTGCTTGTATTCCGTAACCGGCAACTTGAAGAAAATTTGTCCAGTAAATTGCTTTCGCGGTTTTTAAATCGCCGATATAAACTTTGTCGTCCATTCCGATAAACCCGAAGTCGGCGCAACCTCCCACCCACAATCTCTCCGAATAACAATAACCTTCGGCCCAAAGAAATTTTTTAACATTTTCTTTTGCCCATTCAACGAAATCTTTTATTTCTTCCGTTTCAGAATTAACCGGTGAGCCCTTTTCTTTTTTAATACAACGCAAAATATAATTCTCAACCAGTTCGTGAATGTCGGTTCCTTTTTTACCTTGCTGTTTTTTATATTCGTCGTGATTGCGGTATGCCTTATCAAGCAAAGCAAGAAAATCTTTTGCCGGCATTTCTTGAAGTTTTTGCAACGGCACGGCGATAGATTTTAGCCGCTCGTCTTCGGTGGATTCTGTTGCTTTGAGCCAGCCAAAAACCTCCAACGCTTTACCTGAACCATACCAGCTTAACATCGGCGGATGAACTTCTTTGAGCAAGGTTGTTGTGCCTATTAAGGGCTTATCGTCTAAAGTGTGCAGATGTTCTTTGTTTGCATCAATAAATTTATACATACTTTTGTAAATTTTTAATCATAATTATTAACCCGTTAATTTCACTTTTGTCAAAACTTTTAAGAAAAATTTGAGCAATGGCGTAAAGAGTTAATCCTTTTTCGTTGCGACTATTTTTTAACGCCGTCTCAAGCGCGGCAACTTTATAATCATAATTTTTATCAAACATATTATTTTATTTATTATTTATTGCCTCAACCTCTTGATTTCTATAAATCATATAAGAATCATTATTGGGAGAATACTCACTCTCTTCCCCAGCTAATTCTTCGTTTTGACACAAACACCCGCTTTCTCGTCCGGTGTGGCAGTCGTGGCATTGCTCTTGTAACCGCTCGTTAAACTCTGCGGTTATTCGCGGAGGGTTTATTTTTTTCATGGTTGTAATTTTTTGAGGTGGGCTGGTGAGGGATGGGAGTGATGCCAGCCGAGCATCTA